>AR_comb_assmDRAFT_10087570_pt1 | contig 10378 bp, 7 predicted proteins | sample ArasoioldDNA_FD_10543 | JGI IMG/M metagenome (IMG submission 10543) | reverse complement strand
ATCCCTTTGGAGTGCGGGGAGTCATTACCGCATTGTTCTTTGGCTCGGCCGTTGAAAAACAAAGGCGGTGATCAATTCCCGCACTTCAAAGGAAAGGGCCGCCACTTCCGTGGCGGCCCTGCAGATCAATTCGTCGTTCCGGTCACTTCGGCTTGTGCTTGCTGTGGCACCCGCCGCACGAGGCGCCAAAGGTGCCGAGGGCCTTCCCGACGGCGTCGGCGTCCTTCTTGCCAACCGCGTCGTCCACGGCTTTGACATTCGTCAGGTATTTTTCAGTCTGTTCTTTCCAGCTTTTCTCGTCGCCGAGGGGCGGCTTGTTCTTGCCCATATCGCCGGCCGCCGCCAGCCACGTCTTACTCGATTCCGAGGCCTTGTCCCACTCACTCTTCTTGGCGGCCGCCCCGATGGCGTTCCGCGCCTTGTTCTGGCACTTCATGCAAACCTTGATCTCCTGGGGTGCCTTCTCATCGGCGTTCGCGCCGGCGAAGTAAACCAGGGCCACGGCCACGGCAGCCACAACGGCCACCTTCCGACGGATCCGCATCACTCGTCTCCTTGTGAGGAGGTCAACACGAACACGATCCGCCGGAAACCGCTCCCGGCGATCAAGCGTGCGTCAGGAACCGAACGACCCGGGAAGCCGGGAGACCCGGCGGAGTGCGCAGAGTGGGCACCATAGGCGGGCAATTGCCGAGCGGGTCGCAAAGTCGCGACGATGTTACCCGCGGGTCAAACGCAAGTCAACGACCCGCGTGCATTTTCGCCGCCCGGTCCGGCTTGACCGGCCCGCCCGGAGTTGGCATGTTGCCGCGCCCGTCGGGAAGGAGCCGGTCGCATGGCTGATACGCCGCACCTCTCACTAGTTATGCCCGCCTACAACGAAGCCGCGGGAATCGCCGACGCGGTCGCCGAGGCGCACGAAAGTCTCGCTGGCCTCGGCTACGAATTCGAGATTCTGGTTATTGACGACGGCAGCTCGGACTCAACCGCGGCCGAAGTCTGGGAGTTGATGGCGATCTGGCCGCGGGTGCGGCTCATCACCCACGAGAAGAACCTCGGCTACGGGTCAGCGTTACGGACCGGCTTCGAAGCGGCCCGTTACGACCTTGTCGCGTTCACCGATTCGGACAATCAGTTCTTTCTCGATGACCTGGACGACCTGGTACGACGGACCGAGGAAGCGCCTGTGGTCGTCGGTCGCCGGGTGGCCCGGCAGGACCCGTGGCGGCGGCGGTTTCTCTCCTGGGGTTACAACCTGCTCGCACGCAAGTTCCTCAGCACCGGGGTTCGCGACGTCGATTGCGCGCTCAAGGTGTTCCGCCGCGAAGCGCTCGCTTATCTTCTCCCCGAGTCAACTGGCTTCTTCGTGAACTCCGAAATGATCTGCCGCGCCCGCGCCTTCGGTTGGACTGTGGTCGAGGTTGGGGTCCGTCACCGACGGCGGGCACGGGGGGAAAGTAAGGTGTCCCTGGCCGAGGTGCCCCGGACATTCATTACGCTGATGCGCTTCTGGTACCGGCACGTGCTGTGGGCGACGCCGTTTCCGCTGCCGGCGCGTGTCGAGCCGGTATTGCTGCCGTTCCCGAAGTCACGCGCCGAACCACCGTATCGCAAGGCGGCGTGACCGAGTTAACCTTACGGCCCGAACACATTCTCCCGCTCCAGCGGCAACTGGAACGCGTCCGCCACGCGCGTCATGTAGTGGCACCGGCACGCCCACCAGATCACGTCGATGGCGCGTTCGGGGCCGAAATGACGCTTCAATTCCTCGACATCCTCGTCCGAAACGGCCCACGGCTCATTCGACATCTTGCGGGCGTAATTGAACGCGGCCCGTTCGGCCGGTGGAAAGTCCGACCAGTCGCCATCGGCTAGTTTCTTCGTCCTTTCCTTGATGGCTTTGTCGTCGAGGCCCGCGACCGCGAGCAGCATTTCGGTGTGACCCATTCAGTAAAAGCACTGCAGCTCGCGAGTTACGACCCAGAACAGGAACTCCTCAAACACGCGGTCCTGCTGCGATTCCTCGGCAAATGTGCGCAAGCCTAAGGTCCAGGGCGGCGCCAGGATCGGCGAGTGTCCGAGACAGACGAGGCTCCACTTGATGCGGAGCGGCTTTGTCCCTTCGGGCAGATATTTTTTGACGTCGTCAAACGTCGGGACGGAGACGCGTGGCTCGCGGCCCCGCTGCGATTCCATGTACTTTTGTAGGGCGGCAAAGTCCACGAACCGCCATTCCGCATCGGAAACCTTCTCCGGCGGTCCCTGGGCGGTCGCCGCGGGGGCGGATCGTGGCGGCGCCTCGCCGCCGGCCCACGGCCGCTTGAACCGGATTCCGGCGAGTGCTGGCGACCCGCCCGGGTCCGCGAGGACGCCCAGCGACAACAGCAATCGATCCTGGAAGTTCCCGAACGCGACCAGTTGCACCAGCGGGACCAGTTTCTTGTCGCCCAGGTCCTTGCGAACCGCCGCCACCTGGTCGTCGGAGACCTTGTACGCGGCTCGCGTCAACGCCCGGGTGAGATCGAGCACGCGTCGCCAATCGTCTGGAAGTGGTGATCGGTCGCCTTTGAGGGCGGCTTGTTCTTCATCCGTCCCGCCGGCCCGCTTGAGATCGGCGATCGCCTGGTCCATCGTGATCTTGCACCGGTTCGCGTCCGCGACGACCCAGCGGGCCATCGCCCGCAGCTTCGGGTCGAGTGGGCTCTTGGTGCGATGCAGTTCCTCGAGTTCGAGGATGATGGCGGTCGTGCGCGGCAGAGTGGCGGCCGTGATCCGCGCCCAACCGGGCAGCGCGCTGCCGGTCCCTGTTTCGGTTTCCGGCAGCCGGGCCCACGCGGCCGCGTTTGACAGAACCGGGAACCGCCCGGCGATAACCGTTCCCGGCTTCTCTTCCGCGAGCATCATGGCAATTTGTTGTTCGAGTTCCGCAGGCTTGAAGCCGAACGGCCCCCGGCCCCCTTTGTACGCGACCTTGCCCGACCGGTCGATCAAATACATTCGATCCGGCATCCCGCTATACAGGTGTCCGACCCGATCATCGACTTTGTCAACGACCAGCGGCACGGTCATCTTAAGTGCCGCGCAGCATTTTGAAGCTACGTCGCAACGTTCGGCATCCGTCGCGGGCTGAGCAAATGTGACGCCGGCGCGATCATTGGAAGTCATCCGCCAGCCGTCCGTCGGGTGAGCCTCCCGGACGTAGACGTTGATGAACTGGACGCGGTCGCCGTACAGCTTTTGCAGCCGCTCGAGGTGCCCGAACTGGGCACGATACGGCCCTCAGGTAAAGCTGCCGAAAATCAGGACGACCGGTTGTTTGCCGAGGCGTTTGCTCAGCGTGATTGATGTCTTGCCGTCGGGACTCTCCAGCGTGAAGTCAGGAGCGGCCGCTTCGACCTTGGGGCCCTCGGCGCCGGACCCGAGTTCACCGGTCAATAGTCCGAGAAGCAAGACTTCCCTGGACGGCATTCCACTTGCCGCCGACTTTGGTGGCGGCGGCGGGGCAGGGGGGTAAAGGAATTTCCGCAGCATTTCCGGCTCGAGATCCCCGGCGCCCTTGGTCATCTTCTCGAAGTAGGTTATCCACTCGTCTTTGGAGACCTTCCGATTCCCGTTCGTGTCGGCCGGACGAAGGAACTGCTGCGCGTGCATGAGCTGGCGGGCATAGGCTGAGTTGTCCGACCAGTCGAGGTCATCGGGCCGAATGGCGCCGTCGCCATCGCGGTCGAGCACGGCAAACAGATCGGCCGGACCATCAAATTCAGCCGCGGTGATCCGGCCGTCGCCATTCTTGTCAAAGCGCTGTCGGAGCCGCTCCCAAGTATATCTCGTCTGGGACGGCTTGAACCATCCGTCGCCCGGTCCCATCATCGAACCCGCCATCACGGCGTCCCACATTTGCAGGAATTCGCCGCGATGGTGAGTCGGGGGATCGGCCGCAATGGACGTACCGGCGATAACCAGCACCGCGACTAAGCAGAATCGATGCATGATGGCTCTCTCACGATCCGCGGAATTGCTTCTCCAGTTGTAACCCCGCCGCCTCGGTAATGCGATCAAAAGACGTGCGATTCGTGGTCGAGCTGCTGAGCCACACCACGTCTCGCGGGCTGGTGAATTTCATTGCCACCGCGCAAGACCAGCGGCCGACTCGTCACGCTCGCAATCGTGGAAAATGACAAGGGAATCCGCGCACCAACCCGGACTGGTGACGGCCCCGCGGCGGCGGAGCGATCGTTCCCCGTTGGCTCCCATCGTGTCATGGTCGGGGAACGCGCGCAGACGCCGCCCGTGCTGTCAGGCCGGTCCGGGGGGTGAAGCGGACGCCGGGCGATTACCGCGGGGGGTGAAAGATATCCGTCGGCCGACGAACTACATCGCCGTCGATGACATTGGACGGGTAGGACTCAAAAGTGGGAGGAATCAACGACTCAGCAGTTGAAATGACCAGCGGATCATCCGCAAGAATGCGGAGGTTCGGCGGCGCCGGCGGCATCGGGGCAGGCAATGGTGCCTGCGAGCACCGCGGGCCGTGACACGGCACGGGGCTCTGGTGCTCGCCCATGGGTTGGTCCATCGCGGGCCGGTGAGCCGGGTCCGTGTACACGACATAGTTGCCGCAATCAGCGACCGCTCGTGACGGCGCGACCGTGCCCCCGAAGATCACCGCGATGATGATCGGGGCCGGAAGGATCAACCATCGCGTGCGCAGCGCCATCCGAAGTTCCACGAGCCTAGACTATCTACACCTAACGGCTACCGTCCGCACACTCAAGGCTTTTCTAACCGGAATTCTCGGACTCGAACCGCGACTTGCCCTTGGTGATCGCCCGCTGATTGGCTTCGATGCTCAGTTGGCGCGAGCCGCCCAGGCTGCCTGGATAAATCCGCCGCCTGGCCCCCGAGTAGGCCTCCGACCGCAAGTGGCCGAGCATGTGATGACCCGCCCGCCGCTCGCGCTCGGCGCGCAGCGCCGCGATGTCAATCGAAGCAACCACAATCTTCTCGCCCGGGCCTGGGTCCGCCTGGGCGAGAATCCGGCCGTCGTAATCGACGACCATGCTCCCGCCCGGCCACGAGAACGGCGGGTAGTTTGCAAGGCTTGCGCCCTGGTTGGCAGCCACGACATACGCCATGTTTTCCAGGGCGCGGCAGCGGTTGACCACGGTCCACCAGTCCATGGGCGGCGTTGCGCCCCAGGGGTCCATGTACGCGGAAACCCGGACGAGCACCTCGGCCCCGTTCAGGGCCAGCTCGCGAATCGCCTCGGGAAATAACCAGTCATAGCAAATGGCGCAGCCGATCTTGCCGATCGGCGTGTCCGCGACCGGGAACATCGGCTCCGAATACCCCTCCAGGTCATGCGGGCTCGCGTGGACTTCCCACGGAATCCACGGGTTGACCTTGCGGTACTTGTAAAGCAAGCCTTCGGGGCCAATGAGACACGTGGTGTTGAACACATGCCCCGGATACCTCGGGTCGGTCTCGAGAAAGCTACCGGTTTGGATGAAAATATCTCGCTCCTTCGCCTTGCGGACGTATCGATCGATGTGCTCATTTGGAATCGGCACCGCGAGCTTGTTCAGCAATTCCTGCGGAGTCAGGTAGATCGGCGCCGCGTGAGCGAACTCCGGGAAGACCACCAGCCGCACGTCGCCGAACGGCTCGTACCCGACCGCCGCCGAATCGATCATCGCCAGCATCCGGTCCACGCGGGCCGGTATCTCGGATCGGTCCTGCGGGTTCGGGAAGTCGGTCGAACAGGCGGCCGCGAGATAGCGAAGGGATGACATGGTGGTACTACGATGGAAGGCGGTTTTCGTTCACGTCTCGCGGACGCTTGATCTCTGGCGCGGACCTGCCAGAATACCGTTGGCTCCCATCGTATCCCTCATTCGTCGTTCATTGCTGTGAGGCGATTACGATGGCTTATTCTCCCTCCACACCATCCGGTCCGCCGGCCACGATTGTGCCGCCCGGCCCGCCGGTGTACGTTCCGGCCATTGGGCCGCGGCTCAAGATCCTCCTGGCCGTCATTTTTGCCGCGGTCGCGGTCCTGGGGGCGACCGGCGCCTATTTGGGTGCGATCACGTTCCTGAACTGGTACAAGTCGCCCCAGACGTACACGTCGCCGTTCACGCTCTGGATGTTCATTGGCCACGTCGGCATCGGCGTCGCCGCCATCCTGCCGTTCGTGGTTTTTGGCAGTTATCACTTCGCGACCGCCCGCAGCCGGCCCAACCGCGTTGCGGTTCGGCTGGGCGTGCTCTTGTTCACAACCGGTATTCTCGTCTGCCTGACCGGACTGGCGCTGATCCAGCTCGAAGGCATGCCGCAACTGCCGACCGGCACGGTGACGCGCACCATCGTCTACGCCCTGCACATCATCCTGCCGCTCGCGGCCGTGTGGATCTACGTGATGCACCGCCGGGCCGGACCCGATATCAACTGGAGATGGGGCTATAGCTGGGCCGGGGGTACGGGCCTGTTCGTGGCTGCGACCGTCGTCATGCACGGGATGGATCCGCGGGCCTGGTACGCGGAGGGACCAAAGGAGGGTGCGAAGTACTTTCACCCATCGGACTCGCGCACCGCCAACGGCAAGTTCATCAGCGCCGAAGTGCTGATGGCCGACGAGTACTGCATGAAGTGCCACGCGGACATCTACCAGGACCACCTGCACTCGGCCCATAGGTTCAGCTCATTCAATAACCCCGCGTACCTCTTCAGCGTCAAGGAGACCCGCGAGTTTGCCCTCAAGCGCGACGGCGACGTCAAAGCCTCGCGCTGGTGCGCTGGCTGCCACGACCCGGTGCCGTTCTTCTCCGGCGCTTTCGACAACAAGGACTACGACCTGGTCAAGGACCCGACCGCCCACGCCGGGATCACGTGCACGGTCTGCCACGCGATCACCAATATCAACTCGACGATTGGCAACGGTGCGTACACGATTGAGGAGCCGCAACACTACCCGTTCGCGTTCAGCAAGGACCCAGCGCTGCAGTGGATCAACAACCAGCTCATCAAGGCCAAGCCGGACTTCCACAAGAAGACCTTCCTCAAGCCGTTCCACAGGACGGAGGAGTTTTGCTCCACGTGTCACAAGGTCGGCCTCCCGGTGGCCCTCAACCAGTACAAGGACTTCCTCCGCGGACAGAACCACTACGACTCGTTCCTCGGTTCCGGCGTCTCCGGCCATGGGGCCCGCGCCTTTTATGATCCGCCCGTCGCCAAGGAAAACTGTGCTTCCTGCCACATGCCGCTTTTGCCGAGTAACGATTTCGGGAGCAAGAACTTTGACGGCACCGGCGTCCGCAAGCGGCACGACCACTTCTTCCCCGGCGCCAACACCGGCCTGTTCGAGCTGGTCAAGCGTGAGGATCGCTACAGGTCGCGCGCGGCCGAGTTAGACGCTGCGACCAGGAAGAACATCGACTTCCTCGTCGGCACCGATCCTGAGGGGAAAGACAAGAAACTCCGCATCGATATCTTCGGCTTGAAGACTGGGGCCGCCGACTCGGACGAGGTCATTGGCCCGCTGCGACCGCAGTTGCCGAAACTCATTCCCGGCAAGTCGTACACGGTCGAAGTCGTGATCCGGACGCTCAACCTGGGCCACGCGTTCCCCCAGGGGACGGCCGATTCGAACGAGATCTGGGTCGATTTCAAGGCGACCAGTGGCGGCAAGGAGATCGCTCGCAACGGCGCCCTCAAGAAGCCCGGCACCGACCAGGATTCCGGCGACGACTCCGGTGAAGTGGATAAGTGGTCGCACTTTACCAACGTCTGGATGCTCGATCGCAATGGCAACCGCATCGACCGCCGCAACCCGCAGGACATTTTTTCCCCGCTCTACGATCACCAGATCCCGCCGGGGGCCGCGAACGTCGTGCATTACCGGCTCGACGTGCCGCGTGACGTGACGGGGCCGATCGAGTTGTCCGCCCGGTTGCGCTACCGGAAATTCGATTACATCTACATGAAGCACGTCCACAAGGACGGACCGGTACCCCAGCTACCGATCGTGGACGTCTGCTCGGATTCGGTCACACTACCCGTGGCGGGCGGCGCGGACGTCCCGGCGCAGGAGTCGCTAATCAAGCCGGCCTGGCAGCGCTGGAATGACTACGGCATCGCGTGCTACATCGAGGCCGGGCCGACGAATAAGCGCGGCCAGACCAAGCAGGCGGAGGCCGCGTTCAAGAAGCTGTTGACACTCGGTATTCCCGATGCGAATCCACACGCGCACCTGAACCTGGCTCGTATTCACGCGGACGAGGGACGATACGACGCCGCAGCCGCGGAACTCGAACAGGCTCGCCAGGCGGAGCCGCAGAAATACTGGTGGAAGCTGGCCTGGCTGGGCGCGCGCGTGAATGCCGAATCTGCCCGCGACGTCGATGCCGCGATCGCCGACCTCAAGAAGATCGTTGACCCGGCCAATCGCGACCCTGACACCAACCGCGACTTCACGCGCGACATCGAGATTCTCAACCTGCTTGCCAGTTTGCAATTCAAACGGGCGGATGTCGAGACCGGGGACGCGCGCACAGCCGGCATGCGCCAAGTCATCGAGACTGCGGAGCGCGCCCAGAACATCGACCAGGAAGACCACGTGTCGCATTTCCGACTTTGGACGTGCTACACCGACCTCGGCAAGAGGCCACAGCTCGACGTCACGACTCCAGAAGCAAACGGCGATGTCCTGACCGGTTTGGCGGATACGCTGGCGAACGCGAGCGCCGGCAAGCACGAGCGAACCGAAGCTGCGGCGAAGCTCCTGAAAGGCCTGGATGCGTTCATTGCGATTGCCGGCGACGTCTACCCGCCTCGGCTGCCGACGATTCGCTCGCTGATTTTGAAACTGCGCGCCGCGTACCACGCGGAAACAGATGCGGAGACTCAGGCAACAATCGCCGCGGTGCTCGGCCTCCTGCACCGAATCTCCGCGGAGACGTACAAGCTGGACGAGCTTGCTCGCAGCTCGGCGACGACGCAGTTCCGCTCGCGCCCCGGCAACGAGGCCGCCAACTACGCCGCCCGCGACCGGATCATCTATCCAACGACTCCGGCCCACCGTGACAAGATCCTCAAGACCGGTAACCTGACTCCATAACCACGACTCGTTCCCAGGCTCTTCCGGGGAACGCACTGCCGGGCAGGCTCTGCCTGCCGGAAGCCGCGACGCGGAGCCTCGCTGGCAGTGCGTTCCCAGGCAGAGCCCGGGAGCGAGGCGCGAAACTCGGAATGCATCTTCTATGACCCGCAAAGTTATCGTCTTCGCGCTCGCGTTCATCACGGCCGGTGCGACCGCCTATTACGTGTCGTCGAAGATCTTGAAGCGGCAGCCGAAGAACCCCGGCCCCGAAATCGGCGAAATCAAGGCGCACGACGCGGTGCCGGTTCCGACGGTGAAGTTCACGAATATCACCGCGGAGTCCGGGATCACCTTTCGCCATGTCAACGGCGCGACGGGCAGCAAGCTTCTCCCCGAGACGATGGGCGGTGGCGTCGCAGTCTTCGACTACAACGGCGACGGCAAACCCGACATCCTGTTCATCCAGTCCGGAGTACTTCCGGGCCACGACTCGAAAGACCCGTCGCCGACGATGGCGCTTTACAAGAACCTCGGCGGAAACAAGTTCCAGGATGTCACCAGGGAGGCCGGCCTCGACGTTCCCATGTACGGCATGGGGGTGTGCGTCGGGGATATCGATAACGACGGCCGACCGGATATCTTCGTCGCGTGTGTTGGGAAGCACCACCTGTTCCGCAATGTGGACGGCACGCGGTTCGAAGAGATCACCGACCTGGCCGGTGTCGGCGGCGGACCCGATCTGCCTTGGAAGATCAGCCGGCCGGAGTTCATCGGCTGGAAGGACCCGATTCCGTTTGGGTCCTCCTGCACATTCCTCGACTTCGACGGCGACGGCAAGCTCGACCTCTTCGTTTGCCACTACATCACCTGGTCTCCGACGATCGACCTGAGCGTCAGCGCAACGCTCGCCGGCGTTGGCCGGGCCTACGTGCCGCCGCGCGACTTCAACGGCGCGCAGGGCAAGCTCTACCGCAACGTCGATGGCAAGAGGTTCGAGGACGTGACCAGGTCGGCTGGGATCGAAGTTTATCGGGCTGAGGGAACCGGGGCGAACGCACGGCAGCGGGCCGCGGGCAAGTGCCTGGGGGTCATTGTCTGCGACCCGGACAGCGACGGCTGGCCGGACATCATGGTGGCGAACGACGGCACGCCCAACTTCTTCTTCCACAACGAGCCCGGGAAAAACGGCGGACGCCACTACGTCGAGTGCGGCGGAGAGATCGGCGCGGCCCTGCCGGACAACGCAACGGCTCGCGGGGCCATGGGCATTGACTACGGCGA
>AR_comb_assmDRAFT_10025288_pt1 | contig 10379 bp, 9 predicted proteins | sample ArasoioldDNA_FD_10543 | JGI IMG/M metagenome (IMG submission 10543) | reverse complement strand
TCAACGCCGTTGTGCAGCGGCAGATCGGCTACGAACGCTGCCGAACGGACGCCCGGCAGCGCGCGAACTCTCTCGAGCGCGGATTCGTAAAACTGCGCCCGCGCCGACACGGCGGCGAATCTGGGTTGCGGCTGCCACGAATCCGCGATCAAAAGTTGCGAAGCGTCGAAGCCGGGATCGGTGCTCCGCAGCGCAAGGAACGTCTTCAGGAGGGTGCCGGCGCCGGCGAGCAGCATCAACGCCAAGGCCGTCTCGGCGACGACCATGGCGCTGCGGAGTCGTGGCGCCCGCGTACCTGTCGTGGACCGGCCGCCGTCGAGCAGCTCGCGCTCCAGATCGGGGGCTGCCGACGTCAGGGAGGGCAGCACGCCGCAGGCGAGACCTGTCAGCACTGCCACCGACATCGTGAAGATGAGCACCACGAAATCGACACGCGTCGTGTCGACGCGCGGCACTCGAAACTGATTCGCCAGAACGCTCCCGAGATATGCCGACGCCCGGTCCGCGACCACAAGTCCCGCGGCGCCTCCGGCGATCGCGAGGACCAGCGTTTCGGTCAGGAGTTGCCGAAGCAGGCGTCCCCGCCCCGCACCAAGTGCCGCCCGGACGGCGAGCTCGCGCCGCCGCGACATGGCGCGGGCCAGCATCAGGCCGCCCACGTTGGCGCACGCGATCAGCAAGACGACGGTGACGACCCCGAGCATCAACCACAGACCGAAGCGGACGTCGCGCGCCATGGCGGTCGACATGGGCATGACGTTCACCCCGAGTCCATCGTTGGTGCGCGGGTAGATTCGCCTCAAGTTCGCGGCGATGGCGCCGAGGTCGGCCTGTGCCATCTGAACAGTGACGCCGGGCTTCAGGCGGGCGACGACACGGAGGAACGAGTGGCCGCGTGACGGATCGATCGGTAGGGGAATGTACAGCTCCTCGCTCTCGAGTTGATCGAGCCGGAAGCCCGCAGGCATGACGCCCACGATGACGTACGGCTCGTCGTCGAGTCTCAGCGTCCGCCCGATGACGTCCGTCGAAGCGTCGAACCACCGTCTCCGGAGCGCGTCGCTCAGGATCACAACTCGATTGGCGCCGGCATCCTGCTCGCGCGGCAGGAAGATGCGTCCGACTGCCGCGCTCGCGCCGAGGATGTCGAAAAGCCCGGGCGTCACGCGCATGCCACGCGTCCGCACCGCACGGTACCCGACCGTCATCGTCATCGCCCTGGGCGCAAACGCGGCGGCGGCCTCGAGTGTGCGGTTCTGATTGGACCAGTCCACGAAGTCGGGGTAGTTGACGACGTCGAACGATCCCTGGCGAGCCGTGCCGGCCGTGGCGAAAACCATCACGAGGCGACCGGGATCCCTGAACGGTAGCGGCTTCAGAAGAACCGCGTTGACGACGCTGAAGATCGCGCTGTTTGCGCCGATCCCGACGGCCAGAGTCGCGACAATTGTCGCGGCGAAGAGGGGAGTTCTGAGGCAGCCGCGGATCGCATACTTCACGTCCTGCGCCAGGGCATCGAACGACGGCGCCGTGCGCTGAGCACGGTAGAGCTCCACCGTTTGCGTTCGTCCGCCAAGCGCCAGCAACGCGTTCCGGCGGGCTTCTTCCGGCGTCATTCCCGCGCGCGTGAGGTCGTCAACGTGCAGCTCGAGATGGCTCGCGAGCTCGGCGTCGAAGTCGTCCGCGCTCGCCGGACCTCGCAGCCTGAGGGTCGCGGCCACCTGCGCGCTCCAGACACGAAGTGATCTCATGACTGGGGCTCGGGCGGAAGCAGGAATCGGGCGAGGATCTTGGTGGTGCGTTCCCACTCTTCTGTCGCGCGATCGATGCGCCGGCGGCCCGACCGGGTGAGCCGATAGAACTTCGCGCGCCGATTGTTGTCCGACACGCCCCAGCTCGAGCTGATGCAACCCTCCTGCTCGAGCTTGAGCAGGGCAGGGTAAATCGTGCCGTAGTTGACGACGAGGTGGTGCGCGCTCGTCTGCTCGATGCGACGCGCCAAACCGTAACCGTGCAGCGGCCCCAGCGCTTCGAGCGTCTTGAGGATCATCAAGCCGAGCGTGCCCTGCCAGACATCAGCCTTGGTGGCCATATGGGTTCACCATATGAGCATCGCCGATCTTCTATGGGAATGCAATAGGTCTTGTCGGATCGGCCGCGGCTACAATAGGTCCCGACAGCGGAGGTACGACATGCAGCAGCGCGCCTTGATTCGCTTCGCGACGGGGCTCGGCGTCGCGGCGGTCCTCACGACGATCGGAATGGCCCAAACCACGTTGAAATATCCCCAGACCCGCAAGGCGGAGGTGGTCGACGACTACTTCGGGACGAAGGTCGCGGATTCGTACCGCTGGATGGAGGATCTCAACTCTGCGGAGTTGAAGTCCTGGATTGATGCGCAGAACGCCCTCACGTCCGGCTATCTCGACAAGCTGCCGTCGCGGAATGCGCTCAAGAGCCGGATTACCGCCCTCTGGGACTATCCGAAGGTCGGCTTGCCGCACTATGAGGGCCGGCGCTGGTTTTACGCGCGCAACAGCGGGCTCCAGCGGCAGTCGCTCGTTTACACACGAGAGACGATGAACGGACCGGAGACGGTGGCCATCGACCCGAACGAACTGTCGCCGGACGGTTCGATCGCCTTGTCACTCTGGAGGCCGTCTCCGGATGGCCAGCACGTCGCGTACGGTCAATCGGAAGGCGGCTCGGACTGGTCCACGTTCTATGTGCGGGACATCGGATCCGGTCGACGCACCTCCGACGTTGTCAAATGGGTGAAGTTCTCGAACCTCACGTGGCTACAGAACGGCAAGGGGTTCTTCTACGGACGCTATCCGGAGCCGCCGGCGGGAAAGGCGCTGGAGGCGCCCGTTATCGACAAACGGATCTATTACCACGCACTCGGCACGAGCCAATCCGACGATCGGTTGATCTACGAGCGCGCTGACGACCACGGCTTGTTCATCGATGCCCGCCTCGATGAAACGGGCCGTTACCTCTTCATCGACACGAACAAGGGCACCAGCAACAAGAATGAACTGTTCGTGAAGGACCTCGGCACCCCGCTTTCGCCGAATCTCGAGGCGCCGGTTCGTCCGCTGTACCCGGGACACACGGCCGAGTACCAGCCGCTCGGCGTCGTGAACGGGACGCTCTACCTGAAGACCGATCGCGACGCGCCGACGAAGAAAATCGTCGCGGTGCCGATCGATAAACCGGATCCGGCCAACTGGAAAACGATCGTTCCTCATGCGGCGAATGCCATCGAAGATGCCGCCATGGTGGCGGGCAAAATCGCGGTCAATCGTCTCGTTGACGTGGCCAGCGAGATCAGCTTCTTCAATCTCGATGGCACGAAAGCCGGCGCCGTCACGCCCCCGGCGCTGGGGACGATGCAAGGTCCCGAAGGGCGCTTCGATCGCCCGGAGATCTTCTACCGCTTCGAATCGCCGCTCTATCCCGGCACGATCTTCCAGTTCGATTTGTCGACGGGGAAGAGCACGCCCTTCCAGGCGCCCAAAGTGACGTTCGACGCCGCACCCTACACGACCACGCGCGTCTTCGTGAAATCAAAGGACGGCACACGCGTCCCGCTGTTCATCACGCATCGGCGGGATCTGAAGAAAGACGGGTCGCATCCGACCATGCTGTACGGATATGGCGGCTTCGACATCTCCGACACGCCCCGGTTCCGGCCCGACGTGATCGCATTTCTGGAGCAGGGCGGCGTGTACGCGACGGCGAACATGCGGGGCGGCGGCGAGTACGGTGAAGCGTGGCACGAAGGCGGGATGCACGAGCGCAAACAGAACGTCTTCGACGATTTCATCGCCGCCGCGGAGTACCTGGTCGCTGACCACATCGCGTCGCCGCGCACGCTCGGCATCATGGGCGGCTCGAACGGCGGGCTTCTCGTCGGCGCGGTCATGGAGCAGCGTCCCGATCTTTTTGCGGTCGCCCTTCCCGCCGTCGGCGTGATGGACATGCTCAGGTACCACCGCTTCACGGGCGGGTCCGCGTGGGCGACCGAGTACGGATCAGCCGACGATCCCAAGGCGTTCGCCTATCTGTACAAGTACTCACCGTTGCACAACCTGAAATCCGGGGCGTGCTATCCGGCCACACTCGTGACGACGGCGGATCATGACGATCGCGTGGTGCCGAGCCACTCGTTCAAGTTCACGGCGGCGCTGCAGGCGGCGCAGAGATGCGCCAGACCCGCGCTGATTCGCGTCGAGACACAGGGGTCGCATGGCTACCGGCCGACTGACAAGCGCATCGCGGAGCTTGCCGACGAATGGGCGTTTGCGCTCGCGAACATGACTGCACGTTGACGCGGCCGCGGCCGGTCGGCAGCGTATAATTCGCGCGATTGCCGGCCGCACGCATGGCCGGGACTGGAGCGCGCACGTGCACCGACGGGCGTTTCTCACGACGAGCGGCCTGGCGGCCGTCGGCTACGGGCTGAGCGGCTGTTCTTCGAATCCCAAACCGGCGGCGGCGCCGACGCGGCCGCCGATCCGGCTCGCGCCGGTCAGGGCTTCGTGGGATCGCGTCATTCGCACGACGGTCGGCCTGCGCCCGCATCGTGACGCCGGGTTCGTGCTGCGGGCGGACAAGCTCGGCGACAAGCTGCTCGTGCACAACTACGGACACGGCGGTGCGGGCATGTCGCTGTCGTGGGGCACCGGCCTGATGGCCGCGGAGTTCGCGACCGAACACCAGGAACGCCGCGCGGCGGTAATCGGATGCGGCGCGGTCGGACTGACCAGCGCGCGACAACTCCAGCGACGCGGATTCGACGTCACGATTTACGCGGCCGCGGTTCCACCGAACGTGACCTCGAACATGTCGCTCGCGGGGTTTACGCCTGCATCCGGGTTGGTCGAGCCCGACCGCCGGACGCCGCAATGGGACGCACAGTACCGCCGCGCGTCAGACATCGCCTACCGGCAGCTGCAGCTGATGATCGGCCCGCTGTATGGCGTCATGTGGATCGACAATTTCAACCTGACCGACGAGATCCGCGAGCGACCGGCGGCCGATCCCGAACACCCGAGCCTGATGCAGGGACTTCAGCCGGGTGAAATCACCCTTGGACCAGGCGAGCACCCGTTTCCCACGAAGTACGCGCTGTGGGGACCCACGATTCGCATCGAGCCGAACATCTATCTCGATGCGCTGGTCCGCGATTTCCTGCTGTGGGGCGGCCACATCGTCATTCGAAAGTTCGACAACCCGCGCGACCTGGCCGGCCTGCGCGAGCCAATCGTGATCAACTGTACGGGCCTGGGCGCGAAGGAGCTTTTCGGCGATCAAGAGCTGCTGCCGCTCAAGGGACAACTGACAGTGCTCGTGCCGCAGCCGGAGATCACCTACCACACCGGGGGCGGCACCAGGCCTCCGACGCCCGGCAGCCTCGGCCTGCACATGATGCCGCGGAGTGACGGCATCATTCTCGGTGGCACGTCGCAGCGCGACGTCTGGGCCATGGAACCCGACGACGCCGAGCGCAAGCGCGTCGTGGACGGGCACATCGAGCTGTTCGGCGCGATGAAGAACACGGCGCGCGTCTGACACCGCATGCCGGCCATCACTCGATAGCCATGCGACTGATCGGCCTCGGAGCGGCGGTCTGCTCGGTCCTTGTCGCGGCGTGCACGACGAAGCCGCCCGCCGATACGAAACCGGACACGGCGGTCGATCCGGTCAGCGCCGCGCGGGCTGCGGCAGCGCGCGCGAGCTGCCGCGATCTGCCGTCGGCGACCGACCTGCAGGAATACCTCAGGCGCGCGCCGGCCGAGGGCGGCGAAGTCGGCGGACTGTTCGGCGGCAAGATGGAATGGGCCGCGCTCGTCAACCGAAGCGGCGAGCTCTGTGGTGTGTCGGTCGCGACGGAGGACGCTGCCAGCGCGTGGCCGGCGGGGCAGGCACTAGCAAAAGCGAAGGCGTACACGGCGAACGCCTTCAGCACGGATACGACTCCGCTTTCCACGGCGCGGCTGTACACGCTCGGCATGCCCGGGCATTCGCTGTGGGGCGCGTTCGGTCCCAACGCGTTCAATCCCGCCTGTCTCGAGACGCCGCAGGACGCCGCGGCGACGCAGGGGAAGATTTGCGGCGGCACGGTCACCGTTGGCGGCGGTGTGGCCCTTTATCGGAATCATCGACGGATCGGCGGGCTCGGCGTCAGCGGCGACACGCCGTGCACGGACCACGAAATCGCCAAACGCATTCGCCATGTGGCGCAGCTCGATCCGGACGGCGGCGCGCTTGCCGACGACATCCAGTACACGGTCGCGGGCGGCGCCAGCGTCTTCACACATCCCGTCTGTCCCAACACCTGGCTCAACGGCAGGAAAGTCGGCGACGAACCGAAAGCCGCCGGATACTGAACGCGTGCATGCTTTTTCGCGCGCCTTCGCCGTGCCGAGGTGCGGCGAATCGGGATGTTAGAATGCGAACCGGACCCGATTAATGGCCACGTGCCCGCGTTGTTTCGGCGCCCTCACCGACGATCACAAGTGTCCCAAGGGCGTCCTGAGCAGGGTCACCGATGCAATGTCCACGGTGGGCATCGGCGGAGTCATCGGCGCGGTCGTCTGTTTTGCCATTGAAGACCGTCCGGTTGGTGCGCTCGTCGTTGCATCGGCCGCCCTCGGCGCCGTCCTGGCGTTCGCGGTCCGTCAAGCTGTGAGCGGCCGCTCGTAGGAATCTGCCGCTCGTGCCAATCGACACACCGAATCTTTCGTACTCGGAATTCGAGCGCGTGGACATCCGCGTCGGGCGGATTGTCGGCGTCGAGGATTTTCCCGAGGCCAGGAAGCCTGCGTACAAGCTTCGCATAGACTTCGGACCGCTCATCGGCATCAAGAAATCGTCGGCGCAGATCACGAAGTATTACTCGAAAGAATCGCTGATCGACCGGCTCGTGATCGCGGTCGTCAACTTCCCGCCAAAACAGATCGGCCCGTTCATGTCCGAAGTGTTGACGCTTGGCGTGCCCGACGAAGAGGGCGCCGTCGTCCTGCTGCGGCCCGAACGCGACGTTCCGTTGGGCGGCCGGCTGTTCTAGCCATGTCCACGGGGCGTGACGAGGAGCGCGTGCTCTGGCGGTCAGACCGTGTCGAGTGCGTGATGATTTCCTGCTGTTCCGGAGCGGAACTTCAGATCCGGAAAAGAGTGCTGTCGCCGTCGGAGGACGCTGAAATCGTGCTGCGCGAACTGTACCCAACGAAGTCGGACCTGTACGAGCGCGCGAACGGCCTGCGGACCGAGTTCGGCGCGGCTACAGGGGAAGCCTGAGAAACGCGCGGCAGCCGCGCCGGCCGGGACGATTCTCGAGCGTCAGCGAACCGCCGTGCGCTTCGGCGATCTGCCGGCACAGCACCAGGCCAATGCCGGAACCGCCCGGCTTAGTGGTGAAGAACGGCACGAACAGGTTCGACGCGTTCGGCAGCCCGGCGCCTTCATCGTCGATCCAAAGTTCGAGCTGACGTCCGGCTGCGCGCCAACCCACCGATACGCCGCCCCTCGTCTCGATCGCTGCGTCAACGGCGTTGTGCACGAGGTTGATGAGCAGTTGTTCGAGCTGATCGCGATCGGCCCGAACCGTCAGGTCCGGGCTCGATTCAACCTTGACGCCGAGGCGCGTCTCGACGCTGACGATCCGGCTGACGAGCGCGAGGACCTTGACCGAATCGAGGCGTGGCGCCGGCAGCTTCGCGAGGCGCGCGTATGCGGTTGTAAACCGGCTGAGCGAGTCGGATCGCGCAGCGATGACGGCAAGACCGCGGCGCATGTCGTCGTTCCAGTCGTCGGGAATCGGGTCGCGCGCCAACATTGATTCAAGGCTGCCCGCGATCGACTTGATCGGCGCGAGCGAGTTGTTGATCTCGTGGCCAATCACGCGAATCAGTCGCTGGAACGCCTGCCGCTCCTCGTCGCGCAGAGGCCGACTGACGTCGGCCAGAACGACAAGTTGATGGGGGCGCCCCTCCTGCCGGAACGTCGTTCGGCGCAACTCCCATCGCCCGGTCCCGCCCGGAAAGGCGAGGTTCTCGATGCGCGGCGTCTGGCCATCGAGACAGCGATCGAGCCCGAGATCGACCGCGGTCCGGCCGAGCAGCTCGTCGGCCGAATGGCCGAGCAGCCGTTCGCCGGCCCGGTTGATCAGGCGGAGTGTCTGCGCGCCGTCGAACGTCAGCACCGCGACATCGATTTCGACCATCATCGTGCGGACCAGCGCACCGGCCTCCAGTGCGACGAGCCGCTGATTGTGAAGCGTCGTGGCCAGCACGTTGACCTCGAGCATCACGGCGCCGAGCGGGTCGTTACCGCTCGCGCCTCGCGCGCGAATGGAAAAGTCGCTTTCGCGAAGCGCTGCGAGCATGTTCGACAGCGTCTGGAGGGGAAGCACGACGCGATGGCGGACGCTGAAGGAGCACCCGGTCCAGACGCTGACGATGAGGACCGTGAGCGTCCACTGCACCTTGGGCGTGTAGTCGCCGGTCCAGAGCAGCACGAGCGCGACGAGCGTGGCCGGCAGTCCGGCGGCCAGGGCGAGCAGCAGGATCCGTTGATCGAACCGCAGGCGGGAATCGATCAGTGGGTCGATTGGGTCGACGACGTCAAGGGGAGGCGCGGAAAGAGAAGCCTCGTCAGCCACAGGAAAATCTGGTAATCGGGTAATTGGGTAATCGAGTAATTGGGATTGCGAGATTTCAATTACCAGATTACCCGATTACCCAATTACCCGATTCACGAGGCCTCACGCTGGCTGGGCCGCGCGCCTAGAGTCCGTATCGCTGGAGACGGCGGTAGAGGGCGCTCCGGCTGAGGCCGAGCGCCTTGGCGGCCTGGCTGACGTTGCCGTCGAAGCGGGCCATGGCTTTCTTGATGAGGAAGCCCTCGACTTCCTCGAGGCTCATGTCCTCGATGCGCGAGCTGGCGTCTCGATCGATGCGGAGGCCGAGTTCGCCGAGCCGGATCGTCGTGCCTTGTGCCATCAGAACCCCCCGCTCGACCGCGTGATCGAGTTCGCGGATGTTGCCCGGCCACGGATGGTCGAGCAGCGCCTGCAGCGCGGCCGGTTCGAAGCCGCTGATCGTCTTCCGGTACCGCTGCGTGTGCTGCCGGAGGAAATGGCTGGCAAGGGCAGGAATGTCTTCGCGGCGGTCACGCAGCGGCGGCAGCTGGATCTCGATCGTGTTCAGGCGGAACAGCAGATCCTGCCGGAAGCGCCCGCCGGCGACTTCGTCCGGCAGGCTCGCATTGGTCGCCGAGAGAATCCGGACGTTGACGTGACGCGTTCTCGACGAGCCAACGCGCTCGAAATCGCCGGTCTCGAGCACGCGGAGCAGCTTGGGCTGAAGGTTCAGGGGAACGTTGGCGATTTCGTCGAGGAAGAGCGTGCCGCCATCCGCGAGTTCGAACCGCCCGACGCGGTCGGTTTTCGCGTCGGTGAACGCGCCTTTCACGTGGCCGAACAGCTCGCTCTCGAAGACGCCTTCGGAGAGACCACCGGCGTTGACTGTCACCAGGCCCTTGCCGGTGCGCGCCGACACCGCGTGGATCGCCTGTGCGACAGTTCCCTTGCCGGTGCCGTTCTCGCCGGTGACGAGGACGTTCGCTTCCGACGGTCCCACGCGCTGAATGAGCTCGAGGACGGGACGCATCGACGGCGCCTCGGCGATGAGAAACGGCCGGATGTCGGGCTTGAGCGAGCGGTTTTCGGCTTCGAGCCGCTGCTGGCGTCGCAGCGCGCGCGCCAGTTCGACCTGCGTGCGCACGATAGTCAGCAGTCGGGCGTTCTCCCACGGCTTCTGCACGAAGTCGCGCGCGCCGCGCCGCATGGCCTCGACGGCCACCTCCACGCTGCCCCACGCCGTCATGACGACGACCGGGAGCGTCGGGTCGTGCGAGCGCAGCTGCGAGAGCAGGTCGAGGCCTTCCTGGCCCGACGTGGTATCGCGCGCGTAATTGAGGTCCATCAGCACGGCGTCAAAGTCGTCGCCGTCGAGTGCCTCGAGGATGGCCGCTGGGGAGCTGGCCGATTCGATCTTGAACCCTTCGCCCTTGAGCAGCAGCCGCAGCGCTTCCAGTACGTCCGGCTGGTCGTCCGCGATCAGGACGCGCGGCGAGGCGTCGGCGCGGAGCAGCGTCGAATCTGACCGGCTGGAACTCTCCGTCAGGGTGTCGGCGGGCCATCGATGCGCAAGTGCCACGGTGTCTTCTCCCGGAATTCGGACGCCCTTTAGACGCTAAAGGAAATCCTTTAGTTGGTACGGCGACAGCGTTCCACCTTGTCAGTCGTCGACGACCCAGCCGTCACGCAGCTGGATGATGCGCGTGCCGTACGACGCATTCACCTCCGAATG
>AR_comb_assmDRAFT_10075264_pt1 | contig 10381 bp, 15 predicted proteins | sample ArasoioldDNA_FD_10543 | JGI IMG/M metagenome (IMG submission 10543) | reverse complement strand
ACTACGACCCATGCATCTCGTGCGCGACGCACTTCCTGACCCTCGAGGTGGAGCGGCTTGTGAACAGCCGGATCGTCGTGATCGGCGTCGGCAACGCCCTACGCGGAGACGACGCCGCCGGCCTCGCTGTCGCAGAACGCGTCCGCACACATGTGGGCGAGCGGGTCGACGTTCGCGTTTGCGAGGAGGAGCCGACGCGGCTGATCGACGCGTTCGGCGACGCCGACTTTGCGTTCGTCGTCGATGCAGTCTCGACCGGGGCGCCGGCCGGAACCCTGCATCGTTTCGACGCAAGCGACGGGCCAATCCCCAGCACCGAGCTGCGTTCGTCGACGCACGCGCTGGGGATCGGCGAGGCGCTCGAGCTCGCGCGCGCCCTTGGCCGGCTGCCGCGGACGACGGTGGTGTTCGGCGTCGAAGGCGCAGAGTTCACCACAGGCGCGCATTTGACGCCGGCCGTCGCGGACGGCGTCGCCAGGACGGCCGCGACGCTGCTCGAGGAGGTGGCTGCATGCACGAGCGGGCCGTGATGCGTGACCTCGTGGGCCGTATCGACGAGCTCGCCGCAGCCGAGCGCGCCACGGCCGTGACGCGGATCCACGTTCGACTCGGCGCGTTGTCACACTTCACGCCGGAACATTTCCGGGAGCACTTCGAAGGTACCGCACGGGGCACCCTGGCCGAGGGAGCAACGATCGAAGCAGCACTCTGCGACGATGCGGGCGCGCCGGACGCCGCCGGCGTGGTGCTGGAAACGGTCGAGCTGGAGGTGCCGGACTGATGTGCCTCGGGGCGATTCACGTCCTCGACGCCGTCTGGGACGACGCCGGGACACGAGTCGGCAGGCTCGACGACGGTCGCGTCGTCACGCTCGGCTTCGTGCCCGAGGCTGAACCCGGCGCCTACGTGATCGTGCACATGGGCATCCCCGTCGAGGTGATGCCCGAGAAGGATGCGCGCGCGGCGCTCGAGTTGCGCGCCGGAGCCCGCGAGTGAGCCGCCGCTCAACCGGCATCGCGCTCGCATTCGCCACGGCGTGCATCAGCGGCGTCTCCATCTGGGTGAACGCCCATGCCGTGTCTCGCTTCGACGACGCGACCGTCTACACGACGGCGAAGAACGCGGTCGCGGGCGCCCTGCTGCTCGTCCTCGCGCTCGTACCGCCACGTATTCCGCGTGCAGGCGTCGAACGTGCACGGGCTCACCGATGGGGTCTGCTCGCGATTGCGCTAATCGGCGGCAGCATCCCCTTCGTCCTCTTCTTCGAGGGCCTCGCCCGCGCGGAGGCGACGCAGGCGTCGTTCATCCAGAAGACGCTGGTCGTCTGGGTCGCGCTGATCGCGGTGCCGCTGCTGCGCGAGCGGCTCGGGCCGGCCCACGTGGCCGCGATCGCCTTCGTCCTCGCCGGCCAGGCGGCGCTTGTCGGCGACGCCGGCACGGTCGTGTTCGGGACCGGCGAGGCGATGATCCTCGCCGCGACGCTTCTGTGGGCGGTCGAGGTCGTGCTCGCAAAGCGCCTGCTCGTCGACATCCCCGTGCGCGCACTGGCCCTCGCGCGGATGGGGCTTGGGACCCTCGTCCTGCTCCTCTGGCTCGCGGTCTCGGGCCGCGCAGACGAGCTCGCGAGCCTGACCGGCGCGCAGTGGAGCTGGGCGGTGCTCACGGGCGTTCTGCTCTGCGGTTACGTCGCGACGTGGTACGCCGCTCTCGCGCGCGCACAGGCGGTGGACGTCACGGCGGTGCTCGTGTTCGGCGCCGTCATCACCGCGGTCCTCGCGCATGCGGCAGACGGAGCAACCTTCGACGCAACCGGCGTCGTGCTCGTCACGATCGGCGCGGCACTGGCCGCCGTGGCAGGCAGGCGTGCGCGACTCCGCACCGCATGACGCCCGGGCCGCTCCTCTTTGCGCGCTACGCGTATCCGCCCAACGCACTCGGACTCTGCGGCGCCGAGGAGTCTCGGACGCTGCTCGAGTACGGCACCGCGAACGAATCCGACGAAGGCCTCGCCGAGCTTGCGCAGGCCTTCGAAGGAGCGTGGCCCTACCTCGTGCTGATCGCCGGCGCCAACGGCATTCGCGATCCACTCGACGCGCGCGTGGTCGAGGCGTACTGGGTCGGCAACGACCTGCTCGACCGCGTGTCCGCACACGCGTTGGAACGGCATGTCGAGGACCGCTTCAAAGGACGCGTGGGTCGTAGCTGGGAGCGCATCGTCGACGCGGTCGCCGCCGGTGCCGTGCCGCATCACACGTTCCACGTCTTCGCGGTCTATCCGTGGCTCGGGCTCCTGCGCACCGGAGACACCGCCCAGCCGCTGTCGGTCCTCGACCGCTGCCGGATCACACCAGCGCTGGTGGAGACGACCGAGGCCGATTCCGTCACCGTGCTGGCGCCGGTGTTGCGCTGGGACGGCCATGCGCTGAGACTCGGGCCGTGGGAGCGTCGGCACGCTCGATTCGAAGATGACGGCCTACGCTTCGTCAGGCCGAAAGCCGGCGACTGGGTCTCCCTCCACTGGGACTTCGTCTGCGACACGCTCACCGACGTCCAGGCGGCTGCACTGCTACGCGCAAACGAGCAGGCCCTCACAGCCGTCAACCGTTCGTCTGGCCCCGCCCACGTCCTCGGCTGAGCGAGCGTATTTCTCCGCATCCACTTCCGCGGCGTTACCGATGCGCAAACCGCCGTTCTCGGCGACGCTTCCACCATGAGCCTGATCGCCAGCTCGCGCTCGGTCCCGGGCACGTCACGGCAGAACGTCTTGATCGACGGCCGTCACCGGCTCACGACCGACGAGCCGGTCCGTCTCGGAGGCGGCGGCCTCGGTCCCGCGCCGCACGAGCTCCTGCCGGCTGCGCTTGCATCGTGCATCTCGACGACGCTCGTCACCTATGCCCGGACGAAGCAATGGGAAATCGGCGAGGCCGAGGTCGGCGTGATCTACGACAACAAGTCGGTACCTCGGCGCTTCGACGTCGCGATCACGCTCAGCGCTCAGCTTACGGAGGCGCAACTCGAGCGTTTGCGCAAGGTCGCCGACGCCTGCCCTCTTCGCCGAGCTCTCGAGAGCGGCTTCGAGTTCCACGAACAGCTGAGGGCTCGCACTCCCGTCGCCGCGTGACGTCACGCGCTAACGCGTCTCGAACGGCGGCGGCAGAACAGCGGCTGCGCACGTGCGGTCGGTCGCGCTCAGGCGGTGCATGTTGAAGAACCGCGCCGTGACGTTCGGCAGACAACCCCACTGAAGTGAGCCGTGTCCTGCGCCGGGCACGACGAGAATCTGGGCGTTCGGCAACGAGGCGGGCGCGGCCTCGACGTTCTCCAGCGGGTCCTGCGGATCCATTTCCCCGACCAGGAAGAGAATCGGAACCTGCGACCGCGGAACCACCGCTGTGTCCGTGGCAGGAACCGGCGGACCCAGCAGCGGGCACGCTGCCTGCAGGTTCAGCGCCATGTCGAGCGACGCCTCGAGGAACTCCGTGCCTTCGCCCCACCTTCGAACCTCCGCCGGATCGGCGCGCGACCAGCCTTCGCCGCAGAGGATCGCCCAGTACATGAGCTGGCGCGACGTGATGTCGTCCTCCGCGAACGAGGCTTCCCACGCCGTCAGCAGATCGCGATAGTCGCCGGCAGCAGCCCGGTGGAGGGCGAACGGAAGCCGCGCAGATGCGGACGGGACGCGCAGCGCCAAGCGGACCGTGCCCTGCGCAGCGGCGACGTCGAAGGTGTACGCGCCGTCCTGCACGGGCGCGACCCGCAGCCGCGCGAAGACGGAGCGCAGGTCGGCGGCGAGATCGGGCACGGCCGAGCGACAGACGATGTCCGTGGCACAACGTGTGACGAGCCGGTCGAAGGAGCGCTGCGTCGAGAGCGGCATCCGCTCCCAGATCGGCACGTCGAGGAGTGTGGCCCCGTCGACGACGGCGGCCGCCACGCGCGCACCGTGACGGGCGATGTACACCTGCGCGGCGGTTGCGCCGTAGGAGCCGCCGTAGAGAACGATGCGACGGTAGTGCAGGGCCTGGCGCACAACATCGAGATCGTCCATAGCTGCGTCCGTCATGTAGAGGCGCGGATCGCGTCCGACCGCGCTCAGGCAGGCACGAGCGCTGTCGACCGTCGGCGGCCCCGGCGGGCAGACGAGTGGCGCGGACCTGCCGACGCCGCGCTGGTCGACGAGGACGAGGTCCCGCGTCCGGTTCGCGGGAGTGAGCGAACGGACGGCGAACGCCGCATCACCGCTTGCGGCTGCGCCGCCGGGACCACCGGAGAGGTAGAAGATCGGCTCACGGTGCGGCCGGGGGCCCCAAGCACGAACGACCCCGACAAAGAGCTTGATCTTGCGACCGTTTGCGACGCGACGATCCTCGCGAACGGCGAGTTGACCGCAGCGAGCGACGACGAGCCCGGGCAGCGTGCACGGCCTCAGTGTCAGCGCAGACGAAGCCGTCCCGATCGTGGCGGCGACAACTGCGGTTGCGAGGATCACGCTGCCTCCTTCCAGGACAGCATGACTTTCGAGCGCGGCCGGGCCATCGGTCGCATCCCGGCACCTCGATCCGCAGAAAGCCGCAAACCGTCAGCCGTATCGCCCGATGGACAGCCGAGCCGACCGCGCGACGCTCCGAGCACCGACAAACGTGTCGGGCAGCAGGCGGGCGCAACGCCAAGGAGCCGTCGCCCAGCGTCGTCGGCACGAGTGGATCGGCCGAGTCTGCCAACCACTCCGTGACGGCGTCGCCGATCACGTGAGCTTCCTCGAGGATCTCGACGGTCGCGCCGCGATCGACGGCCGGACATCGGCGGGATCACCGACCCGTACCTGCGGGTTTCTACGCCACGAGCCCGAAGGGTCCAATTCCGCGTGTGAGAACATCTCCCGTGTGGAGACGCTGCGAGAAACGGATCGTCTCCGTGCGCTCATCGAGACCGGCATCGCGATCAACTCGGAGCTGTCGCTCGACAGCGTGCTGGAGCGCATCGTGGAGGCGGCAGCGCACGTCACTGGGGCCGAATACGCCGCCTTGGGCGTGATCGATCCTTCGGGCAGCGGGCTAGAGCGTTTTGTCACGTACGGGATGACGCCCGAACTGCAGACGGAGATCGGCGATCCGCCCCACGGGCGCGGCATCCTGGGCGTGTTGATCAAGGACGCAAGGCCGCTGCGTCTCCACGACTTGACGGAGGATCCGCGCTCGGTCGGATTTCCGCCCGGCCATCCGCCGATGCACTCCTTCCTGGGAGTGCCGATCGACCTCCGAGGAGTCGCGTACGGAAATCTCTACCTCACCGAGAAAAAGGGCGGCGACTTCACGGACACGGACGAGGAGCTCGTGACGCTGCTCGCCGCGCAGGCAGCCGTCGCATTGGAGAACGCGCGACTGTACGAATCGGCCACCGCGTGGTCGCAGCAGCTCGAATCGCTGAACGAGGTCGGAGCGGCTCTCGTCGGCGAGCTCGAGCTCGATCCTCTGCTCGAGCTGGTCGTCGTCCGGCTGCGCGAGCTCATCGGCGCCCGCCTCGTGGCGATCGCGCTACCGGCCGGAGAGGCGCTGCGGATCGCCGCAGCCGATGGCGTCGGATCGGACACACTCGCTGCGATCAGCATGCTCGAAGCCGACTCGAAGACGGCGCGCGTGCTGGAGCGTGGGCGGAGCGAGCGCATCGACTCGTTGCTCGAGGATCCGGAGGTGAACCAGGAGGTCGCCAGACGACTCGGCGCGAGTACGGGGCTCTACGTTCCATTGCGCGCGCGTGAGCGCACAATCGGTGTCTTGATCGCGCACGACAAGATCGGACGCGACCACCGCTTCGGCAGCGCCGACCTACGGCTGGCCGAACAGTTCGCATTGCGCGCGTCGATCGCGGTCGATCTCTCGCGTCGGGTCGCACGCGACGCGCTCCGCCGTGTCGTTGCGGGGCAGGAGATCGAGCGGCGCAGACTCGCACGGGAGCTGCACGACGAGACCGGGCAGGCGCTCACGTCGATCCTCCTGGGCTTGCGCGCCGTCGAAGAGGCGAACAGCGACGTCGATGTCGACGCGCTTCGCGACCTCGTCGTCGGAACCCTGCAAGATGTACGGCGTCTCGCAGTTCAGCTACGCCCGAAAGCGCTCGACGACTTCGGCCTCGTGCCGGCACTCGAGCGATTGGCGCAGACCTTCTCCGAGTCGAGTGGCATCAGCGTCGAGCTCGAAGCGCGCATCGGTGAGGAACGGCTGCCGAGCGACGTCGAGACGACCGTCTACCGGATCGTCCAGGAGGCGCTCACGAACGTCGTCAAGCACGCCGAGGCGCACAAGGTCAGCATCCTGCTCGTACGCCGAGCCACCATTCTCACAGCCGTCGTCGAGGACGACGGCCAGGGGTTCGACTCGACAGCCGTGGGCGACGACAGCCTCGGGCTCGAGGGCATGCGAGAGCGCGTCGAGCTGCACGACGGGCGCATGGTGGTCGAGGCGTCCCCAGGCGCCGGGACGATGCTACGGATCGAGGTGCCGCTGTGATCGAGATCGTGCTCGTCGACGACCACGCCGTCGTCCGGTCGGGCCTCCGACTGCTACTCGACAAGCAGGAGGACATCGAGGTGGTCGGCGAAGCAGGCAACGCGAAGGACGCGATCTTTCGTGCACGCGCCCTGAAGCCCGATGTGATGCTGCTGGACGTTGTCATGCCCGGCGAGAGCGGCATCGAGGTGCTGCCGAAGCTGCTGAAGGAGTCGCCGGACACGAAGGTGCTCGTACTCTCGATGCAAGACGACCCCAGTTACGTTCGCGAAGCCTTTGCAGCAGGCGCGAGCGGCTACGTGCTCAAGGAGGCAGCGGACGAAGAGGTAGTGGCCGCCGTGCGCGAGATTGCGGGTGGCGGCCACTATGTGCACCCCGCGCTCGGCGCACGGATGGTCGCGGCCGAGGCGCAAGACCGTGCCGCCGCCGAGGCCGATCCTCTCTCCGAGCGCGAGCGCGAGGTCCTACGGCTGCTGGCGCTTGGGCATACGAACCAGGAAATCGCCGAGCGGCTCTACATCTCCGTGCGAACGGCCGAGTCGCACCGGGCGCACATCATGCAGAAGCTGCGCCTCGGCACGCGAGCAGAGCTCGTGCGCTACGCCTTGGCGCACGGCCTGCTCGCGGACGAACCGGCCTAGTCCTAGACGCCGAGCCCGACGCCGAGCTTGGCGTCCGCTCGCGACCAGTAGTAGCGCTCGTGCGCGAGCCTTGGCGTGCCGTCGATCAGCTTCTCCCACGGAGCCAAGAACGACGAGATCGCCGGATCGTCGATCAGCTCGTTCACGACCCACTCCACCTCTGGGCCCTCGAACACGAACACGACCTCGCTTGCGGTGAGGTAGGCGGCGTGTCTCGCGAGCCCGACACTCTCCGGCTCGAAAGGCGGCCCTTCGCGAAGCAGCACTTCGGCCTCGTCATGTGCGTCGTCACGTAGTCGTGCCACGATCATCAGGCGGTTCATCTCGACCTCCTTCGTCGGTTGCCTCAGATTCGCGCGTCGGAGCCCGCGCGACATCAGGGACGATCGCGCTACCGGCTACGGGTTTTCCGCAGGCTTCCGTTCGAAGAGGACGAGCACACTGAGGTGCTCGTACGCCGTGAACCTGTGGTCGGCGCCGGCCTCGACGAAGACCGCTGTCCCCTCTCGCACCGGGACCTGTTCGCCTTCGACCTGCAGCACACCGGTGCCCTCGAGGACGACGTAGAGCTCGTCGTCCTCGTGCGGCTGCTGTCGGTCCGCTTCGGGCGCGACCAGCACGTACACGCCCAGCTCGAGACCGGCGGATTCGTGGACGACTTCATAGCCTCCGCCGGCCTCGGCTAGCCGCTGCTTGACAGCGGCGATCTCGAACGCGTGCACGTGCTAGACGCTACTTCACGTGCACCGTCAGGTGCAGGACATTGTCCTCGCCGATCGTCTTCATCGCCTTCATCCATGGGTAGTCCTCACCGGCCTTCGTCGTGAACCGGTAGACACCGGCATGCGCGAGCCTCACGGACATCGACGCCGACATGCGGTTCATGTTCGGCTTCACGAGCGTCACCTTCGGGCCGGCCTGCTGGATCAAGCGGTGCGGCATGATGTCGTTGTTGACGAAGCGCAGAACCGTGCCGGCTTTCACCGTCAGGGAAAGGCTGACCTTCGGGTTCGCGCTGCCGACCTGCCACATGTGACAGCCCTTCGTCTGGTGGCTGATCGTGATCGTCGTCGTCGCAGCGGAAGCAGCCGGGACGAGCATCAGCGCTGCGGCGGCCACGAGTAGGAGAGTTCGCTTGTACATGGTTCCTCCTTTGAGGTTCCGCTCAGTGTGCGCGCGACGAGGTCATCGACCATCCGTGCCGCGACCGAACCGCACTGCGGCTTTTCCGCAGCACGTCTACGCTCCCGCGCGGATGCCGCATGGCGCCGGAAGCTCCATCCTTCGGGCATGCGCCGGAAGACTTATGCCGTGTGGTGGCAAGAGGGGGACGGGAAGCGCCATGCCGGGAAGCTCCAGCTTGGCAGCCTGCACCTGCTGCTCTCGAACGGCTCGAGCCGTCTCGCGCTGCCGGTCGACGAGATCGTGGCGGTCGACTACCGCCGCAGCGAGTTGCATCTCGAGCGACAGCGCGGCGCCGGCCTGACGATCGGCAATCTCGACGGGCCGGGAGCTCTCCTCGAGCTCAGCGACGCGCTGGGAGCCGCTGCTTAGTCAGTCCGGCTTGCGCGCCCGCCCCGCCTCCGCCTCTCGCTCCATCCGTTCGAGGCGGTCGTAGTAGTCCGGAAACTCCTTGAGGTGCGCGAGCGCGATCTTGCCGGTCACGATCGGGTCGTCGCCGGTGACATCCGTCTGCGCATCGTGGCTGCCGTGCTCGTATTCGACGTCCATCCCGGCGCGAAACTGCTCGAGATCGATCACGTTCCAGTCGACGCCGATGGCGTCGCCCACGCGGCGAGCTTCCTCGCTGCTCGTCCGACGCGCTCCTGTCATCTCCGGGTCTCGATCGCCCGCGGGCCGCCGATTCGCTGTGCAGCAGCGCTCCTTGTGAACAGGCCGAATCCGATCAGAAGGAGCAGGCAGACGGCCAGCGCGATCATCAGGCTGAGCATCATCACATGCATCGGGGCTCCTTTCGCCTCGATGATCGCCGCGGCTGGCCGTCAGATCATCGGCGTCGTCCCCGATCGGCCGTCAGCGCGTCCCCGGATGCGGCCCGCACGAGCCGACGGGACACTGCAAGCGAGCCCATCTCCGTACTCCAGGAGGAACGATGGAAACTACCGTCGGCATCAACGGATTCGGCCGAGTCGGAAGGGCTGCCTTCCGCGCGGCGTATGAAAGGGGCCTCGACCTCGAGTGGTGCGGAATCAACGACCTCGCCGATGTCGAGACGCTTGCGCACCTCCTGAAGTACGACTCTGTCTACGGACGCTTTCCGGGTGCCATCGTCGCCGGTGCCGACTGGATCGAGGTCGACGGCAAGAAGATCGCGGTCTTCCACGAGGCGGAGCCCGCGGCACTCGACTGGGACGACGTGGGAGTCGAGGTCGTGATCGAGGCGACGGGGCGGTTCCGCACGCGAGCGGCCGCGGCGGGCCATCTCGAAGCCGGTGCGCGAAAGGTGATCGTCTCGGCGCCGATGAAGGACGCCGACACCACGGTCGTCCTCGGCGTGAACTACGACCAGGCGTATGACCCCGACGAGCATCACGTGGTCTCGAACGCCTCCTGCACGACCAACTGTCTCGCTCCCGTTGCAGCGCTCCTGCGCGAGGCGGTCGGCATCCGTCACGGCCTCATGACGACGATCCATGCGTACACCGCTGATCAGCGGTTGATCGATCTCCCGCACAAGGATCTGCGCCGCGGCCGGGCGGCAGCGTTGAATCTCGTTCCGACCTCGACCGGTGCAGCAAAGGCGATCGGGCTCGTCATCCCCGAGCTCGCCGGGAAGCTGAACGGCTTCGCGGTGCGTGCGCCGATCCCGACCGGATCGATCGTCGACCTAACGGTGGAAACGGAGCGGCCGACCTCGGTGGAGGAGGTCACCTCGTTCTTCCGCGAGCGTGGAGATGTCGACGAGCTTCACGGGATCCTGGCGTACAGCGACGAACCGCTCGTCTCGTCGGACATCGTCAAATCGCCTTACTCGGCGATCTTCGACGCACCGCTGACGAGCGTGATCGACGGGACGCAGCTCAAGGTCGTCGCCTGGTACGACAACGAGTGGGGCTATTCGAACCGGCTCGTGGAGCTCGCGCTCAAGGTCGCGGTTCGGGAGCACGTGCCGGCGTAGGACCTGGCAACGAAAGGAGCTCACATGACCACCATCCCGCACGAGCGGCCCGCGCCGGTCGCGAAGAGGTCGTTGTTGCTCGACGCCCGCGA
>AR_comb_assmDRAFT_10223851_pt1 | contig 10384 bp, 11 predicted proteins | sample ArasoioldDNA_FD_10543 | JGI IMG/M metagenome (IMG submission 10543) | reverse complement strand
CCGCCGCCACCGCCGCCACCGCCACGAGCCGCGCCGCCGCCACCGCCACCGCCACCGGAGGGCATCGAACGGCTGGGCGCCGACATGGATTGCCGACTTTGCGCGCCGCGTTGGGATTGCTGCTGCACCTGCGGGCGCGAATCCCGCGAATCGTAGGCCGGCGAGGACGAACGATCGAAACCGGGACTCGTCGAGGGGCGCGACGCGCCTTGCGATTGCCGGTCCATCGTCGTCGGCCGTGCGCCCACCTGGCCTGTGGTCGGCCGTGCGCCCGTTTGGCCGGTGGTCGGCCGTGCGCCTGCCTGCCCCGTGCTCGGTCGTTGCGCGCTTGCCGTGCCTGCGCGATTCTGGTCGTAGCCGCGGTACGCCTCCCGCGACTGCGCGCCGCCGGCGCTTGCCGGTCTCTGATACCGGTTCTGCACCGAGGTGTCGCGATAGGCGACGCCTTTTCGATGGTCGACGTTGTGCTGCCAGTTGCCGTTCTGGTTGTAGTTCCGGTAGCGGTTGCTGTAATAGTTGTTGTTGATATTGATATTGACGCTGCCGCCGCGCCAGTTCGGATTGGACCATCCCCAGTTGTAGCGCCCCAGCGCGTAGCCGGCGCCAAACGCAATCCCCACGCCGACGAACGACGCCGGGTAGCCGTAGTACGGTGGCGGGTACCAGTACCACGGGCGATACGTGGGCCACCACCACGTTCCATAGATCACCGTCGGGTTGTACACGGGCACGTAGACCGTCTGCGGCTGCGCCGGCTCGATATAGATGTACTTTTCCTTGACCACGACGGTCTGCTGCGGAGAATCCTGGAGGTTGCCTGCCGCCTGCGCCTTCTGGCGAAGCGTCTGCACCGTCTCCATCACCTGAGCCTCGTTGGCGAGAAATGCGTCGCCGAGCTGCTGCGTCCATTCGAGCTTGTCGTTCATCATCGCCAGCACCTGCGGGAAGCTGGCGAGCGACATGATGCTGGGATCCCAGGTCTTGTCCTTCAGCGCGTTTTCGAGCGCGTCACCCTTCAAATCCCGGTTCTGCTCGGCGAATCGCGCTGCCTCGACGACTTCGAGTGGATAGGTGGAAGCCATCAGCACCTGGCCCAGCAGCTGGTCGGGGTAGAGCGCGATTGGTGCCAGCAGCGCGTCGAGCTTGTCTTGCGGCAGCGGCGCCGGGGGCGGTCCCGAAGGCGCGCCGACATCGGGTGGTGGTGCCTGCGCGGCAACGGGGAGCGGAGCGGCAGCGCACACGGCGAGCAGCAGCAGAACGGAGCCAAGGAGGCGTGCCATGGAGTCTCGCTTTGCAAAGCGCCCGCCGGGGTTGCCGCCGCGGACGAAGGCGTCATTATGACATCGGCCCCTCGCGCTTCGTCCGCGGCTACCGATCCGGCGCATTACGCCCTATGATTCCGGCTCGTTGCCCTCGTCGCGCACCATGGCCGAAGATTTCGCCCGCCAGATCGAAACGCATCGCGGCTACCTGCTGCGGGTGGCGCAATTGCAGCTGCGCGACCGCGATGCGGCCGAGGACGTGGTGCAGGACACGATGCTCGCGGCGCTTTCCGGCAGCGGGTTCGCCGGCAAATCGAGCCTCAAGACCTGGCTCACCGGCATCCTCAAGCACAAGATCGTCGATGCCATCCGCCGCCGGCAGCGCGAGCCGAGAGTCGTGGCGACGTTCGGCGACCTCGACTCCGAGCTCGACATCGAGGATTTCGACGGGCTCTTCAAGGACAACGGCGCGTGGGAGTCGAAGCCCGCCGACTGGGGCGATCCGGAGGAATCGCTCGGCCGGCGCGAGTTCTTCGACATCATGGATTTCTGCCTCGAAAAGCTGCCCCCCAACACGGCGCGTGTTTTCATGATGCGCGAGGTGATGGAGCTCGAGAGCGACGAGATCTGCGCCGAGCTCGCGATCACGTCGAACAACCTCTGGGTGATCCTGTATCGAGCCCGGATGTCGCTGCGCGAATGCCTCGAGAAGAACTGGTTCGAAGGCGCAGGGCGGCACGCGCCATGATCCATCGCGCCCTCGGCCATCTTCTGCGGTGCAAGGATGTCTCGCGACTCGTGTCGCAGAGGGAGGACCGGCCGCTCACCCGGTGGGAGCGATGGCGGTTGCGGATGCACCTCGCCCTCTGCGACGGATGCACGCGGTTCGACGCGCAGGTGCGCTTCCTGCGTCGGGCGATGCGCCACTATCGCGCGTAGGGAGGCGGCCGCTCGCGTGCTAGACTTGTCGTCTCATTCGCGGCACTACGGTCCCATGCATTCCATCACCGTCAACGGCCGACCGCGCACATTGTCGTTGCCGGCGACCACCCTCGCCGACCTCGTCCGCGATCTCGACATCGAAGGCAAGCGCATCGCCGTCGAGAAGAACGGCGAGATCGTGCCGAAAAGCCGTTACGCCGCCACGCTGCTCGCCAACGGCGACCGGATCGAGATCGTCGGCGCCGTCGGCGGCGGTTGACGGACTCCTTACATGAATGCTCCGCACACGCCCGCAGAAACCACGCACGCCGATCCGCTGCTGATCGCGGGCCGCGTGTTCCGCTCGCGCCTCCTCGTCGGCACCGGCAAGTACCGCGATTTCGGTGAGACGCGCGAGGCGATCGTCGCCTCCGGCGCGCAGATCGTGACCGTTGCGATCCGGCGGACCAATATCGGCCAGGACGCCAACGCGCCTTCGCTGCTCGACGCGCTGCCCCCGTCGGAATTCACCTATCTCCCGAACACGGCGGGCTGCTACACCGCCGACGAGGCCGTGCGCACGCTGAAGCTCGCGCGCGAGCTCCTGGACGGCCACGCTCTCGTGAAGCTCGAGGTGCTGGGCGACCCGCATACGCTGTTCCCGAACGTGCGCGAGACGATCCGCGCCGCGGAAACCCTGGTGAAGGATGGTTTCCAGGTGATGGTCTACACGTCCGACGATCCGATCATCGCGCGCGAGCTCGCCGCGATCGGATGCGTGGCGATCATGCCGCTCGCTTCGCTGATCGGCTCCGGGATGGGGATCCTCAATCCGTGGAACCTGAAGCTGATTCTCGCGGAGTCTACCGTCCCGGTTCTGGTCGACGCCGGGGTGGGCACCGCGTCCGATGCGGCGATCGCGATGGAGCTGGGGTGCGCCGGCGTGCTCATGAACACGGCGATTGCCGCAGCGCGCGAGCCCGTGCGCATGGCGCGCGCGATGAAGCTCGCGGTGGAAGCTGGGCGCGAAGCGTTTCTCGCGGGCCGGATGCCGCGCAAGCTCTACGAGGCATCGCCGAGCTCACCCACGACGGGTCTCATCGGCTGACGGCATGGACACGCGAGCCGGCGCCCTCGCTGCGGCGCGCATCGCGCTCGCGCTCGGCACGCTGACCGGCGCGGCAACATTCGCTGCGCCACTGTCGACCGACGAGCTCGCCGTCGCGTGCGCACAGACCGAGGGCTCGGCGCATTGCGCGCGCAAGGTCGAGGAAATCCAGCTGAAGCGGCTGCCGAATCTCGCGACGCGCGACGGCGACACGCTCAAGGTTTCGCTGTACCCGACCGGCGCGGCGAGCTTCACCGACACCGAGGCACTCAATGGCGGCAAGGCCTTCGCGCTGTGGGACTTCGTGAGCGAGATCAACGCCGTCGTGCTGTTCGTCACCGACGGCGGCAACGTGTCCTTCGCGGTTTTGCAGCGAACGAACGGACGGCGCTTCGATCTTCCGGCGGAGCCGAAAGTCTCTCCCGATCGCGCGCGCATCGCCACTGCGGACTTCTGCGCGTCGAATTGCGAGAACGAGCTCACGATCTGGCGCGTCACGAAGGACGGCATCCAGAAGGAGCTCTCATGGAAGCCGGCGCAAGCGTGGAAGGACGCGGGAGTCGAGTGGAAAAGCGCGAGCACGGTGGTCGTCGACTACACTCCGCAAAACGGAGCTTCCGCAACGCTGGAACGGCGCCTCGGCGACGCCGGCTGGCAGCGGCAGGATGGCCCATGAGGTCCGCCGGATGACCGCAACCCCGACGCTTGCGCCGGTGCCGCGTCCACGGCCGGTGCGATCCTTTGTTCTGCGTCAGGGACGCATGTCACCAGCGCAGCAGCGCGCGCTCGATGAGCTCCTGCCGCGGTTCGGCGTTGCCTTCACACCGTCGGCGCTCGACTTCGACCGGCTTTTCGCGCGGCGCGCACCCACAATTCTCGAGATCGGCTTCGGCATGGGCGAAACCACGGCCGCGATCGCCGCGGCCCACCCGCAGCATAACTTCCTCGGCGTCGAAGTCCATGGTCCGGGCGTCGGCGGCCTGTTGAAGCGCGTCGGCGAGCTCGGTCTTGCCAACGTGCGCGTGATCCGCCACGACGCGGTCGAAGTGATCGCGGCGATGATCCCGCAGGCATCGCTCGCCGGCATTCACGTCTTCTTCCCCGACCCGTGGCCGAAGAAAAGGCACCACAAGCGCCGCCTGCTGAATTCCGGATTCGTGCACGAGCTCGCGCTTCGGCTCATCCCGGGCGGCTATCTTCATGCCGCCACGGATTGGATGGATTACGCCGAAGAAATGCTCGCCACGCTCTGTGCCGAGCCGCTGCTCGCGAACACGGTCGCAGGATTTGCGCCGCGCCCCGACTACCGGCCGCTCACCAAATTCGAGACGCGTGGCCTGCGCCTCGGCCACCGCGTTCGCGATGTCATCTTCCGTCGCCGCGACGCGCGGTAGCCTTTGCCTTCATCTCGTGTTCCGGGCATTCGAGCCATGCGCACTCTGAAGGCTCAGCTGCGCCGTCTTGCCCGCACTCGCATCGACCTCAAGTCGGCGCAACACAAGGTTTCGGCGCCCGACGAGGCCGGGCACGAGAATCTGCTGTCGCCCGGCGTGCGCGTCTACCGCGATGGACCGGTTCTCATCGACCGCGAGTGGTCGCCGATCCACGTGACGAGCCAGTTCATCGAGAACGCCGAAACCTATCACCAGCGCTATTTCGAGCGGCTCGATTTCGTCGACCTCGTTGCGCGCTGCCTCACACTCGCGGGGATCGACCGCGGAGGTTCGTTGCGCGTGCAGGACATCGGCTCCGGTGGCGGCAGCAGCGTATTTGCGGCCTGCCGCCTTCTTCCCCGTGCGGAGATCTTCGCCACCGACATTTCGCCGCAACTGCTCCGCTTGCTGGGAACGTTCGTCGAATCGCGTGATGAATTGCGCGGGCGCGTGCGACCGTTCTGCTTCGACCTCCATCGGCGGTTCTTCCGGGCGGGGAGTTTCGATCTCGTTCTCGGTGCCGCGATCCTGCATCACCTGCTCGAGCCACGTGCCGCGCTCGCGAACGTCGCGGACAGCCTGAAGCCCGGGGGCAAGCTGATCCTCGTCGAGCCGCTCGAGTCGGGGTCGCTTGTCATGGCCATGATTTACGCGCGTGTGCTGGAAGTTCTGGCTCCCCTGGGGGACGCCGACGGTGCGCTCGCCCGCCTGATGAAGGCGCTGCGGCTCGATATCCAGTGCCGACTGGGCCCGCCGGCACCGAAACCCTGGACCGCGCTCCTCGACGACAAGTGGATATTCGATGAGCCGTATCTCATCGAGCTTGCGCGCGAGCTCGGGCTTTCGACGGTCGAGATCCATCCGGTGCAGCAGGACCTTTCGCGGGTGTACGAGGTGGCGTTTCGCAGCGTGCTCGCGGACAGCGGACATGCGGCGCTGCCGATCCCGGCGCCCGTCGACGAAGCGGTGCGCGAATTCGACCGCTCGATCGGGCCGGACCTCAAACGTCATCTCTGTCCGACAGGCATCCTCGTGTTCACCAAGTGATGCACCTTCCGCGCGTGCGTCCGCACGGTGCCGCGGCAAGTCGCAGCCGCGTAGAATGGCCATGATGAACGAACCCCTCCCGTTCACCGGCGAGCGCTTCATTCCCGGCACCGCGGGCGAGATCTGGTACGAGCACTGGCATCGCTATCATTTCGTCACGGCGCTCGTCGCCGGTCGCGAGGTTCTGGACATTGCCTGCGGCGAGGGTTACGGCAGCGCGCTCCTCGCCGCTCACGCGGCCCGGGTGACCGGTGCCGACATCGCCGCCACGGCCGTCGCGCATGCGCGAGCGCGCTACGCATCGCGGCCGAATCTCGAATTCCGCGAGGCCGACTGCGCGGCGCTTCCCTTTGCCGATGCGTCGTTCGACGTCGTGGTTTCGTTCGAGACGCTCGAGCACATCGAGGCGCAGGAGGCTTTTCTCGATGAAGTGAAGAGGGTGCTGCGTCCCGGCGGCTTTGTCGTGCTGTCGTGCCCCAACAAGGCCGAGTATTCCGACAAGCGCGATCACATCAACGAATTCCATTACCGCGAGCTCTATCGCGACGAGCTGGCGGCGCTTGTCGGAGCCCGTTTCCCCCACGTCGAGTGGCATGGCCAGCGGCCCGGCTTCTTCTCGGTGGTGTGGCCAGAGCAACGTCCGGCCAGCGCGGAGATTTTCGAAGTGTCGGAAGATTCCGCCGACGCGCCGACACCGGGTCACGCGCGGCCGCTGTATTTCATCGTCGTCGCCGGCGGCAACGCCGAGGCCATCGCCGGGCTCCCGCGGCACATGTCGGTGCTGGCCGATCGGGACGAGTGGGTCTACCGCGATTACGAAAAAGTCACGCGCGCCTATATCGCGGGCCAGAAAGCCGAGTCGGATCTCTTCGCGGACCTTCGGCGCGAGCTTGCCGCGGTGGAGTCGGGCCGTATCGACGATATCCGTCAGCGCGACCGCGTGATCGCAGACGGCTGTGCGACACGCGACCGCCTGGTCGAGGAAATCTCGCGACGCGCGAGCTTTCGCTGGTGGATCACGCTGCCGTGGCGTCGCCTGGCGCGCGCGCTGAAGGGGCTCGCGCCGGGCGGGTGAGCGTCGCCGGCGAGCAGCAAGCCATCGAGAACTCCTTTGGGCGGCGGCTGGTTGCGGTTCAGTAGGCGATGTTTGCTCTGGACATATCGATGACCAGGACGTTCGGCTGCTCTGAAAGCGATTCCCCAAGTTTGGCGAAATAGCCGTCCAGCGCAGCCCTCTGCTCGGCCGTCAGACCGGGCTTGATGACGTAGTACCCCTGCGTGGGATGAAGCTCATAGAACTCGGTGACGGCGGCGTTGTGGGCAAGAATGTCGACGTGGATGGCGGAGGGCGCTGTCTTCGAGGAAGACGTGACCTCGGGCTGCGTTTTGCCCCGCGACAATTCATTGAGCACGCCGCGAACCAAACCTTCCGAATAGGACAGGACCGGCGAAAAGTGCAGGCCGCCAACAATGTGGATCATCGTGACCTTGCTCATGTCGGCTTTGGCGATGACGGACTTCACGTAGCTGTATTCGTTGTGATTGGGGAATGCGAATTCGCGCAACAGGTTTCCGTTGCAGGAGATCGACAAGAAGAGGAAGGCCGTTACGGCCAGTCCAACCTCAATACGTCGCTTCCAGTCGGGATCGCGAACCATCTCGAGAAAGCCTCGCAGCCCGAGGAAGACGGCGAGCAGCACGCTCGACTGGATGGCGGTCGTATAGATCGGCTGCGTCCCATATTCCTGAATCACCAGAAAGGGCAGATACCCGAGCGCTACGAGCACCGGCAGGAGGCCGATCCTCTGGACGCTCGACGCCAGAGGAAAGGGCCGCGCCTGCCGGCCCTGCGAGTACAACAGACCGCCCAAAGCCAGCGCCAGTAGCCCAAGGGCTCTATTGTCACTCCAGTCCAGACTATGGAACGGCCGTATCACCTCGCCGCTAACATACGAAAGGAACGAGGTGAAGAACCATGTCAGCTTCGCGACGAATTGGCCGGGATTGGCCCACTCCGATCGGGCGCTGAGCGGGACCGCTGCCAGGAGCGACACGGCTTTGTAGAACAACAGGTACGGGACCAGCGTGAAAGCAAAGATCAATCCAAATCGCAACAGTGCCAGGCGAGACTGTGGCCAGTTGTCGCGGCTCGAAAGATAGATGGGAACGATGAGAATTGCCCAACAGAACATCGCACCGGGCTGATAACAAGACAGTGCCGTGAACAGCAGCACGGACGTCAGCAGCATCCGGTAGAAGCGAATGCGTCGCGACTTTGGACTATCCGGACTTGCGTCGTCGTGAAAGCACACGTGAACTGCCAGGCAGCTCAATACCGCCGCATAGATGGAACCGGTGACGGTCAGATAGCTGGCAGTGTTCTGGAACGCGGGAAGAGAGCACAACGATAGGCTCAAGAGCCCGGCCGTGAGCACATGCAAGCCATACTTCCGGAGCCACGAGTAGACCAGGCAGGCAAGCAAGCCGAGTCCTAAGACCGACACCAGACGCTTGGTGCCCGTACCGGTAACGACGGAAGTGTTGAGAAGATCGACAAACACTCCCAGGAGAGGACGGGCGTGAGGAAGCTCAATCGCCGTGAGCGTCCAGCCCTTCGGCCTCGTGAAGAAGATGTAGTCGTCCCAGTAAAGAAAGTCCACCTGGAGCAGGGGGGAATAGATCAGACAGACGCTCAGCATCAGGACACAGGCGACACAGAACGTATCGCGAGGCCAGAGCCGGCGGGACAACGGCCTCATTGATGAAGCCGATTGCCTGGCAAGCGCGGACTTATCGCCGGACCGCGCTCATCGGTCATCATATGGATCGCGTCCCGCGTGGCCTTCAGCGGCGGAGACTTTTGCTCAGGAGGCTAGCCAAGCTCGAGAATCACCGGCTGGTGATCCGATGCCTGCGTCTGCTGGTCGACGCGGATCGACTTCAGGCGCGGCTTCAAGTCCGCGCTCACGAAATAGAAATCGCAATGGAGCTCCGGGCCGCCCGGTTCCATCTTCATGTGGATGCAGAACGTCGACGGATGCGCCATGCCCGGATTAAGCGCTTCCCACACATCGAGAAGCGGCGCCGTTCCCTCCGGGAAGGGTGCCTTCATCCGCGCGTGCAGCGGATCGACCGGCTCGAGATTGAAGTCCCCGGTGATGATCGTCGGCGCAGGTCGCAGATGCGTGTGGAACGGGCCGCCGGAAGTGTCGGTAATCGAGCCTTTTTCCGCATGCGCGCGGCCATCGGTGTAGATCGCGCGCAACGCCTCGATCTGCGCCGTGCGCTGGACCTTGGAATACCACTCGAGATGCGTCGTGATCACGCGCACTTCACCGAACGGCGCGACGATCGCCGCTTCGAGCGCGATGCGCGGCATCCCATTGACGCCGGGCTCGACCGGGAACGGCAGCAGATGGCGGAACACCTGGCGCACGGGCAGCCGCGACAGGATCATGTTGCCGAAATAACGGCGCGCTCCATTCTCCGCCGGATGGTCGACCGCGATGCCGGAAATCGCGGCGTAACCCGGAAGCAGCGCAGCGATCGCGGCGAACTGGTCCTCGCCCGCGCTGCCCGCGAGCCGCGGGTGGGGAAAGTTGGCGGCGATCTCCTGCAGGCACAGGACGTCGAAATCGGCGAGCCGCTTCGCCTCGCTCACGATCCGCGCCGGATCGACGCGGCCGTCGATCCCGCAGCACCACTGCGTGTTCCACGTAATGATCTTCATCGAATCCCTGCCCTCATGAAGGACTGTACGAACTGCCTCTGAAAAAGCAGAAATGCGATCAGCAGCGGGGCTGTGGTCAACAGCGTCGCCGCGGTGATGATAGACCAGTCGATTCCCTGGTCCGTTGCCGAGAAAACCTGCAGGCCCACGGTGAGCGGCCTCGACTCGACCGAGTTCGTGATGATGAGGGGCCAGAGGAAATTATTCCAGTGATAACTCACGCTGACCAGCGCGTAAGCGAGGTAGACCGGGCGCGCCAGCGGGACATAGACCTTCCAGAGCACGGCGAGCGGTCCGCAGCCCTCGATCCGCGCCGCCTCGTCGAGTTCGCGCGGCACCGTCTTGAACGTCTGTCGCAGGAGGAAGATGCCGAAGGCGCTCGCCATGTAGGGCAGGCCGATCGCGAGGATCGTGTCCTTGAGACCCAGCGCGGCCATCGTCCGGTAATTCTCGACGATCAGCACGTCGGGCATGATCATCAGCTGGACCAGCACCAGCGCGAACAGGATGCCCCGTCCCGGAAACTCGAAGCGGGCGAACGCGTAGGCGGCGAGCGTCACCAGCACGAGCTGCGCCGCAAGCACCATCGTCACCAGCAGCGTCGTATTGAGAAAATAGCGCGCGAACGGCGCCGCCTGCCAGGCGCGGACGAAATTGTCCAGCGTCAGCGGCGCGGCGAGAACGAACCGGGTCGAGAATTCGCCGGGATGGAACGCCGTCCAGAACGCGTAGACGAGCGGCAGCACCCAGAGCACGCCGAGCAGCCACGCGCCGGCGGTCTCGAGGCCGTGCACGACGCCGCGCGAGTCGTAGACGTGCGTCATCGGTGTGCCCCCTTGGCGCTGCGCGCCTTCCCCCCGAGGGGGAGCAATTCGCGCTTGGG
>AR_comb_assmDRAFT_10023124_pt1 | contig 10384 bp, 8 predicted proteins | sample ArasoioldDNA_FD_10543 | JGI IMG/M metagenome (IMG submission 10543) | reverse complement strand
CGCCTGGCCGCCCAGCTTGCCGTCGGTGCCGACCTCGCGCGCGACGCGCGTCACTTCGGCCGCGAACGACCGCAGCTGGTCCACCATCGTGTTGATGGCTTCTTTCAGCTGGAGGATTTCGCCGCGGACGTCGACGGTGATTTTCTTGGAGAGGTCGCCGCTGGCGACGGACACCGTCACGTCGGCGATGTTACGGACCTGCGCGGTGAGGTTGCCGGCCATCTGGTTCACCGACTCAGTGAGATCTTTCCACACGCCGGAGACGCCTTTGACTTTGGCCTGGCCGCCCAGCTTGCCTTCCGTGCCCACCTCGCGCGCCACGCGTGTCACTTCGGCGGTGAAGACGGAGAGCTGATCGATCATCGAGTTCACGAGTCGCGCGGACTGCAGGAACTCGCCCTCGAGCGGCCGGCCGTTCACGTCGAGACTCATCGACTGGCCGAGGTCCCCTTTTGCAACGGCGCCGACCGACCGCGTCACTTCGATCGTCGGCCAGACCAGATCATCGATCAGTGTATTGACGGCGGCGACTTCGTCCGCCTGCGTGCCGACCACACCGCTGAGATTGAGACGCTCTTTGAGCAGCCCTTCTTTGCCGACCATGCGGCTTACGCGAGCGACCTCGCGCGCGCGCCGGTCCGAGAGGGACGCGATATCGTTGAAGGCATCTGCGAGCTTGCCGTCGAGCCCCATCAGTCCGGATGGAAGCCGAACGGCGAAGTTCCCGTCGCGGAATTCGAGCAGCGCGGCCAGCAGCTGCCGTGGAAATCCCGAAGCATCGAAATGTTCGCCAGCGTCCCGGGCAGTGCCGTGGATCGGGCGCTCAGTGTACGTCATCCGAGTCTCCTGTCGTACGGCTGCAACAGCTATCGGGCTGGGTAGAACGGCTTTCAGAACTTGAGATCTACGAGGTACCCGACAATCACACCTTAGTTCGGACACGACTCAAACTGAAGGATTAACTCCTCGGAGGGAGTAAGCCTGTGGAAAGTTCGTGGGAATGTGGGTCGGCTCGACAACCTGGTGTTTCGTGGGCCATTATAGGCCCCTAACCGCGAATCCAGGGAGCGCTCCCCATGAAGAAGCCCACGTTTTCCCGCCGTGAATTCCTCGAGGTCAGCGCGACAGCCGCCGGAGTCTCATTCGCCGCCAAGCCCTTCAAGTTCCGTCCGCTCGCACCAAGCGACACCGTTCGGTTCGGGATGGTCGGCATCGGGATGCAGGGCAACGGCCTCCTCGGCACGTCGATTTCGCTGCCAGGCGTCGTCTGCGCCGGGGCGGCGGACCTGTACGACGGCCGCCACACGCTGGCGAAGGAGATCGCCGGCGCCAACCTGCCGACCATGCGCGAATATCGCCGCCTGCTCGACGACAAGACGATCGACTGTATCGTCGCGGCCGTGCCCGACCACTGGCACAAGCGCATGGTGGTCGAGGCGGTGGGCGCAGGGAAGGACATTTACATCGAGAAGCCCATGTCGCACACGCCTGCCGACGGCGAGGCGATGGTCGATGCCGTGAAGAAGAGCGGCAAGATCCTCCAGGTCGGGTCGCAGCGCGTCAGCTCGCAGATCTGTGCCAAGGCGAAAGACATGCTTGCGCAGGGCATGCTCGGCGACCTGACCCTGGTCGAAGGCTGGCTGGGCCGTAACGATCCGTGCGGCGCGTGGGAGTATCCGCCGCCTCCCGACCTTTCGCTCAAGACCCTCGACTGGGATACGTGGCAGAACGACGTCCCCAAGCGGCCGCTCGATCCCAACATCTTTGCGCGCTGGCGTTGCTGGAAGGAATACGGGACCGGCGTCGCGGGCGACCTGCTCGTGCACTTGATCAGCGGCATGCAGTTCATGCTCGGCATGAACGAGCCGCCGAAAATGGCGATGTCGGTCGGCGGCATCCGGCGTTGGAAAGACGGCCGCAACATGCCCGACGTCCACGCCACGGTCTACTACTACCGCGACGACCTGCCGGTCTACATGCGGCTGAACCTCGGCACCGAGATGCCGGAGCAGTACCGCATTCAAGGATCGAAGGGCGTCCTCACCGTGGCGGGCAACACGCTCACGTTCTCGCCGCAGAGCGGCAAGGATGAGTATCCGTGTTATTACACGGGCAGCTATCCGGGCGCGATGCGGGCCGCGTATGAGCAACAGTTTCACAAGGAGCACGATCTGCAGCCTGGGCAGGCGCCGCAGCTCGCGGAGAGCGTGACCTACACGACGCCGGATTTCGACGACACGCGGCCACACCTCTGGAATTTCTTCGAGGCTGTGCGCACACGGAAACCGGTGGTGGAAGACGTCGTGTTCGGCCGCAACGCCGCGCTCGCCTGTCACATGGCGAACGAAGCCTACTTCAAGCGCGCCGCGGTGACGTGGGACGAGGCGTCGAAGACGATCAAGGTGTGAGTCGCAGCAAGACGAGAGAGAAGGGCGTCAGCTTGTAGTGCTCGCCGGCAGGGTCGGGCCGGTCGTCAGTATCGATGACCGTCGCCCACCTGCCGGCCGGCATCGTGAAATCGACGTCGGCTTCGCTGGCGTTGACGAGCAGCAGCATGGTATCGCCCTTGATGGGCTCCTCTTTCTCGTCCGTTTCGTCTGTGGCATCGCCGTTGATCATCATCCCCAGCGCGTGGGCGTCCCGTCTTTCCCAGTCTTCGTGCGTCATCTCGGCGCCGTCGGCACGTAGCCACGTGAGATCCTTGACGCCGGAATGCTCGATGACTTCGCCACGAAAGAAGGTTCGGCGCCGGAGCACCGGATTCTCGGCGCGGATTTTGAACACGTTGCGCGTAAACTCCAGCAATGCCCGCCGCCGGTCGTCCAGCGACCAGTCGACCCAGCTGATTTCATTATCCTGACAGTAACTGTTGTTGTTGCCCTGCTGGGAACGCGCGAACTCGTCACCGTGCGAAATCATCGGCACCCCTTGTGACAGGGCGAGTGTCGCGATGAAGTTGCGCATGGCCCGGTAGCGCGCGTCCAGGATGGTCGGGTCGTCCGTGGGTCCTTCCGCGCCCCAGTTGCGGCTGAGATTGTCGTTCGAGCCGTCGTGGTTGTCTTCCCCGTTTGCCTCGTTGTGCTTCTGCTCGTAACTCACGAGGTCGTGCAGTGTGAAGCCGTCGTGACACGTCATGAAGTTGACGCTCGCATACGCCGAACGCTGGGTCCATAGGTAGATGTCGGCTGAGCCGGACAACCGGCACGCTAAATCGGAGATCTGACCCTCGTCACCTTTCCAGAACTGCCGGATGGTGTCGCGGTACTTGCCGTTCCACTCCGCCCACCCGACCGGAAATTTTCCGACCTGATATCCTCCGGGCCCCACGTCCCACGGCTCGGCGATCAGCTTTACCTGCGACAGGACGGGATCCTGGTGAATGACGTCGAAGAACGCACTCAGCCGGTCGACTTCCCAGAGCTCGCGCGCAAGCACCGGAGCCAGATCGAACCGAAAGCCATCGACGTGCATTTCATTGACCCAGTAGCGCAGCGAGTCCATGACGAGCTGCAGCGTGTTGGGATGCCCCATGTTCAGGCTATTGCCCGTCGCGGTGAAGTCCGCGTAATGGCGCTGGTCGTCCTGCACGAGGTGATAATAGGCGGGGTTGTCGATGCCCTTGAACGCGAGCGTAGGGCCGAGGTGATTGCCTTCAGGCGTGTGATTGTAGACGACGTCGAGGATCACTTCCAGTCCGGCGGCGTGGAGTGTCCGCACCATCTGCTTGAATTCGGCCACCTGATCCTCGATCGCAAAGCGTGAATCGGGCGCGAAGAAGCCGATCGAGTCGTAGCCCCAGTAGTTCGCGAGCCCGCGCTCCACGAGATGGCGCGCGGTGACGGAATGGTGGATCGGCAGCAGCTCGACGCTGGTGACGCCGAGCGCGCGCAGGTGCTCGATGATCGGCTCCGTGCACAAACCGAGGTACGTCCCGCGCAATCGGTCGGGGACCTGGGGATGACATTTCGTCATGCCCTTCACGTGGCACTCGTAGATCACGGTCTTGTTCCACGGGATTTTCGGCGGGCGGTCGTCGTTCCAATCAAACGCGGGATCGATCACGATGCACTTGGGCATCGCGTGCGCGGAGTTCCGGTCATCGCGCGAGAGATCCTCATCGGAGCTGCCGATCGTGTAGCCGTAGACGGTATCGTCCCAACGCACTGGCCCGATGATGGCTTTGGCGTATGCGTCCAGCACGAGCTTGGCGGGATTGAAGCGCAGACCTTTGGCCGGTTCGTACGGGCCGAGCACGCGGTACCCGTACAGCTGCCTGGGTCGCGCGTCCGGCAGGTAGCAGTGCCAGACCTGATTCGTGCGTTCGGTAACTGTGATGAGTTGTGATTGATCGGGCTGATCGGGGGAGTCGAACAGGCAGAGTTGGACGCCGGTCCCGTGCTCTGAGAACAGGGCAAAATTGACCCCCTGGCCATCCCACGTCGCGCCCAGGGGGTACGGCGACCCGCGCCACACTCGCATGCCGTTGTATACCCGCGAAAACGCGCTCGGGGAGTCTAGGCCTCTGGCGTGAGCGTCACCTTGAATCCCTTGGCCTTGAGACTGGCGCTGAGCCCGGCCTTTTCTACGGACCGCATAAACGCCTCGTCGGGCTCGATCAATTTTTTCTCGACGAGCTCGAGCAGCGCGTCGTTCAGCGTCACCATGCCGAGCTTCTTGCTGGTCTGGATGATCGAGGGGATCTGGAACGTCTTGCCCTCGCGGATCAGGTTCGAAATCGCCGGCGTCGTCAGCAGGATTTCGCGCGCCGCCACGCGGCCGCCGCCGATCTTCTTGCACAGCGTCTGCGAGATCACGCCCTTGAGTGATTCCGACAGCATGACGCGAATCTGCGCCTGACGGTCGGCGGGGAACTGGTCGATGATGCGATCGACCGTCGACGCCGCGTTGGTCGTGTGGAGCGTGCCGAACACGAGGTGTCCCGTTTCCGCGGTTTCGATCGCGATGGCGATCGTCTCGAGATCGCGCATCTCGCCCACCAGCACGATGTCGGGATCTTCGCGCAGCGCCGCACGGAGCGCCGACTTGAAGCTGCCGGTATGGACGTGCACCTGTCGCTGCGTGATCAGGCACTTCTTGTTCTCGTGCACGAATTCGATCGGATCTTCGATCGTGATGATGTGATCGGTGCGCGTGCGGTTGATGAGATCGATGAGCGCGCACAGCGTCGTCGATTTGCCTGAGCCGGTCGGGCCGGTGATCAGCACCAGGCCTTTTTTCAAATAGCAGAGCTTCTGCACCTCGTCCGACAGGCCCATTTCCTCGACGGTCACGACCTTCGCGGGAATCACCCGGAATACCGCGACCGGTCCCTTCCGATCTCGCGCGGCATTGACGCGGAAGCGCGCAACGCCGGGGATTTCGTAGGCGAAATCGGTATCCCCGGTCTCCTTCCATTGGCCGCGATTGCGCTCCGGCATGATCGAGAGCACCAGCAGCTCGAGATCGTTCACGCTCAACGCGGGGCCCGACTGTCGCTTGATCTCTCCGTGCGTCCGGAACATCGCCGGCTCATCGACCCGGAGGTGCAGATCGGAGCTGCCCGACTGAACCAGGGCGCGGAGCAGCTTGCCGAGTTTCTGTTCCGCGGCCTGATACTCGGAATGCGCGAATTCGCCGGGCAAGGACGCAGAGGGAGCGGGCGAGTCGACCAACGGCGCCGCAGCGATCAGGGACGCTCGTGGAGGAGGAGGCGGTGTCTTCTCCTTGGCCGGGCGCTTCGCCGTTACCTCTGAGGCCTCGGCGGCGCCCTCTTTCTCCACGACGGGCGCGGAGAGCTCACCCGAACCGCGGCGAATCGCAGAAATGACGGCCGTGAGACGGCCGGCTTCCGGAACGATTCGCACCCGTACCAGCCCGTTGCCGGCGGCGTAATCGAACTCGGTCTCGGACTGGTGATCGATCTTGTCCGCCGCTTCCGGCGGCGCCACCTCGACCATCAGCGCGTAGATGTGCTTGTCGGTGAGCGGCTGCTTGGAGACTCTGCGGGGCTTGCCGTCCTTCACGAGCGTGACGGGCTCGTCGGGCAGCAGGTACAGCTGATCGGCGCGCTCGCGCAGCATCACCTCGACAAACGGATCGAGTCGCGACGGCATGACTCAGTCCTCAGGATGCACAAACAGCACGTGTGCGCGATTCACGAGATGCACCGCGTCGCTCGTAGTGATGGCGAAAAAAGGCTCGGGCGAAGCGTTCAGATAGTCGAGCAGCCGTGAATGGTACTGGGGCATTTCCACCGTGGCCCACCCGCTCAATTTGGATCCGTCGGCCAGCGTCAGATCGAGATTGACCTGCTTGGCGGCCGAGAGGCGTGCGCGATCCAAATCCTTTGGGTGCGGCACCGTCAGCGAAACGGTGCGGGCTTTCGCGACGAGGAGCACCCGTTCACCCTCCTTGTGCGATCGAAACGGGAAGAAGGCTTCAGCACGGTTTAACATGTCGAGCGGAGTCTCGGGGCCGGTGTGCTGCGGGACACGCTCCATCACGTACACGTCCCCCTCACGCGTGCCGCCGCCCGCAAGCAGCAGCGTCGCGGGAATCGCGACGCGCGGCACGGCAAAGTCGGCCACCTATCTGGCTCTGGGCCGGCACTGCACCGACACCGGCGCCGTATTTCCGCAGGCAATGGTCTCGTTCATGCCGTTCACGACCGGTCCGCACGCCGTCTCCTGCGCCGTACGCGTGGCCTCGGCGGCCGTCCCTCCGGCCGCGGCCGCGCAATTGGAGCGGCCCTTGAACTCGACGCAGACATTGCACTCCTGGGTCGCGCCGGCCGTGGACATATAGAAGAACAGCGCGATGATGACGAGGATGACGGCGAGGGTGATTCCGGTCGAGCGTTTCATGGTCCCGAAGGTGGCAAGGCGGGCGAATTCGCGCCAGAGGCAGGCTCACACTAATGTGTAGGGGATGACTGGCGTGTTGCGACTCGTGATGGTCGGATTCGCGTTATTAGCGGCCGCGCTCTTCTGGAGTGCCGGCTCGGCCTGGCGCCAACGCAATCGGTTGAATTCCTCCGTCACGTTCGTCCTCGCCTGCTTGCTCTTGACGCTGAGCGCGCTCTCCGCGGCGATCACCGTCGGCGTGCGCGGCTATCGCGTCTTCACCGCGGAGCAGGTGGCCGCCACGATCAAGACCGAGCCACTCGGCCCGCATCACTTCCGCGCCACGGTGACGCTGCCGGACAACAGCCTGCACATGTTCGACCTGGCCGGCGACGCCGTGTACGTGGATGCGCACGTACTGAAGTGGCGGCCCGTCGGCACGCTGCTCGGACTGCAGACCGCCTACGAGCTCGACCGGATCGCGGGTCGCTATCAATCGCTCAGTGACGAGCAGCAACGCGAGCGCACGGTGTATTCGCTGGCGCAGCGGAAGCCCTTCAACGCCTACGACCTCGCGCACTACTGGGTCTTGCGGCCCCTGGTCGATGCCGAATACGGCTCGGCGACGTTTATCGGCGCAACGACCCCAGGCGGCGCGACGTACGAGATCCGGGTCTCGACCACCGGGCTGCTGGTGAGGCCTTCCGCTACCAGGTAAGCTTCTCGCCGTGGCTGAGAAGAAACCCAAACCCAACTATTCCAACGCCTGGCGCGAAGCGCGGGCGCTGATCTGGCAGCACCGCCGGCGCCTCGCGTTTGGGCTCGTGCTGATGCTCGTCAACCGCCTGGCAGGGCTCGTCCTGCCGGGCTCCTCGCGCTACATCATCGATCACGTCATCGGCGAGCGGCGCGCCGAGCTGCTTCCCGTCATTGCCGGGGCTGTGGCGATTGCGACGGTCATCCAGGCGATCACGTCGTACGGCCTGTCTCAGATTCTCGGCGTGGCGGCGCAGCGGGCGATCACCGACATGCGCAAGTCGATCCAGGCATTCGTCTTGCGCCTGCCGATCGGCTACTTCGATTCGACGAAGACCGGCATCCTGATCTCCCGCATCATGACCGACGCCGAAGGCATTCGGAACCTCGTCGGGACGGGTCTGGTGCAGCTGCTCGGCGGCCTGGTCACCGCCAGCATCGCGCTCGGCGTGTTGTTCTGGCTGAACTGGAAACTGACGGCGGTTTCGATCTTCATCCTCCTGCTCTTCGGTGGCGGAATGGCGTTTGCCTTTGCCAAGCTGCGGCCGCTGTTTCGCGAGCGGGGAAAGCTGAACGCCGACGTCACCGGACGGCTCGCCGAGACATTGGGCGGTATCCGGATCGTGAAGGCGTATCGCTCCGAGCGCAGCGAGCGGCTGGTCTTTGCGCGGGGCGCGCACAACCTCTTCCGCAACGTCGCCACGACGATGACCGGCATCTCGGGCGTCGGCGCATTCGCACAGCTCGTGATCGGGGCGATCGGCGTGCTGATGATCGTCGTGGGCGGCCGCGCGATCCTGGGCGGGACCATGACGCTCGGTCAGTTCGTGCAATACATCTTTTTCGTCGGCCTCGTCGCCGCGCCGCTCATCGGGATCGCCTCGATCGGCACACAGATCACCGAGGCGTTTGCGGGACTCGATCGTATACACGAGCTGCGCCGCATGACCACAGAGGACGCCGAGGACGCGATTCGCCCGCCGCTGGACAGCGTGCACGGCGACGTCGCGTTCGAGCAGGTCACATTCGCCTACAAGCCCGGCGTCCCGGTGCTGAAGGATGTCTCGTTCCATGCGACCGCCGGCTCGACCACCGCGCTCGTCGGTTCATCGGGATCGGGCAAAAGCACGCTCGTGAGTCTGGTGCTTGCGTTCAACCGGCCGGAGCGGGGCAGGGTGCTCGTGGATGGCCGCGACCTCAACACCATCCGGCTCTCCGACTATCGCACGCAGCTCGGTGTGGTGCTGCAGGACAACTTTTTGTTCGACGGCACGATTGCCGAGAACATCGCGTTCGCCAAGCCGCACGCGACCCGGCGCGAGATAGAAGCCGTGGCGCGCATCGCGCACTGTGACGAGTTCGTGGATCAGTTCGAGGAGAAGTACGACACGGTGGTCGGGGAGCGCGGCGTGAAGTTGTCGGGAGGCCAGCGCCAGCGCATCTCGATCGCGCGCGCCATTCTTGCCGATCCGCGCATCCTCGTGCTGGACGAAGCCACGTCCAGCCTCGATTCCGAGAGCGAAGCGAAAATCCAGGACGGCTTGCGCGCGCTGCGGCGTGGCCGTACGACGTTCGTGATCGCGCACCGCCTGTCGACAATTCGGAGCGCGGATCAGATTCTGGTGATCGAGGCTGGTCAGATCGTCGAGCGGGGAACGCACGAGGAGCTGCTGGTCGCGAATGGCCGCTACAAGCAGCTATATGACAAGCAGTACAACTTCGAGCGCGATCGCTTCATCAATCCGGGCGAGGATTTTACTCCAGAGCCGGAAGAAAAAGTGGCGCCAGCACGGCTGGCGCCACCCACCAGACTGTAGCCGCCCTTCTCAGTTCACCGTTACCTGACCGCCCGTCATCGCCACGAGCGGCAGATTGGGCCGCGCGGTGCACTGGACCGCCAGTCCGATAAACGTGAAGCTGATCGCGTCCGGCGTATCAGTCGCCGACTTGCCGAGGTCGGCCACGCGTGTCAGCGCCGGCAGGCCGCTGAGATCGACACCCCCGACGCCCGTACTGCCGGACCGGATGATTCCGCCGATCCAGGCCTGATTTCCCGCCACGACCAGGCAGTTCACATCGACATGCACGCCGCCCTGTCCCTGTCCGAATTGGTCTGACCACTCGCCGGACACCGACCCGTCCGCTTTCTGGGTCGCGACTAACGAAAAGTTGGCGTCGGTGTTGAGCGTGGCGTCCTGATCGCTGCCGCCGACGGACACCCGATTGATCACGGCGCTGGCGCCCTGGGCGTCTGCATCGATGCTGCGGGAAGCGGCTGGTGTCGTGGGCTCGTTACACGCGACGGCGAGGAGGGCGATGGGTACGGCGAACCATACGGTCTTCATAAGGCCTCCGGGTTGTAAGAGAACGCGGTGAACGAGCTAGAGCTTTTGCGTTCCTACCGAAGGCCACAATCAAGAAACAGCAGAAAGCACGGCGTTCTAACCCGGCAGTGACAGCGTGCGGACCAGACGTGCACGCAATGTAAAAAGTCGTCGCAGCCTGAAGCGCTAGGCTCGCGGACTCCAGGTTGCCGTGTGAAAGTGCTCCGAACGCGGCGCGAGTTTTCCCTTACCAGCGCTGTACTGCTTCCATGTCACCGGAGCGTAGTCGTTCGGCACCCGGCGCATGGTGATGCAGTCCTGCACGGGGCACACGGCTGCGCAGAGATTGCAGCCGACGCAGGCTTCCTCGATGATCTCGACGACGGGCCCGCCGTTGTTGCGCGGCAGCCGGCGAATCGCCTGATGCGCGCCGTCCTCGCACGCCGTCCAGCACAGCTCGCA
>AR_comb_assmDRAFT_10992702_pt1 | contig 10385 bp, 6 predicted proteins | sample ArasoioldDNA_FD_10543 | JGI IMG/M metagenome (IMG submission 10543) | reverse complement strand
CCGTACAGCCCCAGCAGCAGTGCCGGGTTGGCCACGTGCTCCTGGGTCACGGGCGCGACCGGGGCGATTTCCTTCCAGTCTTCGCGGAAGAACAAGGGCGGCCGGCTGTCCTCGGGCGCCTGCGCGACGCCGAGCAACACCAGCAGGAATGGCGCGGCCACAAGGAGTCTGGACATGGGCGATCTCCACGGGGAGTATACGCGCCCGCCTGCTGGCCCTTCGGACCTTGACGATCGGATGGACTCTGTACTACCTGTTGTCCTTCCCGGTGACCTGGGCCGGCAGCATTGCCGAGAACTGGCTCAGCCAGCAGGTGATCCTGTGTGCACCGGACTCGTTCTGGTGCCAGTTCTGGCGCAACCAGTTTTCAGTAGAACTCCTGATCTATGTCGCCGCGGCGGTCAGCGGAGGAATCATCGCACGCCTGCACCGCAAGTATTGGGTGGCGATGCTGTCGCTATTTGCCGCAGCAGTGCTGCTCTTCGAGTGCGGAATGGTTGGTTGGCTGGTCTATCAGAGCGGCCTCCCCGTGCCCGTATCACCCTTTGCACTGGCCGTCGCCAATCTCACGGTCGTCGTCCGGCCTTTGAGCATCGTCGGCGGCGGCATGTGGGCGGTTCGTTCCGACTTCGGCACCGTGCACGGGGCGTCGATTCAATAATCGGGTCGAAACTCGCGCTCCTATTGACGGTGACTCTTTCCCTGACTCTCCAGTCACCGACGTCGATCAGATGCGCGCCGGGAGACCTCCACGCAAGGCTCAGGCGCCGGAAGGAGAGCAGACCGACCACCTGACGGTCCCGCCGCCCCCGTTCGTGTTTCGCTGCCCGGCGATGTCGAGGGCCGATGCCGGCAAGCGCTGCTGTCGCGTGGCGACGTCTACCGCGCCTCGATCGCACGTGCGAGCGTCACGTTGATCCAGCGTGTCGACGAGTTGCTTGCAGCCACCTGGACCCAGCCGGCGCCCGCGACGCCTGAAACCGTGACGCTTTCGGTGTCTCCCGCGTTCCAGGTGATCGCGTAGCGTCCGCCGGCCTTGATGAAGCTCGGCGGCGCGATCCACACGATTGGCTGGTTCCCGACCCGCACCTCCGGGCTCCCGTCCACCCCGACTTTCCAAGCCCCCGACTGCGTCACCGGGACAGTATTGGCGATGCCGACGACGCCCTTCACGGTCACTTCGCCGCTGCCCATGCCGGGCACGTTCTGCACCTGCCGCGCCGCGACGGCGGTCAGGCCCACACCGACCAGCAGTATCACGCCAACGATTCGTCTGTGCATCTTGTGTGCTCCTGGATATGAATGAATCGTCCATCTGAGCGTCGCCCGGTCCAACCGGCCGGACAATTCTTCGCGGGGTCAGACCCCCGATGTATTGCTGATTATGTCGCCGGGCATGATCGTCGGCGGCGCACTGTTCATCTCGATGAACGACGCCATGCGCTACAATAGCTTCGATACCGCTCATGCGCCGGCTCCGGACTCGCAAGTCGCTCGTCCTCTTCGGCATCGGGCTGGTGGTGTTCGCGGCGTGCCTCCCCGGCACGGCCACGCTGTTCGCCGGGATCCTGACGCCGCTCTGGGTCGTCGTCCCCGCGGCTGTCGTCGTCATCGTTCGCCGCAAAGCCGCAATCTCCGACGAACGGACGGTTTCGCTCCTTTCCCTCCTTCTTTCTCGCGCGCCTCCTTCCCTTCTCTCGCTCGCGTAACTACGCCCCGCGTCGTCTGACGCGCACGCGAGGCTTTCGCGGCAGAAGGAGGATTCATGTCTGGGAAACCGATGCGCAACCGCATTGGATGGCGGCAACGTCTGGCGCACATCCAGGGCTCTTCTGTTGATTTCCATCTGGGTGACCTTGATGCGCCTCTCGCCGGCATCAAGGCTCAGGAGGCAGACCTCGAGAGACTGGCGAATGACGACATCGAGGCACGGGCGATGGGCCTCCGCGATCGCGCACGCGCGGGCGAGCACCTGAATGAATTGACGGTTCCATTCTTTGCAATTACGCGCGAGATCGCGCGGCGCGCCATCGGTCAGCGTCCATTCGACGTCCAGGTCATCGCCGCGATCGCGATGCAGCGTGGCGCGGTCGTCGAGATGCAAACCGGAGAGGGCAAGACGCTGGCGGCCGTGATGCCAGCCGCCCTCAATGCGCTCACGGGCCGGGGTGTCCACGTTCTGACCTTCAACGACTACCTGGCGCGCCGCGACGCGGATTGGATGGGACCGATTTACGAGCGGCTCGGGCTCTCCGTCGATTTCATCCACAGCGGCCTGACGACAGCCGAGCGCCGGAAGGCGTACGGTGCCGACGTGACCTACGTGACCGCGAAAGAAGCCGGCTTCGATTACCTGCGCGATCACCTCGCGATGGACGTGGCCGATCTCGTTCACCGGCCGTTCCACTTCGCGCTCGTAGACGAGGCCGATTCGCTGCTCATCGACGAGGCGCGTGTCCCGCTGGTGATCGCGGGAAGGGTTGAGAGCGAATCGTCCTCGTCACGCCGTCTCGCGGAACTCGTGGCCACGCTCGCGCAAGGGGTGGATTTCGACTTTGACGAGTACGCGCACGACGTCGAGCTCACCGAGCACGGCATCCAGCGCGTGGAAGCGGCGCTCGAATGCGGCAGCCTCTACGAGAGCACGAACTACCGGCTGCTAACCGAATTGAACTGCGCGCTGCACGCCCGCGCGCTGCTCAAACGCGACGTCGACTATCTCGTCCGCGACGGCCGAATCGGCATCATCGATGAGCTGACAGGTCGAGTGGTGCCGGATCGACACTGGCCGGACGGTCTGCAGGCGGCGCTGGAAGCCAAGGAGGGCCTCGAACGCCGGCCAGACGGTCGCATCCTCGGCTCGGTGACGTTGCAGCACTTTCTTGGCAATTACCCGCGCCTCTCGGGGATGACCGGAACCGCCCAGACCGCAGCTAACGAACTGCACGCGTTCTACGGTCTGCGGGTCGTCGTCGTTCCAACTCACCGCCCGATGATCCGAACCGACCAGCCGGACCTGGTCTTCACGCATCGTGAGGCAAAGGAACGCGCCCTGATCGAGGAGATCGAACATGTGCACGCGCGTGGCCGGCCGGTGCTGATCGGAACACTGACCGTCGAAGAGTCGGAGCGGATCGCCGCCCGGCTGACGGCAAAAGGCGTCCGGTGCCACGTCCTCAACGCGAAGAACGACGAAGCCGAAGCGCAGGTCATCGCGCGAGCGGGTGAGCGTGGCGCGGTCACGATTTCAACAAACATGGCGGGGCGCGGAACCGACATTCGGCTGGGCTCGGTGGAGACAACGGATCCGGAGCATGTGGCGAAACACGGCCGGGTCGTTGCACTCGGCGGGTTGTACGTGATTGGGACGAACCGGCACGAGAGTCACCGCGTGGATGTTCAACTCAAAGGCCGGGCCGGACGTCAGGGCGATCCGGGTGAATCACGGTTCTTCGTGAGCCTTGATGATGAACTGCTGGTTCGTTACGGGATTCAAGGATTGATTGCCGGCCGGTTCGTCGCCGATGAGCGCGACGGGCCGATCGACAACCCGGTCCTGATCCGCGAGATCGCTCGTGCCCAGCGCATCGTCGAAGGCCAGAACATCGAGATCCGGAAAACGTTGTGGAAATATGCGGCCGTCGTCGAAAAGCAGCGACGCCTGGTCATGGAGCAGCGGCAGGCGATTCTGCATGGTCGAGAAATTCCGGACGTCTGGCGTCGCGTACCGGAAACACGCGCACGGCTGGCAGCAGCCGTCGGTGAGGACGCCGTGGCCCGGGCGGAGCGCCTCGTCACCTTGCATGAGATCGATCGACGCTGGCGCGATCATCTCTCACTCGTTGCGGATGTTCGTGAAGGCATTCACCTGGTCGCGCTCGGCGGACAGGATCCGCTCGCACAGTTCACTCGCACCATCACCATGGCGTTCCATCGCCTCGAGGAAACCATCGACGACGGCGTGCTCGAGGCGCTCGACCGGATTCAGGTTGGCGGTCAAGGACTCGATCTCTCCGGGCTGCAGCTGAAGGGGCCGTCGTCCACGTGGACCTACCTGGTCAACGACGATCCGTTCCGGAACCAGATCGGCATGCTGCTGACCGGCCCGGGCAAGGCCACATTTGCCATCGGCGCCGCGGTCACAGCGATGCCCTTGCTGATTTTCTGGGGGCTCGTCGATCGCTTGAGACGACGAATCCCTCGTCACTGATCACTCGCGCGCTCGTTCGCCAAGGCGGTCCGCACTCGGTTTTGAAACCAGTTCCAGTGATCAGGGATTCAGAGGATAGAATCGTAGAGAGCGTGCCAGCGCTCCTTCGTTTTTCGAGGTTCCCTTGACCGGTTTCGCAATTCGCGCCGGTGCGGTTGGGATTGGACTCGTCGCGCTCGTGGCGCTCGGGTCTTCGCCAACCGCCCAGCAGGCTCCCCAGCAGCAGCCGCCGGTCTTTCGCGGCGGCGCGAACGTTGTCCGCGTGGACGTGACCGTCACGAATCGGCGCGGAGAACAGGCGACGGATCTGACGCGCGACGACTTCTCCGTCACCGAGGATGGCGCGCCGCAGACGATCGATTCGTTCGAGCTGGTGCACGTTTCCGGCGTGCCGAACGACGATCGAGAACTCGAAATCCACTCCACGAGCCAGGCCGCGACCGAAGCGGCGCGCGACGACGTGAGGCTGTTTCTGATCTTCTGGGACGAATATCACATCGGTGAGTTCATTCCGGCCACGCGCGCCCGGGAGGCGTTGACCGAGTTCGTGAAGAACGGGTTCGGTCCGACCGACCTCGTCGGAATCATGGACCAGCTCACGACGGTCGACTCGATCAGATTCACACGGGATCGATTGCAGCTCGCCGACCAGATACATGTACTGAAGGGACGGTTCGGTGTGTTCGTGCCTCCCCGCAGCGCTGTCGAGGAGGCCCACCTGCAGTCTCGCGAGATCGGCCGGCTGCGCAATCAGGTCACGACCTCCGCCCTCAATGCCGCGGCGGCATTCCTCGGAAACTTCCGCGAAGGCCGGAAGGCGCTTCTGTTCGTGAGCCAGGGAATCCCGCTCTACGGACGAAGCGACGAGACAGACCGTTACATGGAAATCGTCCGCACCGCCAACACCAACAACACCGCCATCTACACGCTGGATCCGTCGTCCGAGGTCGGTCGACGTCCGGAGTCCCTGCTGTCGCTGGCGGAAGAAACCGGGGGCAGACCGTTCGTGGGGTCGAATCGGCCGGAGCTTCAGCTGCCGCAGATGGTGCGCGATTCAAGTGCCTATTACCTCCTCGGATACAGGTCGCCGGCGCCAACCGATGGCAAGTTTCACCGCATCAAGGTGCGCTTGACCAAGGAAGGGTACGAGGTTCGTGCGCGGAGCGGATATTTCGCGCCCTCGGCGACCGATGTGGAGCGCGGACGAGCCGAAGCGGCCGCCGGCGAGGTCCCGCCGGACGTCGAGCGCGCCCTCGGCGATCTGGCGCTTAGCGAGCGCGCCGATCATTCGCTCGACTATTGGATCGGCATGGCCCGAGGCGATCAAGGACTGACCCGGGTCAGCATCGCGTGGATGCCCAGAACGTCTGCATCGAGCAGCGGGGAGATCTCACTCGCGATCCAGGCAACCTCACCGGAGGGTAAGAGCTATTTCTCGAACGCCGGCACAACGACGCGGCAGCTGTCGTTCGACGCCCCCGCTGGAGAGCTGGTTCTCAGGACCAAGGCGCTCGATGCGCGCGGCGAGGAAATCGAGAGTGCCAGCCGGCGGCTCACGGTGCCGGCGTTCGAGGGCTCGAAGCTGGCGATCGGCTCGCCGGTCGTCTTTCGCACTCGTACGGCCCGTGAAGCGCGGGCCATCGCGGATGGCGGCGAAGCACAGGCCGAGCCACGCCGCGAATTCGAACGATCGGATCGGCTCTTCATTCGCTTCCCCGTTTACGGCGGCCAGCAGGCCGCGGTCGCCGCGCGGCTCCTGAACCGCCACGGAAAAGAACTACGGCCACTGCCGGTAAGCCCCCTCAGTGAGGGCACATATCAGGTCGACCTCCCACTGAGCGTCAGCGTCCGCGACGACTACGTGATCGCGGTCGAGGCGACGCGCGGGACCGAGTCTGCCCGCGCGCTCGTACCGTTCAGAGTTCGATAGCCATCCAATCCGCCGACGTCTGCGCCCGTCACATCGATCGTCACGAACCCGCCTGCGTTCACAGCGAGACCCACTGACCAGATCAGGTGGCCAACCGTCGTGTTCTTTCTCCCGTCAAAGCAGGTCATGACCTCACTCGCCTTCGACGTGCGCTATGCGTGGCGGATGCTGCTCAAACACCGTGTCTTGACGGTGTCCGCGGTTTGCACGATGGCACTGGCGATAGCGGCCAATACCGCGATCTTCTCGCTGGTTTATGGCGTGCTCCTGAAGCCGCTGCCCTTGCCGGACGCCGCTCGCGTGGTCCGAATCGAAGAACAGCACCGCGGACGGCGCCTGAATCTGACGGGTGCGACATTTCTGGATCTTCATGACCGGGCACGAACACTCGATGCCGTCGCGGCCTATCGCATCCTGTCGCCGGGGCTGAGCGACCCCGGCGCTCCGGAACAGGTCGTTGCGGCGGAGGTATCCCGGGAGTACTTCGACGTCCTCGGGATCGCCCCGGGCGAAGGGCGCTGGTTCTCGTCGACCGACTTTGGCGCCGGTGCACCACGCCGAGCGGTTCTGAGCGACGGCACCTGGCGACGACGATTTGGTTCCGACCCGATGGTGCTCGGAAAACGAGTGTCCATTGACGGCGCGCCGACCGAGGTCATCGGGGTCGCGCCTGCGCGGATTTTTGCGCCAGGAGCACCCGACGTCTGGATACCCGCTTCGTCTTCATCCTCGCTGTCACGCAACCGGCGCGCTCACCTCTTTACGGTCATCGGTCGTGTGAACCGCACGCATTCCGTCGGCGTGGCGGGGCGTGAGTTGGAGGCACTGGCTTCCGGCATCGAGCGGGACTCGGGAAGCGTGGACCCCGACCTGTCGCTCGTCGCCACGCCCCTTCAGGCTCGCATGGTCCAGAACGCCCGTCCCGCCATTCTCATGCTCTGGGCTGGTGTCAGCCTGGTCATGCTGATCGCCGCGGCAAATCTCGCGAACCTGCTGCTGACGCACGGGAGTGCGCGCGCACGTGAATTGTCGATCAGACTCGCCCTCGGGGCGACGCGCTCCCGAATCGCGCGCCAACTCGCGATCGAAAGCGGGCTGCTGACCTGCGCGGGCGGACTGCTCGGGACGACGCTGGGTGTGTGGTCGGTGCCCGCGCTTCGCGCGGCGCTTCCCGGATCGATACCTCGGGCCGCCGATCTCACAGGCGATCCGCTGGTGATGATCTTCGGCACCGGCATGTCCCTGGCGATGGCGTTGATCCTGGCGCTGCCGTTTGCCCTGCGCAGCGCGGCCCGCAACCCGATCGAGACGCTCCGCTCCCGAACCTCCGGCGGAAGCGCTCAATCGCGCTCGCGATCGATCCTCGTCACGGTGGAAGTCACGTTGACGGTGATGCTGCTTGCGGGGACGGGGCTCCTCGGCAGAAGTCTCTGGTCGGTGCTCCGCGTCGACACCGGCTTCAAGGCAGACGACGTCCTGACCTTCAGGTTATCGCTGCCCGCGGCGAAATATTCCGACGCCGCCGCCCACGGCGCCTTCTATGAAGCCGCGATCGAGCGAATCGCCGCTTCGACGGGGGTCGTCGCCGTAGGCGCAACCGGTGCACTGCCGCTCACAGGCACTCCGGCGACGACCATGGTCCCGGAAGGCAGCCGCGCATCAGAACAGTTCAGCGCCGATGTGGTCACGGTTACTCCCGGCTTCTTCAGCGCGCTGCGAATCCCGCTTCGTCAAGGACGGCTCTTCGCCCGCACCGACCTGAAGGGTGCCCACGCCGTGGCTCTGGTCAATGAAGCCGCAGCGCGGCGCTTCTGGCCCGGCGTCAACGCGGTTGGACGGACAATCACGATGAGGGACTGGGGCGCACCTTATCAAGCGGAAGTGGTCGGCGTCGTCGCAGATGTGCACCAAGCGGGTGCCGATGCCGATGTCGCGCCAGCCGTCTACTACCCGCTCGCACAATTCCCGGAAACCACGCTGACCCAGTCGATCGTCGTCCGTGCGACAGGAAGTCTTCCGCGCATCATTTCAGCTGTGAAAGATCACGTGTGGGCCGTCGACTCGAGTCAGCCGATCGCGTCCATTCGCACGATGGATGAGATCATGTCGGCGTCCATCGCCGATCGGCGCTTCAATGTTCTGCTGCTGACGGGGTTCACGCTGGCCGCAGTCCTGCTCAGCGCCCTCGGCATTTACGGCATCGTCGCGTTTGCCGTGGCCGCGCGTACCCACGAGATCGGCATCCGGCTCGCGCTCGGCGCGCAGTCGCGAGATCTTGTCGTTCTCGTGCTGTCACACGGTGCGCGTCCAGTGGCGGTCGGGATCGTGGCCGGCATCGGCGGAGCCATGGCGGTGTCCCGTCTGCTCCAGACGCTGCTGTTTGGTGTCGGACCGACCGACGCCGCGACGCTCGTCGGCGTGGTTATCGCCATCGCCCTCGTCGCCACGGCTGCGTGTGCTGGACCAATTCGGCGGGCCTTGCGCACCGACCCGCTCATCGCGCTCCGGATCGAATGACCGAGGACCGGGTCGGCGCCCGGAGCGCGGACGTATCACTGACGCGGCACGAAAGTGCCGGGCTACGGGTTTGAACTCACTCGCGAAGCGCGTCCGCGGGATCGATCCGCGAGGTTCGCCTGGCAGGAAACCATCCGGCAACGAGGGTCACCAGCGCCAGCGCAACGATCGCCGTGACGATGCTGGCCGGATCTCTGGGCGTAACGTCGAACAGAAGCGTCTTGAGCCAGTCGGCCGCCCAGAAACCGAGCACGGACCCGGCGACAATGCCGAAGCTGGCCAGCAGGATCAGTCGTCTGAGCACGAGACCGATGACGGATCTGCCGCTGGCACCCAACGCCATCCGAACGCCAATCTCCGTTCGACGACGGCTCACGGCATGAGCGGTAACGCCGTACACTCCGACCGCTCCGAGAAGGAGCGCGAAGACGCCGAAGTATCCAGAGAGCATCGCGAGGAGCCGCTCGCGGATGTAGTACACGCTCAGCGTCTCGGTCATGGTCTGAAACGAGACCGTGGCGGCGCCGTCAACGGCCGCGATCGCAGCCGCGACGCTCGTCGAAAGCCGCGCTGGTGGGATCTCACCAGCCGATCGAATGCTGAGGCTCATCGAGGGGAATGACTCGATCAGTTTCGGCTCCAGCGATTGCTCGAACGCCATGTAAAGCGTCGGCTCGATCGGATCCCGGACAGACGTGAACGCAGCATTCTGGACGACACCGACGATCTCCACCGGCAGACGATCCGAGGGCTCTTCACCAACCATGATGGTTCGACCGATCGGATTGGCTCCGGCGAAGTGACGCCGGGCGAACGCCTCGTTGATCACGGCGACCTTCCCCGCGGCCGCCCGATCCCGCGTATCAATGTCTCGTCCCGCGACCAGCCGCGTGCCGAAGGTACGAAACCAGTCGGGACTGACGGGAGTCGTCAGCACGCGAACTTCCTTCCCCTCGAATGTCGGATTGCCCGCTTCCTGCACATCGCGCAGGAACCGCACACCGGCGCTTCCCAGAGGAGTCGCCATCGAAGTGGCGGCACTCTCGACGCCGGGAACTTTGGCGACGGCCTGGCGGATTCGTTCGTAGAGCGCCGGTCGAGCGGTAGCTGGCGTGGGACTCTGCCGAACATCCACGACCGCCGTCAACAGCCGGCCGCGATCGAACCCCAGGTCGCGAGAGACGAGCGCGGCAAACGATCGACCGAACAGGGCCGCTCCGATCACCAGCACCAGTGCCAACGCTATCTGTGCGACGACGAGAACATCGCCGGTTCGACCGAGGGCGGATCCGGACATACCACGGCGGTGCCGATTCAACGCGTCGAGCGGATCGGCGCGGCCGGCGCGAACCGCGGGCACGCTGCCAAAGAGCAGCGCCGTCGCCGTGGCGATTGCCATCGTGACCGCAAGCACGCGCCAATCGGGTGACAGATCCAGAAACGCCGTGGCCGCCCAGGTCGAGAGTTGCGCGACGACGATCGATCCAGCCCATTTCGCAAGCGCCAGCCCGAGGCCTGCCCCGATCAACGCCAGTACCAGGCTCTCGATGACTTGAAGGCGGACGATGCGCAGCCGTGGAGCGCCGAGCGCGATGCGCACGCTGTAGTCGTAGCGCCGGCTGGCGGCGCGCGCCAGTTGGAGATGGGCGATGTTGGCGCAGGCCACCAGCAACACCAGCGCAACAATCACCAGCAGCGTCGTCAACGCAGACTGGTAGCGGCTTCGCA
>AR_comb_assmDRAFT_10870194_pt1 | contig 10385 bp, 9 predicted proteins | sample ArasoioldDNA_FD_10543 | JGI IMG/M metagenome (IMG submission 10543) | reverse complement strand
AGAGCACTAGCATGGCATGCTAGGGGTCAGGGGTTCGAGTCCCCTTATCTCCACCAGGCCTCCAGATATCTATCGGGAGGGTCAGGGGTTCGAGTCCCCTTATTTCCACCACCTACAAATTTAACGTGGAGTTTTAGCTGCTTCCCACCTAAGGGCTTAATAAAGATGTGATTTCCATCGCATCGAACCGCTAAATAAATCCCGGAAATTACTGAAGACCCCGATCATGAAAATTAATTTAGCGTTTGTCTTCTCGATCATTGTTGCCGTAGGCATTGTGGCGTTTGTGTTCACCGCAGTACAGATTTCTTCTGAACGACAAAAGCTAAACAATGAGCTACAGTCAAAAACTGTTCGCGACGCAGAAGATTTTTATCAATCTAATCTAAAACAATTGGAAGAAGGCGATAGCGTTCGTCTGAAAAAATTCACGGACAATATCATCGGTCAGTATGACTTTAGCGGAATCGCTATTTATTACAACAGGGACAGCCTTGTTGCCTTAACTGATTCTATTCAACCGCTGATTAAGCCCTCTTCTGACTATATTGCCCGGGCAATTGCTGCAGATTCATCTATCGGCAATACAATCAAGGCAGATGGCAAAAAATATTATGAGTATATCAGGATAGTAAAGCGGGAGGACAAACCTTCAGTTGCAGTAGTTTTTTATGCAGATGCTGGATATATCAAAAACATCATTAACAGTATTTGGCTGGGAAATTTTGTGCGCTGGTTTATCCAGGCCTTGGTTATTGCAATCGTTACCCTGCTTATGCTGCGATGGGGAATCCTTAGACCCCTGAATAAAATTGTAGAATGGGTCAAAGAGGCTCGATTTGGAAACGTCGAGCAAATAAGCAAACGTCCACCAATAAAATTCCTCGAACCCTTATACAAAGAAGTGTCAGGAATTGCGCAGGCTATGCAGGAAGCAAAGGCCATCGCACAGGAAGAGGCAAGGCTTAGGACTACGGCCGAAGCAATTTGGACGCCAGAGCGGCTGAACGAGGAGATGAAACAAGTGTTGGAAAACAAGTTAATGGTAGTAGTTTCCAACCGGGAGCCATACATGCATGTCCATGCAGGCAAGGAGATAAAATGCATTGTGCCTGCGAGCGGAATGGTTACTGCGATGGAACCAATTCTAAAGGCTTGTGGAGGATTGTGGATAGCATCCGGAAGCGGCGATGCGGACAGAGAAACCGTTGACAAGAATGACAAAGTGCAGGTGCCGCCTTATGAAAACAAATACACGCTGCGTCGTGTTTGGCTTACCAAGGAACAGGAGGATCATTATTACTATGGTTTCGCGAACGAGGGTTTGTGGCCTCTTTGCCACATTGCGCACACGAGACCGGTTTTTCGAATCGAAGATTGGCAGTATTATCAAGAGGTAAATGAACTATACGCGAAGGCAGTAGTGGAAGAAATTAAAAATCAGGAGGAGCCCTTTATCCTTGTGCAGGACTATCACTTTGCGTTGCTGCCAAAACTTATCAAAGATGAACGTCCCGATGCAAAAGTTGCCATCTTTTGGCATATACCTTGGCCTAACCCCGAATCATTTGGTATCTGTCCCTGGCAGCGAGAATTATTGAGCGGCATGCTTGGGGCGGATCTGATCGGCTTCCACACTCAATATCATTGCAATAACTTTCTTGAAACAGTCAACAATTCGCTGGAATCAAGAGTAATCTGGGAAAACTTTTCAGTCAAGATTGGTAACCAGTTTACACTTGTCAAACCTTTTCCAATTAGTATTGCATTTACCCTAAAGGATTTTGACGTCAATCATAGCAACGAGCCACGACTTACACCTCCGGAAATACTCAGGCATTATGGACTAACCGCGGATTACCTGGGCATTGGCGTAGACCGAATAGACTATACAAAAGGTTTAATAGAAAAATTCCTTGCAATTGAAAGATTCTTAGACAAGTATCCTATTTATCAGGGGCAATTCACGTTTGTGCAAATAGGAGCGCCTAGCCGCTCGCTATTAAAAACTTACGCTGACACGATCAGCGCGGTTGAACATGAAGCGAACCGTATAAACTGGAAATTCAAATCAAGAAACTGGCAGCCAATACTATTTCTAAAGAAGCATCACAGCCACGAAGAGATTCTACCCTTTTACAAGTCGGCAAATCTGTGTATGGTTACCTCACTGCATGACGGCATGAACCTTGTCGCAAAGGAATTTATTGCCGCACGCAATCAAAATGACGGCGTGCTAATCCTGAGTCGTTTTGCCGGCGCATCACAAGAACTACCAGGCGCACTTCTTGTTAATCCTTATAACATAGAGCAAACTGCTGACTCAATAAAATCGGCGTTGGAGACGCCGAGAGAAGTTCAACAACATAAAATGAAACAAATGCGGCGTGTAATCATGGCGCACAACGTTTATTCATGGGCAGCCGGGATTTTGAGAACGATGGCATCCATCCAAAACTGGTTTTGATGAGTGATTTTACGAGGCAACCGATGAAAATTTTGTCTCGTTCCTTCCATTAAGCGATTTGATTATTTCACTTGCTTCTTTTAGGTTTTCTGTTTTTTACATGTAGACTTTTTTGCCCAACTGTTTCAATACGTTTTTCAAGTTTTGAACAAAATTCTAAGTGGCATTGCTTTTGGATTGTTTGAAATGTTTTTGTTTTTAACCAAACAACTTAGTTATGGACCGACAACTATTTCTACGGGAAAGAATAAAAAATCTCGGTAGCGCCATCTTTTTTAATCAAAGTGATGCAGTCTTGAAACTGCCAACCAGCATAGTAAGGATTATACACGTTGACGAATATGGCTATCTCTGGTTTTTTATTCAAAAACCGCAGCAACAACTAACTGAATTTGAGAAAGAATTTCCGGTTAAGCTGGATTTCTTCCGAAAAGGTCTCGATTATTCTTTACAGGTAATAGGAACGGGATATATTGTGAGTGACCCGGAAGAGCTATTCATTGTAACAACCAACATAGATGAGGTGAAGCAGTTCAATCCTGCAAAAATGGTATTGATAAAGGTAAGAATGACGAGAGCTGATTGTTTTGACAATATCGCGGGCCAGAAATCTTCGTGGCTCCAAAATACAATCAACTTGCTCCAGTCATGGATCTTTCCGCATGCACCGGCCTATGGACCAACAACCTATTTCCCCGGAATGTCTGAAGTGAGCTAGTTTATCCAGGATAAACTGACCCACCCGCCATAATCAATTATCTGCTAACTTTATAAAAAATGAAGTTATGAGAGCCATATGGTCAGGTGCTATCAGCTTTGGGTTAGTAAATATACCTGTAAAGCTTTACAGCGGGACCTCCGCTGAGCGTTCTATAGATCTGGACATGCTTTCCAAGAAAGACATGGCCCCGATTCGATATGCCCGGATATCAACCGCAAGCAACAAAGAGGTTGAATGGAAAGACATTATTAAAGGCTATGAAATAGAAAAAGGAAAATACGTCGTGATCACAGATGAAGACTTTAAGAAGGCCAGCCCAGAAAAGACAAATACAGTCGAAATATTACAGTTTGTCCATGAGAAAGAGATTGACCCCATCTATTACGAAAAGCCATACTACCTCGTGCCAGACAAAGGTGCTGCCAAGCCATATACGCTGTTGCTTAAAGCCCTTGACAAAGCCAATAAGGTGGCAATAGCTACCTGTGTATTAAGAAATCGTGAGCACATATTTACTATTAAGCCAATGGCCGACCAAATTTTGTTATTGGAACAGTTGAGGTATGCGTCGCAGATAAATGAAATACCGGAGGTAAAAGGGACGACGATACAAGCGAAAATCAGCCCGCAGGAAATAGACCTTGCATTGAAACTGATTGATCAGTTGACAGAGAAATTTAAACCAGAGTCGTTCAAGGATACGTACACTGATACAATGAAAAAGATAATTGAGGCCAAAGCTCAAGGCAAGAAGATTGCAGCTCCTCAGGTAGAGAAGAAGTCTGCTGCCGTAAAAGATTTAATGAGCGTGTTGAAGGAAAGCCTGCAGACGACTGGCCGTGGAAAGAAAAAAGTTGCCTGACAATTGTTTGCCTGAACTGTGGGCTCCTGTACGAAAGAACCATGGGATTCAACGGCATAAATGATTTTCATCAAGAACTAACAACATGGCCCTTACTCTATATAAAAAGAAAAGAAGCTTTAACGAGACACCAGAACCCAAAGGCAAAAAAAAATCTTCCAAATCTGGATTAAAATTCGTTGTACAAAAACATGATGCCACCCGCCTGCACTATGACTTTCGGCTGGAAATGGAAGGAGTATTAAAAAGTTGGGCAGTTCCAAAGGGCCCATCGCTAAACCCTCAGGACAAGAGGCTTGCAATGATGGTTGAGGACCATCCTTATGACTACAGGACATTTGAAGGCAGCATCCCAGAAGGTAACTATGGGGCAGGCACCGTCATGGTGTGGGACGAGGGAACGTACCAGGCCCTATGGCATGAAAAAGAACCGGTGAAAAAACAAGAGAAAATTTTGTTGGAGGAATTGAAGAAAGGAGATGTCAAAATAGTGCTTCACGGAGAAAAGCTAAAAGGAGCCTTTGCACTGGTAAAAATCAAGGGTCGTGAAGAAAATGCCTGGTTGCTTATAAAAAAAGACGATGACGAAGCAACAGACAAGGACATCACCAAAAAGGATAAGTCAGTCAAAACCGGCCGAAGCCTGAACCAGATAGCGGAAGAGACTGGCGGAAAAAAGAAAAAATCTGCGGCGGTCAAAAAGAAAAAAATAGCGCCCCAACTATTGGAGGACCAGCCGGCACGTCGTGTAAAAAAAAAGTGGCTGGCACAACGGACTTACTAAACAATTATCCCGAAGCAAGAAAAGCAACAGTTCCGGAGCGAGTAAAACCCATGCTCACAACGCTGGTGGATGACCCATTTGATGGCGAAGATTGGATTTTTGAGATTAAATGGGATGGCTACCGTGCAATTGGCTCTGCAGTTAATGGGAAAGCCGATCTCTACTCCCGCAACAACATTTCTTTCAAGGAAAGATACGGTCCCATTTCGCAAGCGCTGGAAAGTTTCTCGAACAATGTCGTCGTTGATGGCGAAATTGTATCACTTGACGAAAATGGGCTTTCTCGATTTCAATATTTGCAAAACTGGCAGAGTGAGCAGCAGGGAGAATTGGTATATTATGTCTTTGATTTGCTCTGGATAGATGGCTACGACGTGACTGCGCTTCCACTTGTTGACAGGAAAAAAATTCTCCGTGGCATTATTCCTGCAGGCGATGTAATTAGATTTAGTGACCATATTGAAAAAAATGGAAAGGAGTTTTTCGAAATAGCAAAAAACCAAGGACTCGAAGGAATTATCGCAAAGAATAGAAACAGCAGCTACGTCTTTGATGCACGCAGCAGGAACTGGCTAAAAATAAAAACGGCAGCGAGGCAGGAGGCCGTGATTTGTGGATTTACCGCTCCTCGGGCAAGCCGACAGTATTTTGGATCGTTGATCCTTGGAATCTATGAGGGTGATGAGCTGGTTTACGCAGGCCATACAGGTTCAGGTTTTACCGAGAAATCACTGAAAGACACCTGGGGCCAGCTGCAGTCCCTGGTAACCAATAAGTGCCCATTCAAAACCAAACCTAAAACCAATATGCCCGCTACGTGGGTCAAGCCAAAACTCATTTGTGAAATAAAATTCCAGGAGTGGACCCATGATCACATTATGAGGGTCCCCATTTTTATGGGCCTGAGATCTGATAAGAAACCGATCGAAGTTAAAAAGGAAAAAGCTATGGTGGTTAAACAAACAAACAAAGGAAAACAAGCTGCCAGAAAAGAATCAAAGACTCCTAGGAGCAAAACTCTTCCAAAGAAGGTCTCTACTGGAAAGCCAGCTAACAAAAAATTGTCAGGAAAAAACAACGGCGCAAGTGAATGGCTTAGCGTAGCTGAAACCGAAAAGACCGTTGAGCTGAATGGCACATCGCTGAAGTTAACCAACCTTGACAAGCTCTATTGGAAAAAAGAAAATTATACAAAGCGCGACCTCCTAAACTATTATCATAGTGTTGCTCCATACATGCTACCCTACATGAAGAACAGGCCTCAATCTTTGAATCGACATCCCAATGGCATCAATGGCATGAGTTTTTTCCAAAAAAACGTACAGGGCAAAGTGCCGGACTGGGTAGAAACATTTGCTGAGTATAGTGAATCCACGAGTGAAACCGTTCACTATTTTGTTTGTACCAACGAGGCAAGTCTCATTTACCTCGCTAACCTGGGTTGTATTGAAATGAATCCCTGGCATTCCACGACTATGAAAGCAGACAAACCGGATTATTCACTGATTGACCTTGATCCGCATGAAATTGGGTTTGATAAAGTGATTGAAACGGCGCAGGCAGTGAAAAATGTACTGGATCAATTGCGCATTCCTGCCTGGTGCAAAACTTCTGGCGCTTCCGGTATCCATATTTGTATACCACTCGGAGCGAAATACAGCTACGATCAATCAAGGCAATTAGCTGAATTAATTGCAAACCTTGTTCATCAAGAAATACCTACTATTACCAGCGTGGAAAGAAGCCCATCAAAAAGAAAAAAGAAAGTTTATCTCGATTACTTACAAAACTCCAAAGGCCAAACGGTAGCCTGCGTTTACTCTGCAAGACCAAAGCCGGGCGCTACGGTTTCCACTCCTGTCTACTGGGAAGAAGTAAAGCGGGGATTGTCTCCATCCAATTTCACAATAAAAAATGTTATTGAAAGATTGAAAACGGAAGGCGATATTTTCAAATCGGTTTATGACAAAGGAATTGATCTGAAAAAAACACTGCAAACGATTGAAGCAGTCTTGCAATAAAAAAAACCTCGTCGTGGTACGAGGCAGATTAATTAGAGAAATAATCTATTTACAAAATATCGTCACCTTCCCGCTGTTCCTTTTCCTTTTCTCTGTTTTCCTCTTTGCCATTTCGATGGCTTACCCATGCAGCCAATTTATCAAGCCACTTTTCTTTTTGTTCCGCAAAAAAATGTGATGAGTAATTTTTGAGAAAATACGGAACTACTGTTCTCACAAACCAACCCGCTTTTGATAATATAAAGTTTTTAACGAGCGCATTGATTGCAATATCCGAACCCATCGTCAATAGCAAACTTGTTTTGTCTTTCGTAGTAAATTTCTTGAAGCCAGCTAACACGTCCCTTACCGGTTGCAATTGTTCCTTCAGATCCCGAAAATCGGCTCGTATCAACTGCTTCTGGGCCTGAAGCAACACCTCGAGCTGTTGCTTTTCCTCTATCAGTTCATCGTACGAAGTGAATCGCTTATTCATAAATCTTGCGCGTAATAAGATTTCGTAAAAAAGGGAAGATCACTTTCTTTCTCATTACAATTATTACCACCATGATGATCAGATAGATCCCGGCCGTGATAAAAAACCCACCTGCCCGACTGCCAATAACATTTCCCAGCCACCATCCAAGGCCCAAACTTAACAAGCCAAAAGTGAATAAACCAAGGAAGCAAAGCACCACCGCGTTAATTACCGCGGACGCGATGTTAATTCCTTTTTGAGCAATGTTGACTGATAGAAGCTGGTAATAAGTCTCCAGGAAATCGCCAATATGTTCTACAAGATCTTTTGCATCTTCCTTTATTTCCTGTGTCCGGGTTCTTTCTCCTTCCATGTTCGTCCTAATTGAAAATGAATAAAGCAGGTCGTTACAACCTGCTTTTTCACGATTAACCAAGATCTTCTTTCAGGTTAGAAGCTTTTTGCTCAGCAGCAGACTTCATACCTCTTGCCTTTTGCTTGAGATTTTCAAACTCATCACGGCTATTTTTAAATAGATTACTGACCTGGTCAGCCCAGTCGCTTGTCTGTTTTGCAATACGCCTGCGGGTTTCACTTCCCTTTTCAGGAGCAATGAGTAAGCCAATTGCAACACCTGCCGCTGCAGCTCCAAGGATTCCAAGAAATACTTTGGTTCCTGTTGTCATAAATGAATATTTAAGGGTGAATAAATATTTTCCTGAATTTAACGGGAAAGAATCATACCAAAGATCGCCTAATTAAAAATAATATATTACAAAAGTACGCTCGATCTTATCGCAGATAAATGAGTAAAATCATCGCTCGGAGTATGAGAAATTTATTCTACAAGAATTAGATAAACGGACAATGGGGTTGCATGAAAATACTCTTATTCTCCCCAGATCTCGTCCTTACCTTCCAACCATTTTTTTACCAAGTCAGTCGTAACTGATTTTGGCCTTTCGATCGGTAGGCCCAAAGCCCGGTCCCAGCAAAGGCTTGCCAGGACTCCCAAAGACCGGCTGACAGCAAAAAGGACGGTGTAAAATTCGTATTCCACCATTCCATAATGAACCAGGAGAGCGCCACTATGCGCGTCGACGTTGGGCCACGGGTTTTTAATTTTTCCCAATGATTGCAAAATGGGAGGCACGGTCTCGTAAATATTCCAGACGGTTTGAACCAACGGATCATTGGGGATGTGTTTTTTTGCAAATTCCATCTGCGCAGTAAACCGCGGATCAGTCTTGCGCAGCACTGCATGTCCATAGCCGGGTACAACCTTTCCTTCGCTCAAAGTTTTTTGGACATACGCGGCAATCTGTTCTTTCGTCGGCAGCTCCGTTTTGAGTTCATCGCGCATTTCAAAAATCCATTTGATGACCTCCTGATTTGCTAATCCGTGCAAAGGTCCTGCGAGACCATTCATCCCGGCTGCATAACTTAAATAAGGGTCGCCCAGTGCAGAACCAACCAAATGCGTCGTATGCGCTGACACGTTACCCCCTTCATGATCCGCATGAATAGTCATGTATAAGCGCATCAACTCCATAAAACTTTCTTGCTCATACCCAAGCATGTGTGCAAAGTTTCCCGCCCAGTCGAGCAAACCATTCGGGTTGATGTGCTGATTGTTTTTATATTTTCGGCGATATATGTATGCAGCAATTCTCGGCAGTCGCGCGATTAGCAAAACGGTGTCATCAAAGGTCGGCAGCCAATAATCCTTCTTGTTGATTCCCGCAGCATACGCCTTGGCAAAATAACTTTCAGTTTGTAGCGCCATCACTCCTATGACGAACATTGTCATTGGATGGGTAGATAACGGAAGCGCATCAATCGCAGCAAACACGTGATTCGGCACATGGCTGCGGCGCTGCAGAATGTCTGTGACGTGGCTTACATCCGACTCTTTTGGTAACTCCCCCACCAGCATCAGATAAAACAAGCCTTCGGGCAACGGTTCGTCACCATTTGGCGCCTTTGGCAATTTCTGCCTGAGCTCAGGGATGGAATAGCCCCGAAACCTTATTCCCTCCTGCGCATCTAGTAACGATGTTTCTGATACCAACCCGGTAATCCCACGCATTCCTTGGTAAACCTGGGTTAAATGCACCTCGCCTACTACTTTGTTTCCACTCTCTTTAAGGATATTTTTAATCTCGGCAGTCATCGCGTCAGCCTTCTCTCTGAACCTGTCTTTTAATATTCCCATGACTTGAAATTTAAGGAAAGATAGTTGGAGTGATAAAGGTAGTAAAGAAAGTGCGTTCTCAATGTGCTCGACGTGAATCGGATGGTTCAAATTACTTCGGTGTAATTCGGTATAGCCAATATGCTACACCGCCAAAAATGAGATTTGGCAACCACGCAGCTACGAGTGGTGGGAAGTCACCCTTAATAGAAAAAACCGTAGAAAAGCGGTCAAAAAGAATAAAGACCACAGCAATTACTATCCCAATCGCAAGGTGAAGACCACTGCCGCCTCTTACTTTGCGACTTGAAACGACAGCGCCGATAAGGGTAAGTATCAACACAGTGAGCGGCGTCGCGGTACGACGATACAATTCCACCCGCAGCGCATTTAAGCCTTCGGAACCCCTAAGTTGTTCCATGTTTATAAAATTTCGCAGCTCAGGAGTCGTGAGCTTATCTTTCAAGTATTCATCGTCACGAAGGTCACGGGGTTTTATGTTTAAATTAAGACGCATCTCCGGCTTTGTGACTATTCGCTCTTGTAATCCGTTAATAAATCGTTCAGTCACATTTGTTAGCTTCCAGTTTTTCTTTGCTGTATCCCACGTCATCACCTCGGCGCGAAGATTATACACCATTTTATTATCCTTCACCCGATCAAGATAAAAGCCTCCTGCTGTCTTTGAAGTTGTATCATAATAACGAAAGCCTACATAGGTGTTCGGGTCGGAGCGCTTGTAAATCGTGGACGTGCTGTATGTGTTTGACTTTACGCCGTATTTGTCAACATACGTAGACTGGAAGTTGCTCCGAATTTCCTGCGCCTTCGGTATCACATACCGGCTTGCCAGCCATAACATTAAAGCCAACAAAAAAC
>AR_comb_assmDRAFT_10057263_pt1 | contig 10385 bp, 6 predicted proteins | sample ArasoioldDNA_FD_10543 | JGI IMG/M metagenome (IMG submission 10543) | reverse complement strand
GCGGCAATGGATACTGGAGCCAGAAAGTCCAGCTTGTTGGATTACCTTCGTTGGAAGGACATCGACTTTTGGGGACGAGATGATCACGCTCACTGCCTACAAAGGCAAAGGTAGGAACATCAAGCCAAAGCGAAGGCCGGTGCAGATGACGAGCCGGTTGAAGAAGGAGTTGCTACAACTGCAACTCCAGAGAAAGAACAAGAACCACGCTGCTCTTGTCTTTGAACCGGCATTCGACTAGCAAGAGGTAAATACGTCGCTGTAATGGATGATGATCTTCAACACCATCCGAAATACTTGCCGGCAATGCGACGAGAGTTGGAAAAAGGGTTCGATGTCGTATACGAATCATTGCCCGACAAATGTGCATTGAATGTGCATCCACCTGAACACTGGGGTACACTGCCAGACCATGTGTGGCTGGTTTTTTATTGAAAATCACCACTTATTCACACTCAGGCACTAAGTTAACAAATGCTCGATCTTAATTACGTTCGCGAAAATCTCGACAAAGTGCGCGCTGCTCTCCAAGCGCGACATTTCGATCTGAAAGCCCTTGACGAATTCGCCGAAGCTGACGATGCACGACGTCGAGTTATCAGTGAATCCGATCAATTAAACGCTCAACGAAATACTTCAAGTCGCGAAATTGGAAGCCTGATGAAGGAGGGCAAAAAGGAAGAGGCGGAAGCTCGACGTGCTGAAGTTGGGGGGCTTAAAGATCGCATCGCTGAGTTGGACCAATTACGCACCCAAACCGAAACTCGCATGCACGATCTGCTTTCGACATTGCCGAATATGCCTCACGAAAGCGTGCCTTTTGGTAAAGAGGAATCGGACAACGTTGAAGTGCGACGCTGGGGAGCGCCGATAACATTTGACTTCGAACCAAAGGACCACGTCGACATCGGAACAAACTTAGGTATTCTCGATCTTGAACGCGCAACGAAGATTGCTGCCGCGCGATTTGCAATCCTGAACGGCGCCGGCGCGCGACTCGAACGTGCACTCGTGAGTTTCATGCTGGATGTGCACACCCGTGAACACGGCTACCTTGAAACGCTACCACCATTCATCGTTAACCGGGCGTCGTTGTTTGGTACCGGTCAGTTGCCCAAGTTCGAACAAGACCTCTTCAAACTCGAAGACGATCGAGATCTGTTTTTGATTCCAACAGCTGAGGTGCCCGTCACTAATTATCATCGCGAGGAGATCCTCGACGCGGGACAGTTGCCGATGAAGTGGGCTGCTTACACGCCGTGTTTTCGTTCTGAAGCAGGAAGCTACGGACGCGATACTCGAGGTGTTATTCGGCAACACCAATTTGAGAAGGTAGAACTCGTGAAGTACACGCTTCCTGAGAACTCGTACGACGAACTTGAATCTCTCACCCGCAACGCCGAGACTATTCTCCAAAAGCTCGGTCTCCACTATCGGACCGTTACACTCTCGACAGGCGATCTCGGTTTCAGCAATGCGAAGACTTACGACATCGAAGTGTGGTTACCGTCGCAGAATACATTTCGCGAGATCTCGTCCTGCTCAAACTACGAAACATTCCAGGCACGGCGAGCTCAGATTCGGTTTAGACGCGCCGGCGGAGCAAAACCGGAATATGTGCACACACTAAATGGATCGGGATTAGCAGTGGGCCGAACGTGGATTGCAGTGATTGAAAACTATCAACAGGCAGACGGGTCGGTGATCATTCCTGAAGTGCTTCGGCCATATATGGGAAATCTTGAGAAGATAGTCTGACCGTCTCCTACTTAATCCGCAAATCAAACGGCATCAGCATCATCGTCTCGCCATTCTTCATCTGGTCCATCAGTGCCATGTAGCGCAAGGCACGGCGGGCGTCTTCAGGAAGCGAGGCAGCAATTGCTCGTTGCTGTTCGACCTTCGCGTTCGAACTTTCGCCACTGCCATTTAACAACTGCTGCAGAAATGTTTGCGGGTAAGGCAAGATTACTCGCTGGACTCCTTTGTCCGCGGGAATACCTGCCAACCCTTTAGCAACTTCGATGGCACGATCCAACCCGCCAAACTCATCGACCAGCCCTCGGTCCTTCGCCTGCGTACCAGTCCATACTCGTCCCTGGCCAACCGAATCGATCGACTGCGCGTCTTTATTGCGACCTCTGGCGACTTTGGGAACGAAGTCGTTGTAATAGGTAGTCTTTATCCAGTCTTCAAACTTTGCTCGTTCCTCATCAGTAAACTTCTCGGTCTCGCGGAACAACCCGGCAGTTTTACCGCGCAGCACATATTCGTTCGAGATCCCAAGCCAATCATAAAAACCGCGCATTACAGGTTTACCTGCGACAACGCCAATTGAACCTGTGATCGTTGAAGGTTGCGCAATGATTTTCCTCGCCGCAGCAGCGATGTAATAACCGCCCGAGGCCGCAACATCGCTCATCGAAACGACGACTGGCTTCTTTTGATTGGCTGCTTCGACCGCATGCCAGATGATGTCGGATGCCAACCCTGATCCGCCTGGGCTGTCGACGCGAAGCACGATCGCTTTGATCGACTTATCGGCAGCTGCATCGTTCATCGCTTTCGCGAGCGTGTCAGAACCGATTGATTGTTCGCCGGAAGGACTGTTTGCTGAACTACCGGATCCAATGTCACCTGTTGCATAGACGACTGCAATCTTTTCGCCTTTGTTCAAACCAAGTGACTCAGGAGAAACATCTCGATAATCAACACCACGGACTGGAGTAAACGTGTCTGACTCTTTGTAACCAAGCGTTGATTTGATCTGTTTTTCAAGTTCGTCACGATAAGCCGATTCATCGATGAGGCCTGCTTCTTTTGCTTTCGTGGCGTTGTATGGTGCGTTGTCGATCAGAGTACGAACATCGTCGGGCGTTTTGTGTCGCGCTTGAGCGATCGCATTAACATAACGACCGTAAAGATCATCAAGCAATGAATTGATGTATTCGCGATGGGCGTCGGTCATGTTTTTCTGAGTAAACATGTCGCCGGCGCTTTTGTATTTTCCGATCTGATAAATGTCAGGATAGATACCAAGCTTATCAAGTGAACCACGGAAAAACATCACGTCAGCGGCAAGACCATTGATGAACAACTCGCCCGGGGGTGGCACGTAAATTTTGTCGCAGGCGGTGGCTATGTAGTATTCCTTGTTCAACCCGAATTCCATGTAGGCATAAACCGGTTTGCCCGAAGAACGGAAATCAGTAATCGCGTCGCGAAGCTCTTCTGACTTGCCCCAGCCAACTCCGGAGGTGTCGATATCAAGAAGGATCGCTTTGATTCTGTTATCGACCTTCGCTTTCTTAAATTGCATCACCAGGCCAGTGAGTGATTGGTCAGGTCCGCCAAAATACTTTTTGAATGGATCGTCCGGACTGTAGTCCGGCAGAGACCCAGCCACTCGTAGCGTTAGCAAACTGTTGTTAGCAATGGTGGGTTCACCCTTGCGAAACGCGGAAATCACAATTGCGATTCCAATAACGACAACGATAATGATTGCGGCCAAAATTCCGCCGATGATAAGAAGAGTCTTTTTTGTCCCTGACATCGCCATAGTATTCCTATCTTAAAGAAGTATTTGAATGGTGTTCACTTAAGAATTGAGCTGTTGTTGGTACGCAGAAGTGGGGCAAAAGGTTTTGAACTCACGCTTCGCGATTATTCTCCTCAGCATAAGATTTCGCGGCCGAGATCAAACATTCGCGATTCGCAATTCCGAAAATTTCATTTGACGATCCATCCGCCGCCCACGACTTCATCGCCGCGATAGAACACAGTTGCTTGCCCCGGCGTGATAGCGCGTTGTGGTTCGTCAAAGACCACGCGGACACGATCGTTTGCTTGCGGCGTAATCGTTGCCGGCGCCGCCTTGTGCCGATAGCGGACTCGCACGTCTGCTCGCACCGAGTCGCTTGGATCAGCAATCGCAATCCAGTTTACCCCTGCTGCTGTGAACTCGCCGCCAAGCAATTCTTCCTGTGATCCAACAACAACCTGGTTCTTGTCTGCTTCAATCGAGATCACATACAAAGGTCGTGCGTCCGCTATTCCAATCCCGCGCCGCTGACCGATCGTGTAACGTTGAATTCCTCCATGTTGGCCCACCACCTGACCGCTCGTATCGACGATCTCACCGTTTCCGGGCAAACGGTCCGTTGCACCTTCCGCGTCTAGATATCGATCGATGAATCCAGCGTAATCGCCATCCGGAACAAAGCAAATTTCCTGTGATTCCTTTTTCTCCGCCACGGCAAGACCATGATTGCGCGCAGCGTGTCGTGCTTCGGGTTTCGACATTTCACCCAAAGGAAACATCGCCCGGGAAAGTTGGCCCTGGGTGAGTTCCCAAAGGAAGTACGATTGGTCCTTCTGATGGTTTTGTCCTCGAAGAAGTTTGTAACGCTTGGTGTTTGAATCAAACTCGACGCGAGCGTAATGACCGGTCGCTACTTTTTCACAGCCCAGGCTTATTGCAAGTCGATCAAGCGAAGCAAACTTCAAACGGCTATTGCACGACACACATGGAATGGGTGTTTCTCCGCTCAAATAACTAGTAACAAAAGGCTGGACCACATCGCGCTCGAAGTCGCGCTCAAGGTTCAAGACGTAAAAAGGAAACGCCAACTCCTCGGCGACTCGTCTGGCGTCGTAAACGTCGTCGAGCGAACAACAACGCGATGGCAACGGATCACCATTCTCATCGACATTGATGCCCCTTCGTTGGTCCCACAACTGCATTGTGAAGCCAACGAGTTCGTGACCTTCTTCTTTCAAAATAGCGGCGGCCGCTGAAGAATCAACACCGCCACTCATTGCTACTGCTATTTTCATACAAAACCATCTATCTTAAATCGCGAGTTGTCACCGGCGGAGTCTCCGCAATGGCTATTCGCGATTCCTAAATCCGGAATGTTAAGATGCCTTCACTACTGTTTAGAAAACTAGCCTCTTATGCCTGAAAGCGCAACTCAAGAATATCGCATCGCAAACGAACCCTATTACCTTCCCGTTGGGCGTGAAATCGAGCTGTTCGAAGCGGCTCATTCAGCACGCCTGCCCGTAATTTTGAAAGGTCCGACGGGTTGCGGCAAGACTCGCTTTGTCGAACACATGGCGTGGCGTCTTGAACGACCGCTAATGACGGTCGCTTGTCACGAAGACCTATCGTCGACAGATCTTGTTGGCCGGTTTCTTTTAGAAGGCGAGGAAACAATTTGGCACGATGGGCCACTGACGTCAGCAGTCCGCAATGGTGCTATCTGTTATCTCGACGAAATCGTAGAGGCGAGAAAAGACACGGTCGTCATCATCCATCCGTTAACGGATCATCGTCGTCGTTTGCCAATCGAAAAGCTCGGAACGATCGTCGAAGCACCGTCAGATTTCATGTTGGTCGTTTCTTACAATCCTGGCTACCAATCAATTCTGAAGGATCTGAAGCAGTCAACCCGGCAAAGGTTCGTGGCCGTTGAATTCGACTATCCGCCTCCCGAAATGGAAACGGAGATCGTTGCACGCGAAGGAGGAGTTGACGAAGGAACAGCGCGTGACCTCGTGCTCATTGGGCAGAAAGTAAGAAACCTTCGTGGTCATGGACTCGAAGAGGGTGTTTCAACTCGGCTACTCATTTACGCAGCACAATTGATTGCTCTCGGCATTCCTCCGATCGATGCGGCCGAAGTCGCCATGTGCGCGCCAATCACCGATGACCGCGAACTTCAAAGAAGCATTCGCGAAATCGTTACCACCGTGATCTAAATGGTCTCGGGCAATTCAAACACATCAGAACCTGACAACAACGACGCTCCTCAATCGGCCGAGCGAAAGTCGTTTCTCGAACTCACGCGCAGTCTCGCGTCCCTGCCCCTTGATCAGGCTGCGGCAGCACTCGAGACAAGCGCCGCAATCGCGAGTATCTCGCTGCGTGCCGGCGCTGAATTTCTTCGTGCTGTCCCCGCAGCATCTCAAATTCTTGATGCAGTTGAACTGAAGGCATGGGGTGAGCTCGGCCGTCGCCTTGCTATGGGAGACTACGACAACGCAGTCAGTTTTTTTGGTGAAGGCGTAGAAAACTTTCGAGACGTTCCGCGCAGTCTTCATCACGACATCTTTCAGCTTTGTGTTCGTCAGATGACTCTTTCGACGGCCGTGGGTCGCGAGACTTTTCAACTCATTCCCGAATTGGTCGCAGACGTTGACGATGAACCGCTCTTCAAATCTATCCTCGCTATCTCCATGGAGATTGCGCGGCGTTCTGCCAAACACAGCGCAGAGTTTCTAAAACGTAGCGGCGAAGTATCCAGAGCACTCAATGATTTCAACAATGCCGCGGTTACAGACAAAGCTTTGGAATTGGCAGGTGCCTTTGCTGCTCGCGCTGGAGGAATAGCCGCCGATGCCTGGGACGCCATCCCGCAGGCTACAGCTGAACTCAACGTCGATGACGCTGTCCGCCTTCTCGATCGTTCGATGGAGTTTCTTGAGCGCGGCGGAGGAGCGGCATTACACATTTTACTCTCGGGAGGAGAACTGCTTCGACGTGCTCCAGAGATCTTCCTTGATTGGATCGATCTCCTTTGGGTCGTTGCTAAACACGGTAATGCCAGCTTGGTGGCTTTTGTTCGAAGTAGTCCCCGATTCATCCGACTGCTGAATACGGAAACACGCCGAGATGAAGCAGTTAAGCTCGCACGTCGGGTTCTGAACCTCACTAGCGAAATAGCGGCGCTTGATGGCGAAGCAGCACTCGCCTGTTTTCGCTCCAGTGGACGCGCGCTGCAAAACGTTTCAATTGAGCAATTCGAGGCTTGGGCCAAACGTGGATTGTCGACCGTGAGGCCCGATGCTCGAGCACGGCGCAGTTACTTTTCACTGGAGACCCGCGGGAGTTTTGAAGCACTTCATAGTGGAACGGTCGGGTTACCACTCGATTCGGTGCAACACCTGCTGCGTTTATATGTAGAGGCGTTGACTGGACGAGAAGTTGAAATTGCTGCACTCGCCGCTGTGCCTGATGAATCTCGCATTGGTGACGGTAGGACGATTCATCTGCCTTCTCTCGTCAATGAGTTTGGGGATGTTGAATTAGATTTCCGTTTGTACAAGGTTCTCGCGGCACATGCTGCGGGGCAGATTGAATTCGGGACGTATGAACGCGGCGGCGATCTCGCCGCAGCATACCGCGGAATCTTCGAGACGTATTCCCCAGAAAATGTTAATGCGCGCGATGCGTTTGCCCTGGCTGATGAGATGGTCGATCCAACGAATGCAGACGTGAGGCCGGCGCCGCGAATCCCACCCGCTGAAGAGATTGGATATCAACAAGTCCTTCGACTGTTTCCAGTTCCGCAAATGGCCCGGCGAATTTTTGGAACACTCGAAAATGGACGCATCGATCGCAGACTGCGCCAGCAATATCGAGGTTTGCGACGTGACATCGATCTCATTCGCGAACACCTGGAACAAAGCCGTCCCCGGATTCAAGAGTTGCCTCTCACACTTGTGCCTTTCGAGTTGCTTTTTCAAATCACCGTACTTGGCAAAGCGCGCGATGACTCGCGGCAGTTTTATAGTCAAGTTGTTTCCGAACTTGAAGGGATCGTCGCCGACTATCTCTCACGACCTGGGTCCAGTGTCGGTGACACATTGATGGCGACCCGCCGCGTTTACGATCTATTTCAAACACAGATACCAACGGACGACTCCGTACAGCAGATCGAAGTTCCTGAAGATCAAACCGAAGCAGATGAAGAAGACAATGCTGCGTCGGAAAAAATGAACAAGCGGGAACCGCAACAAATGCCTGAACGCAAAGATGCGCGTGAGTTGTTCAATGCGTGGAATGATCCGTCGGCTGAAGGAGAGCCTGACGACCTTGCTGGCGCCGACGTATGGTCGAAAGACGAAGCGACCGAGCAAGAGTTGAAAGAAGGCGAAGTCGCCTACAACTACGACGAGTGGGATCGCGAGTTAACTGATCACAGGCTCGGTTGGTGCCGCGTTGTTGAAAAGCGCGTGAAACATGGTGATCGCAATTTTGTCGATCAGATCAAAGAGCGGCACAAGGGCGTCATTTCTTCGATTCGCCATCAATTTCAATTGATGAAGCCGGAGAATCTGATTCGGGTAGCAAATGAAGTTGATGGTGAGGAGTTTGATCTAAACGCGGTAATTGACTATGTGATTGATCGACGCGCTGATGGACAACAGTCAGAACGAATCTATACAAAGCGGTTGAGAAGACGTCGGGACGTCGCAGTTTCGTTCCTTCTGGATCAGTCCTCTTCAACCGCTCGCACGATTGGACGACATCCACTCCAACCTTACACACGACCGGGCCGCCGCATTATCGAAATCGAAAAAGAGGGATTGGTTTTGATGAGTGAGGCGCTGGAAGCTGTTGGCGATGTTTACAGCATCAACGGCTTCACTTCCGAAGGTCGAAGAAATGTGAAGTTCTACGTCGTCAAAGACTTTGATGAAAAGTATTCAGATGAAGTGAAGCAGCGAATTGGCGGCATCAACTACCAAAACAATACTCGACTGGGCGCGGCAATCAGACACGCGACGGCAAAGCTCGCCAAACAAGATGCTCGCACACGTTTGCTGATTGTTCTTTCCGATGGTCGACCGTATGACCACGATTACGGTGACGCGCGTTATGCTCGCGAGGACACGCGCGAAGCCTTACGTCAGGCGAAGATTGAAGGCATTACCCCTTTTTGCATCACTATAGATCGGGAATCGGAAGCGGAATTGAAAGATCTTTACGGCGAGATTGGCTACACAATTATTGACGATGTACTAACACTTCCAGAACGTCTCCCAGGAATCTATCGAAGACTCACAACCTGATCTCATGCGTGACTCTCAGTGAATGCATTGCCTATCAATGCCGTTTCGTCAACAACAATCCCGCGAAGCTTTGCACAAAAAATCGGGAATTCCTCACAGTGCGTGGATATATTCAAGTCCAACCTACAAGAAACTCCGTTAAGAAACTCTTTCGAATCCGACTAACGGCAGTTGGTGGAATTCAGTACTCTTACCATCGCTGCTTAGTAGGTTGAATCTGAACAAATCCTCATACTTTCGTGCGAGGGATTAAGGACTTTTGGTGCAAGCCATCCCACGAAGCGCATCACTTGTAGATAGCACCAACCTAATCATCTTTTTCCCCAGCCCCCGCCGCCGGGTGTTTCTATCCGGATGCGATCGCCGGGTTGGAGTTCATGCGATCCCTTGGCAGCAATCTTTTGCACGCGAGCACCTCTAATGATTTCGTTCTTCCCCGGCGCTCCGTCTTCTCCTCCATTCAAACCGTATGGCCCACGCTTTCTTCGATCCGACAACATCGACATACGTGATGGAACCAGCGTTTCGATCTCCCTTATGACACCATCGCCCCCGCAATGTTCACCTGCCCCACCAGAACCTTTGCGTAAGCGATATTCGCGAACCCGTAACGGGTAGGCATATTCAAGTGCTTCAGCAGGAGTGTTCAAGCTGTTGGTCATGTGCGTATGCACTCCGCTCATTCCGTCCATTGTGGGCCGTGCTCCTGTGCCGCCAGCCACGGTCTCGTAGTAAGAAAATTCTTCACCGGTTCGCGAATCGATACCCCCAACAGTCAAATTATTCATCGTTCCCTGGCTCGCCGCCGGAATCCGATCGGGTATTGCTTTCGCTAACGCTTTGAACAAGACATCGACAATACGCTGCGATGTTTCGACATTGCCGCCGGCAACAGAAGCAGGTGGATTCGCATTCACGACGGTGCCTGCCGGCGCGATAACTTTAACCGGCTCCATCAAACCAGCACTAGCGGGAACTTCGCCGGGAACGAGACATCGAAACACGTATGAAGCCGCTGAAACAGTGATCGCTTCGACGGCATTGATCGCTCCGGTTACTTGCGGCGAACTACCCGTGAAGTCGACGATAGCGCTTTCACCTTCAATGGTTACGCGGACGACTATTGGCACTGGTGCGTCGCTGATTCCATCGTCATCCAACTCGTCCTCAGCTACGTAGACACCATCCGGAATTGATCCGATGGTGTGACGCATTAACCGTGCTGAGTAGCTGATGAGTTGAGCTGCGTATTCCTTCGTTTCGTTTTCGCCACGTCGTTCGACAATTTCAAGCAAACGCGTCGCGCCAGTGTTAAGTGAACCGATTTGAGCGTCGAAGTCACCTCGACGTTCAGTGTTGCCGCGCACGTTCGCAAGCAGCAACCTCATCGTGTCGGCATCAACCACACCACGTCGAACAATTCGGATTGGTGGGATTCTGATTCCTTCACCATAAATATCAGTCGCTAATCCCATCGAGCCCGGAGTCGCTCCGCCAATGTCTGCATGGTGAGCACGATTCGCAAC
>AR_comb_assmDRAFT_11175027_pt1 | contig 10386 bp, 11 predicted proteins | sample ArasoioldDNA_FD_10543 | JGI IMG/M metagenome (IMG submission 10543) | reverse complement strand
ATGTTTTTGGCGGCTTTCTCGTGGACCTCGACTTCGCCCACGAAAAGCTGCGTCTCGCTCAGCTTCCCAAGCGTCCCGGAGAGACCGCCTCCAAGCTGGACTTGCAGACGAGCGACGACGATGAGGATGCACAAGAAAACGAATCTGACAAAGACCAGAAAGACCAGAAGCATTCGGATGTAATGACGGATCGGCTACAGGATCGCTATATTGCGCCGGAAATGAACTCCTACACCAGAGTCTATCGCTTCGGCCATCTCCTCCTGGTGCCGACTCTCGTAGGAGGATCTCCATCAAAACTCTTTGCCTTGGATACCGGAAGCTTCTCTAATACGATCAGCCCCGCGACCGCTCGTGAGGTCACCAGGGTCCGCGGCGAAGCTGGCACTACCGTCAAGGGGATCAGCGGCTCTGTTGATAAAGTTTTCTCCGCGGACAAGGCGGTCCTGCAATTCGGTCACCTGCGCCAGGAGAACCAGGATCTGATCGCCTTCGACATGACGCACCTCAGTGACAATGTCGGCACTGAGGTTTCTGGCTTTCTCGGTTTCACACTACTCAGGCTGCTAGAGATCAAAATCGACTATCGTGACGGGCTTGTCGACTTCGAATATGACCCGGCCCTCTGGAAGTGGTTGCAATAGCCCACAACTACCCGCACTTCAGCGTCCCATGACTCCGCCGCGACTTCCGGCAGCAATTCCCCTGCACCGCTGTTGTGCGGACCGGGCCGATATTATGTTGTTCACCAAGGGCTTGCACCAAGCGCACCTCCGCAAGCCCTTTCAATCCGCATCCCATCCAACCCGACACTCAACCGTACGTAAGGTCCGTGCTCTGTCCGACTTCGATGATGTAGCCGTCAGGGTCGCGGATGTAGCAGCGTATCTCGCCGTACTTGGGTATCGGCCTCGTGATGAACTCCGCCCCTCGACTTTTCCATAGCTCGTAGCACGCTTGAATATCCGCAACGCGAAAATTCATGAAGCTGTTGATTTGACTCGGGTCGGGCACGCTGAGCGTCACGGTCGGCTTGTCCGGCGTCGGCCCGCCCCCTACGTTCAGAATCATCCTGATATTCGCCAGCTGAAGGTATGCAGGCGAGCCCTTGCCGTCGGGTCTGCTCAGAATGCGAGCGCCAAAAACCTTTCGTAGTAGCGCGCCGATCGCTCGATGTCGGCGACGGTGAGAAATTGCGCGATGCTGATCCCCTCTCGCGGGGGCATCTCATAACTTTTTTGTTCGACTTGCACGGCGTTCATGGTTGACTCCAATCTCGAACAGCGCTCATTATATTGGCCACTCCGTCCGGGCCCCTTGAAAACATCGCAGCCGCAATCCTGCAAAGGCCCATCTGCCGTCAGGAAAAACATAATCGATTTTAGAAAGTCGGTTTTAGAAAGAAGGAGAACGAAATGACAGCCAAAGGAAAAGTCCTGGTACTGGTGTCGAGCGGTCGCGGCTTGCCCCTGAAAGATGGCAAGGTCTACACGGGCGCTGGCTACTACCTGAACGAGCTGACGGTTCCGGTCCGCGCCCTAATGCAAGAGGGCTACGAAATCACTTTCGCCAATCCCAAAGGCAACACGCCGCAATTAGACGTTCATTCAGCAGTACCCGACTTCTTCGGTGGCAGCGACGCTAAGCTTCAGGACTATCTGAAATTCCGTGACACCCTGACCGGGCTCAAGAATCCTAGTCGTATCTCCGATGTCATCGCCTCTGGCCTGGATCAATATGACGCCGTTTTCGTGCCCGGCGGCCATGGCCCGATGATGGATCTTCTCGACGATCCCGACGCCGGCACCGTGCTGAGACACTTCCATGAAACATCCAAGCCCACGGCTGCGCTCTGCCATGGCCCGATTTCACTGCTGTCGGCTCTTCCGAATTCGGCGGAGGTGGTCGCCGCGCTCGCCTCCGGGGATACAGCCGCAGCGCAGGCCAAGGCTCAAGGCTGGATATATTCCGGATATAAAATGACGATCTTCTCGACCGCCGAAGAGCAGCAGCGGGAGCCGCTTGAGATTGGCGGCAAGGTTCTGTTCTACCCGGACTTCGCCTTGACGACGGCAGGCGGTGACGTCAGTGTGCTCGCTCCATGGAAGAGCTACGTCCTTCACGATCGCGAGCTGATCACAGGGCAGAACCCGTTCTCCGATGAAGCGCTTCTAAAACTTCTTCTACCGGCTCTCGAAGCAAAGAAGAAAAGAGCCGCTTAAGAGCGATCAACGAAATCACGCAACGCCAACATCCGGCGCATGGAGAGTAGTTGAGCGCTTGGTGCGATGCGTGACAATCTCGTTCATGCTCGTGGCCCTTACAAAAGACGAACTGCGCATTATCGATAACGCACTGAGTGAGGTTTGCAACGGCATTGATTTTAAAGGTGAGTTTGACACGCGGATAGGCTGCACGGCCGAAGTAGCACGGGCAGTTCTAGCGAAAGTTTACGTTGGCGTCAGTCAATGACTGGTGTCGCCTGTCCACGACAATGGTCGCAGCTCACAGCCAGTGATTGGATTTTGCAAACTGCACTAGCCGATGCGCGAATTGATAGTACTCTTGCGGAGGTTTCGGATTGTCCGGCTTACCGTCAGTGGTGGTGAAACACTCGGACACTTGCTTCGAGTATGCGGGTGTTATGAGGGTAATCGAAGTATTCTGCACATCAGTGATCATCGTCCTGGTTCCATCTGGGCAAGTCGGCTGGCAATAGTCGTCACGCATGGCATACATCTTTGCGCCGATCCACGCATTTACGATTGCTGTAAATTCACTGCTTGAGAGCTGCTTTTCAGCTCTCCCCTTCTTCCTCACAAATGCATGGCCGTTCCAGATCGCTTTGTTGTGCTCAATGTGAAGCGTAAACGACGGACAGTCGCCAAAACAGCCCGACTCGAAGTATTCAATCGTGACTCCTTTAAAATCCTCGAGAAATTCTGGCGGCTTTATAAGGGCTGGATCAGCGGCAAACGAGGAAAGCGACCTGACGCAGGCATCGCGTTGCGCCTCCCTATCCGGCTTCGATTGACCAAGAGTAACTGAGGTTAACAGTGCGAGGAGGGTGACCGAGACCACACGATGCATAGTCACAAACTACACGCATATCCGCCGGACTGCCATTCGGCGCGCGGGGAGTTGCTGCCCGCATGGTAAGAAAGCTGGACTGGAAAAGATACGGCGCATAACCAAAGAACGTCCCGCGATCGAGAGTTCTTTCTTTCACAAAGCATCTCGTCACCGGACAAAATCGTATCGCCTACACTCATTGAACACGCTATGATCCGATCGTGCCCCGCGCGACCATTGTCGTTGATGTGACACATTCCGAGGATGTTGCCGCCTGCGAGAACTGGTTCGCAAGATGGACCGATAGCCTCATATTCCGATCCGAAAACTCCGGGTGCGGTTGCTGTGTCAACATTTGGGATGTCGAAGGTTCGGACGAAGCAATCGCTGCGATCCCGCCCGGCATTCAAGGTCATAGCAAGTGGGTGGACGAGGGCGGCCATCAGAACTGAACGCCCACAGGGGATGAGGTTCTTTGTAACTAAGAAAATCCAAATTCCGCTCAATCCCTAAGTGGCTCTCCGTGCATGATTCTTCCGCCGTCGCCAAAATAGCGAGGCAGGATTCTTGGTGCAAACGCCCGTTTTCATCAACTGAGGCGAAGACACCTTGACGCGGCCTTTAGACTTAAATTCCTATGTCGGGCTACGTGTCTGTTCTTGCAGTTGGAGGAGTTGCGGGTTTGACAGTGGGGATGCTGCTGAGGGTTCTAGACAACAGGCCGCTGAGGCAGATTCGTCGGGCACGCGAGGACTTTCAGCAGATCGTTCGTCGGCGTCTCTCAAGCGCCGAAGTGACCACTTGGGGTGGCAAAGACGAGCACCCTGTTTTCTGGATTAAAACGGGAAACGATGAAGAGCGAGATCAGCTATTGACAGACAGCAGCCTCAGCGAAGATTTCCGCACTGCACTGCTTCAGGCTGGCTATCCGGCACTCGATGTTCCATTGGCACAATGCGTAGTTGAATCGCAGGAAACAGTGGACAGGGACTACGCTGGAAGTTGGGTCAAGAGGCAGAGCGACTGGTACAGGCACCGATACAATTGAGTAGGGCGCAGCCCCCATCGCACAGTTGGCGTAACATCGCCATATCACTCATTGCCACCCCTGCCCTCTACCATGGCTCGAAGCAGTCATAATTCCGCTGGCTGACGATCTTCCCGTCTTTGAATTCGAAGAACATGGCGGAGTGGGCACGCATCTGGGACCCGACTGGCAGGCTGCCGAAAGCTAGCGCCAGTGTCCCGGTCCAGAGAACCTCGATCGACAATTTATCCCCGTCCAACAGACAACTCTTGATCTCATAGCTCTGACTCGACAGCAGCTTCCGACCCTTCTCGAACGCTTCGGCCATCCGGGAGACTCCAGAGCGAATCCCGTTCGGATAAATTCGATTCGGAAGCTGTTCCAGAACAGCATCAGGAGAAAACAGACCGACGATGCCGTCGAAATCACCGCTCTCAATCGACTTCAGGTACCGTTCGACTCTTTCCAAGTTAGTAGCCGCATTCATCATTCCAGAGTTACATGGGATTAAATTGTTGACAATCTCTCATCGCCCACTCACCTCCCCAAAAACAAAAGCGATCCGAAGGTCGCCCGTATCCCGCACCCCAATCGAAAGTCATGAAAACAGATCGAATACCGCCTGAAACCTCCGACTGCTTACTAACCGCAGCCTCGCTTTGAAAGGACGGGGCTTCAGCCCCGCCGCAAGCCATCGCCCAAGTAAGGGGCTTTAGCCCCCGAGGTCCATCGAGCGCCGTACTTCGAAACTCCCTACCCGCACTCCCCCGTACCATGACACTGTCGCGATTTCCGGCAGCAATTCCCCGGCTCCGCCACCTTCCCATCCGGCCCGATGCACGTCTGCGTGTGCATACACCAGAACAGCCCATCGTTCGACGCCTGCACCGACGGATCGCCCTCTGCCAGGATGAACTGCCCCTTCCACCGCAGTGCCGGACACAGATTCGAATCCTGCGTGTTGAAGCGCTCTCTTGCGCGAATCATGCAGCACCTCCGGCTTTCAGGATCGCCCGCTTCAACGCCACGCGCGCGACCTGCACTTTGTATTGATTCTGCGAAAGCGGCTTTGCCCCCGCCAGCGCCGCTTGCGCCGCCGCATTGGCCGACGTCTCATTCAGGCTCTTGCCCGTCATCGCTGCTTCCGCCTCCGAGGACTTCCATGGCACCGGCGCCACGTGTCCCAGAATCACGCGAGCCGCACTCACCGAGTCGCCATTCATCTGGAACGCCACCGCGGCCACGGCCATTGGCCAATCGAAAGCCGCCTTCTGGCGAATCTCGTAGTGCGCCACCTTCATCCCGTTTGCCGGCGGCAACACGAGCTCGGTCACGATCTCATTCGGCTTCAGATCATGCTCGCGCTCCGTCTCCACCTTTGGGATCACGTAAAACTTCTCCAGCGGCACCTCGCGCTTTCCCTTGGGCCCTTCGATCCGCACGTTCGCGCCGTAGGCCATCAGCACCGGCACGATCGTCGACGGACTCACAAACTTCGCTGCCCCTTCGTTCCCAAGAATCGCGTGATACCGGTTATCGCCCTCGGTCACCAGATCTTTGCCGGCCTCATCCTTCGGCAATAGTCCAAGACCATTCCGGAAGTACCAGCAGCGCGGACGCTGGCACAAATTCCCGCCCAGTGTCGCCATGTTGCGGATCTGCGGACTCGCCGCATCCTCCACCGCTTCCGCCAACGCTGGATAGCCTTTCCGCACGCTCTCGTTCTCAGAAATGTCGACCAGCAACGTCAGCGCGCCGATGCGCAAGCCTTGCCCGTCGGGGTTCACTCCGCGAAGCTCTTTGATCTCTTTCAAATTGACCAGGCGCTTCGGCATGACCACATCTTCCTTCATGAGCGCCAGCAAATCCGTCCCGCCGGCGATCACTTCGGTATGTCCCCAAGTCGCACCCAGCAACCCTACCGCCTGCTTCGTATTCCCTGCACTCACATAGTCGAACGCTCGCATTACGCACCTGCCTTCTGGCTCAGCGCCGCCAGCACTCTGTCGGGTGTGAGCGGAATGAACGGCACCCGCACGCCAATCGCATTCGCCACCGCATTCGAAATGGCCGCGCCGCCCGAAATCACCGGTGGCTCGCCCAGCCCAATCACCCCGCGCTCGTCATAGCCTTTGCCGGTCATCATGCGCACTGCCAGTTCCGGAATGTCATTCAGCCCGGCCAGCCGGTAGAACTCCATATCCGCGTTCAGCATGATCCCCGTCGTCGGGTCCATCACCTTCTCTTCAAACAGCGCGTAACTGATCGACATGATCAGCGCGCCCAGCACGCTGCTCTCCGCCATCCGCACGTCGATAATCAGCCCGCAGTCCTGCACCGCCACCATCTTCTTCACTTTCACGATGCCGGTCTCGGTATCGACCTCGACCTCGGCCAGCTGCACGCCGCCTACGCCGCTGTTCGTCAGGTCCGGCTTGTTCTTCGCCGCCACCGAATCGTTGTGCCCATGCGCCGTAATCGCCGTCGCGCCGATCTTCGAGCATGCCTCCTTCCACGACAACGACCGCGAACTGTCACCCTTCACGCGTATCACGCCATCGCGCGCTTCAAGTTCCTCGGGCTTCGCGTTCAATGCGGGCGCAACCTTCGCGAACAGCGCATCCCGTGCATCCACAACCGCACGCCGCGTCGAGGAACTCACTCCGCCCGGCGTCGTGGAACCGCCCGACCCGCCCGACGGCGGATATTGCGTGTCGCCGATGTACAGTTTGATTGCCTCCGCCGGAAGTCCAAGCGCATCGGCCGTCACCACCGCGATCGTCGTCCGCGTGCCCGTCCCGATATCCTGCGTCCCCATCTTCAAATCGACCGACCCATCCGGATGAATCGACAGATCGCAATCGCTCGCATGGCCGCGTCCGCCCCAGGTATGAATCGACGCTCCCAATCCGCGCGCAATATGTCCATCCATGTTCTGACCGCGCGGGCGCCACTTGGTTTTCCAGTCCATCATTTCCGAAGCGATCCCGAACTCTTCGGTATAAATCCGGGGCCGCGGATCGTTCGGGTTCGCCCCCGTCAGGTCCACGTTCTTGCGCAGCAGTTCCAGCGGGTCCATGTTCAGCTTGGCCGCCAGATCATCCAGTGCGCACATCGTGATCACCGCCGCCTGCGGATGATTCGGCGCACGCCAGGCTCGCGCCGGACCGATGTTGTTGCGGATCGCAGTGTGTTCTTTCTTCTGCGCCGGGAACCGGAACACATACGGAATCGGCGGCATTCCTCCACCGCCCGGTCCCCCCGTTCCCCATGAATTCGATTGCCAAGCAGTCAAAGTGCCGTCTTTCTTCGCGGCCACTTTTACGCGCGCATACGCCGATGGGCGCGCTCCCGCCACCTTCAATTCCGCATCCCGTTCCAGCATCACGCGCACCGGCTTGCCGCCCGCCTTTCGCGAGGTCTCCGCCGTGGCGATTCCCCACCGGTCCGGTCCGAACTTGCTCCCGAACCCGCCACCCACGTGATCCTGATGGACGCGGATATTCGACGCCTGCATCTTCAGCGGCTCCGCCATCTGTCCCGCAATACCCGACACGTTCTGCGTCGACATGTGCACGAACAGATGCTCAGGATCCGGCCACTCGGAAATCGATCCGTGCGACTCCATGCAGCAGTGCACAATCACCGAAGCCCCATAGAGCCCCTCGGAAACCGCTTCGGACTCGGCGAATGCCTTGTCCACATCTCCCGACGTCTGGGTTGCGGCCTTCTGATAGTTCGACTTCGACGTCTTGCCCGCAGCCTCCGGATGCACCGTCGCCTTGCGCACCGCGTCGAGCACGGCGTCCGGCACCCCCTCTTCCTTTGCGTCTTTGTAATCTTGTTCGGTAGCTTGAAAGCTGACGCCGTATTGCCCGATCTGCTGCACAATCTGGTTGTCCGGCACCTGGTTGTCGAGCATGTCGCCGATGTCATCCATGCCCAGCGGTCCTTGCGCCTCTGCGGCTCCCGCCGGAGGTTCCGCATCGCTCACCAAGTGTGCCATCTTCTGATATTTCACTTTCACGGCGCGCGCCGCGTCTTCCGCTGTGGCCTCATCCACAGCCGCGACGATCACGATGTCGTCTCCCGCCCAATGGATCGTCGATCCCGCCTTTTGCACGATCTCGATTGCCTTCACGCCCGGCATCTTTTCCGCCGCCGTCGTGTCGATGCTCACCACTTTGCAGCTCGCATACGGAGAACGCACCACTTTCCCGTACAGCAACCCAGGCCGCTTGGTGTCGTAGGTGTAACGCGCGCGCCCGGAAACTTTATCGGGAGAGTCCACGCGCAGCGTGCGCCCGCCAATCAGGGTGCGATGTTCCGGATCTGGCCACTCGTAATCTGGCATGGACTAAGCTCCCTTCCGCGCGACTTGCGCCATCGCGCCGCGAATGCCCTGGTAGGTCCCGCAACGGCACAAGTTCCCGCTCAACCCGCGGTGCAATTCTTCCTCGGTCGGATTCGGATGCTGGTCGAGCAGCGCCTTGCACGCCATCACGAAACCCGGTGTGCAGAATCCGCACTGCGACGCATCGTTGTCGACGAATGCCTGCTGCACCGGATGCAGTTTCCCGCTTTCCGCCAGCGCCTCAATTGTCGTGATCTTCTTCCCCTGCGCTTCGATCGCTAGCACTGAACACGCATATACCGCGCGGTCATCCATCATCACCGTGCACGCGCCGCACTCCGCCCGGTCGCAGATCCGCTTCGCTCCGGTCAGATCGAAGGTGTCGCGCAACGCGTCCAGCAGCGTCACGCGCGGCTCCAGGCTCGCCTTCATCTTCTTGCCGTTGATGGTCAACTCCATCGGCACTTTGCCCGGGCCCAGCACCGGCACTTCTTCCCCGGCGGCTAGCACCGTTGGCGGCGCCGCTACCGCGGGAACCGCCGCTGCAATGGTTGAAATCTTCAGAAAGTCGCGGCGCGATACACCACTCGACTCTTCCAGAACAGCCGCTTTTGATTTTGAGGAATTGGAATCGTCTGCACTCATCCCTGGACTCCCCGCAGCGGGAACGGAGATCCGCCGCGTCCGTTAGGCCTGTCCGAGCAGTGAGAATTTGGACAGGAAAGGATTGGTCTTCGACTCGCCACGTCTCAACACAACGTGACACATCTCGCAGGCAGTCAGTATACAACTTCGTTAACCGCCACCGCGCTATCGGCAAATTGCTGTAGGAACTAGAAAAGAAAGGACGGACCACGCAAAAAGGCCAGCCTCGAATCGTTGGACTCGATCACTGGCCCCCCGGTCTACAAAGAAAATTTACTTCTTCATCGAGCGGATATATTTCACAACTTCCGTGATCTGGTCTTTTGTCAACTTGCCTTCGTACGCCGGCATCGGCTTCTTCCCTTTTTCGACGATCATCGCCAGATCTGCATCCGACATCTTCTGTACGTCGTCGGAAGCAAGATCCTTCAGCTTCATACTCTTTCCCATCGCAGTGTCGCCCTTGCCCTCAGCACCATGGCAGGATGCGCACTTCGCTTTGTATAGGTCAGCACCGGAATCGGCCGCAAAGCTAGAAACCGACAGCACAAACGCAATCGCAAGTACTGCTAACGACAATCTAGCAATCGTCTTCATTCTTCCTCCTGGGTGAACGTAGGCACACTGCTCCTATGACGTACCAACCTCGTTCAAGCAAGCACCGTGCCATCGTGCTGAATAGCCCTATGTCGGTGAAGTGTAAGGAAATACAACAACTCCGGCAAGCACTGAGTTCGCCGCCCTCCGCGAGAAAAAACGCCCTCGTCGCGTGATATCCCTCACAACTTACTCGCAACAGCCCTCCCTGTGTTCGCCCCACTTACCCTAAGTTTCACAAAAGCCAACACATACGATTTCTTGCGACGCGGCTCTCCTTTGGAATCCGCAGTGCCCTTCTCCTGGATGAACTTGCTGTACGGGAGCTCCATCGTGGAACCGACGTTGACGGTCATTGGACTCAACCATCGCACCGCACCGGTCGAAGTCGGGAACGATTCTGGATCAGCGAAGCACGCCGCTATCCCGCCCTGGTGGAGTTGGGTCGCGCCGAAGCGATCGACGAGGTCGTCGTCCTCGCCACTTGCAACCGCACCGAGTTCTATTTGTGGACCAGCGACGTCACCCTCGCTGTCAATTCCATCCTGCGTTTTCTGACTGCCGAGTACGGCCTGAAACTCTGTGAATGGAAACACTTCTATCGCCTGCTCGATGAAGCCGCCCTCCGCCACATTTTTCGCGTGACCTCCAGTCTCGACTCGATGGTGCTCGGAGAACCGCAAATCATCTC
>AR_comb_assmDRAFT_10662407_pt1 | contig 10386 bp, 8 predicted proteins | sample ArasoioldDNA_FD_10543 | JGI IMG/M metagenome (IMG submission 10543) | reverse complement strand
CGCAGTGACCGCTTTCAGGTCGAAAGCTCGTTTGGCCGGCTGCCCGGATTGGGTCGACCAGCGCCGTCAGCCGAGCGACGCTGAGCGGCCACTTCCGGTCACCCACGACGGTTCGTTTCGCGAGCGCTTGTTGGAAAGGTCGCCTGGTCTTCTGACACGAAATGGCGACAGGTGATCCACCTGAACCACGCGATCGGGTCGACGCGGCGGATGGGCGCGCCGCTGGGCGGCAGTCGCGCAGTTTGCGTCGTCCGCCGAGTCCACGGTGGACCAAGGTTCGTAGTCGGCCAGAAGCAGCCGTTTCCGAGCGGCCGCTTCCATGCCTGCGTACCGAAGTACCTTTTGCCTGAGCGGCGCGCCTATGCGAAGGGCACTGCGAAGCTCCCTCGACCAAGGGCCAAATCGTTCTTGACCAGCGGATCGCCGACCGCCCCGGATTGCGTTGCCGTACGCCAAGCCACAATCTGCCGACCTTCACTCGCTGACTCACCATGGCCGACGCCGCTGACCCTACGCCTGCTGCCCCCAAGGAGGTTGACAAGAAGATGCGCGAGCGCGTGGACAAGCTCCTCGCGCAAAAGGCTGCGCTGAGTTCCGGCTCCATCCGGTTCGGCGGCGAGAACTTCGAGTACACCGTCGATGCAGCATTCGTGCCCGTCGCCGCGGAGGGCTTCGACGGTGCACTGGGCGAGCCGATGGCAGCGGTGATGGCGACGAACTACGCGCTCAAGGGCGCAGCGGCAGCGACCCGTCCCATCTGCTTCGCGTTCAACGGCGGCCCAGGGTCAGCGTCGATCTGGCTCCATCTCGGTGCGCTTGGTCCCAAGCGCGTCATTACGCCGGACGACGGCAGCATGCCTAGAGCGCCGTATGCCGTCGTCGACAACCCGCACAGCTGGCTGGAGCATTTCGACCTCGTCTTCATCGATCCTCCGCACACGGGCTGGTCGACCACCGCGAGCGTCAAAGCAAGAAAGAAGGTGCTCTCGGTGGACGGTGACGTCAGCGCGCTTGCAGAGGTGGTGCGCGTCTGGCTGACGCGCCACCAGCGCTGGGGTTCGCCCGTGTATCTCGCTGGCGAGAGTTACGGCACGACGAGAGGTGCCGCACTCGCGGACAAGCTTCAGAGCGCCGGCGTCGCACTCTCGGGCCTGATCCTCGTGTCGTGCGCGATGGACCTGCAAAGCATCGTCTTCGCACCCGCCAATGACCTGCCGTATGCCTTGTTCCTGCCGGCATACGCGAACGCCGCGCACTACCACGGCCTTCTGAAAGGGCCGCTCGCGCAATCGTCGCAGGCCGCTCGCGCGGCGGCCGAGGCGTTCGTCGACGAAGACTATGCGGCTGCGCTACTCGCTGGCGCTCGGCTCGACGGCCAGCGGCGTCAGCGTGTCGCGCGTCGTTTGGCCGAGCTCACCGGGCTGCCGCAATCCCTCGTTGAGGAGAAGAACCTGCGTATCCGCGATCAGACTTTCTTCATGGAGGCACTGCGAACCCAAGGCAAGATCGTCGGCCGCCTCGAGGCGCGCTCGACGGCGCCCATGGGCGCAAGCCGCGGGCACGAGATGGACATCGATCCCGGCATCGAAGCGTTCGAGGCGCCGTACACGATGGCGGCGATGGCCTACTTCGGCGAGCAACTTGGTATGGCCGTGGACACGCGTTACGAAGTGATCTCGATGGACGCTCACAAGGCGTGGAACTGGAACCGCGGCAAGGACAAGGGCAACGGCTTCGCTACGACCAGCGCGGACCTGGCGCGGGCGCTGCGCAGGAACCCGCATCTGCGCGTTTTCGTCGCGAGCGGCCGCTACGATCTCGGGACACCCTACAGCGCGACCGACTGGTCGCTGGCGCAGCTCGACGCGCCGCCGGAGGTGCTGACGCGCATCGAACATCGCTACTACGAGGCCGGCCACATGATGTACACGCGCGAGCCGGATCTCATCCAGCTCAAGCGCGATCTGGCCGCGTGGATGCAACGCCAGGGTTCGACCTAGCGCCCCGATCGTTGACCTCTTGTCCCTCTCTTCGCTGCGAGGCCGAGAAGCGACTAGCCGCGCCGGGGCGCACGCGCACTTGCTAATGGCCGACGAGGTGTGCGAGCGAGTTGTTGCAGGAGGTGGCTCGTCTCGGCCAGGAGCGGCCGTCAACGAACGACCGCTGTGCGGCGCTCGACTTTAGGTCTACGCGCTGCCGCCAGCTGCACACCGACTACTCCGATGCCAACGCATCGGCCGGCATGTTCGAGTCGCGCGGTCAGTGCGCTTCGGCGACCTTGGAGGCACTGACGGCCTCCCGGGTATCGGCGCTGCCGAGTCCGTTGAAATACAGGTTCAGCACTACGGCCGCGAACGACGTCAGCAAGATCCCCGATTCGAGAAGCGGGTGCAGACCGTGCGCCATCTGCTGCATCCAGCGTGGCGCCACGAGGGGGATCAGGCCAAATCCGATCGACAGCGCGACGATGTAGAGGTTGTAGCGATTGGTGCGGAAGTCGACGGTCGAGAGGATCCGGATGCCGGTCGCCGCGACCATGCCGAACATGACCAGGCCGGCTCCGCCAAGAACGAACTGCGGGATCGCCTCGACGAAGGCCCCCATCTTCGGCACCAGGCCGAGGACGATCATGATGGCGCCACCGGCTGCGCAGACGTACCTGCTCTTGACGCCGGTGACGGCAACCAGGCCGACGTTTTGCGAGAAGCTGGTGTACGGGAACGTGTTGAAGATGCCGCCGATCAGCGTGCCCAGACCGTCGGTCCGCAATCCGGCGCTGAGCTCCGAGCGGTGGATCGGCTTGCCGGTGATCTCCGAGAGCGCCAGGAACATCCCGGTCGACTCGATCATGACCACGATCATGACCAGCACCATCGTCAGGATCATGACGGCGTCGAAGGTCGGCATGCCGAAGGCAAAAGGCGTCACGACGTCGAGCCAGGGCGCCTTGGCCACCTTGTCGAAATTCATCTTGCCGAGGAAGGCGGCCACGATGCAGCCCGCGACGATGCCGAGCAGAACCGAGATGTTGGCGAAGAAGCCCTTCGCGTACTTAACCAGCAGCAGGATGAAGACGAGCACGGCGGCGGCGATGGCGAGATTGTCGAGCGCGCCATAGCCCGGGCTGTCGACGAGCGGGATCGGTCCGAGCGTGATAGGGGCTGACGACGCGACCGCCGCCGCCTTGGCCTTGTCGACCATTTCGACCAGCTTGGGGATGTCGGTGCGTTGCGCGAGCGGCGCTGGACCGCCCGTTGCCCAGCCGACACCGACCCGCATGAGGCTGATGCCGATGATCGCGATGATCGTGCCGGTCACCACCGGCGGGAAAAAGCGCAGCATGCGGCCGACCAGCGGCGCAATGGCCATCGAGATGATGCCGGCGCCGATGATGGCGCCGAAGAGCGCCCGCGCGCCGTCGACGCCTGGCGTCGCATTGGCAAACGCGACCATCGGCCCCACGGCAGCGAAAGTGACGCCCATCATGACCGGCAGTCGGATGCCGAACCAGCGGGTGACGCCGAGCGACTGGATCAGGGTGACGATGCCGCAGGCAAACAGGTCGGCCGAGATGAGGAGGGCGACCTGCTCCGAGCTCAACTTCAGCGCCCGGCCGACGATGAGCGGCACCGCGATCGCGCCGGCGTACATCACCAGCACATGCTGCAGCCCGAGGGCTGCCAGGCGAGCAGGAGGCAGCCTCTCGTCGACGGAATCGAGTGTCGCTGGCGCGGGCATGTGACTTCCCTCCCGTGATGGATCCGCGCGAATCTGCGCGCTCGCCGAAGCTAAAGGTTCTTCTCGAAAAACCGGACGATGCGCGCGCGCGATTGGAACGCCTGATCGACGTCGGGCGTGAACTGCACTGCCGGAACAATGCCGGTGCTGAAGTAGCTGCCCTGGTCGGCGAACGGGTCGTTCACCACGATCGACACCATCAAGCGATCCCACGCGTGCGTCGCACCCGGATAGGCATTCACCCGCACGACGCCGCCATTGCTCGGGTTGACCGAAGCAGCCAATGCGGTACAGGGTTCACTGCCGTTGTCGTAGCCGTCCTTCGTGCCGATCTCGATCAGGACCGGCGCGCCGGTGAGGTTGACCCACTGCACGCCGAATTGCGCCGGCGTGACGCCCAATTTCGCGAACAGCGCCGTGTTGTTCCATGCATAGCAAACCGGATAGTGCGCAACATGCGCCTTGAACGTCGGACCATGGCCGTACGTGGCGACGTAAAGGCGCTCGGCTGCACCCATGCTGACCAGCCCGCCCCATGAGAACCCGAGCACACCGATGCGCGCGGGATCGATGTTCGGTTGCTGCGACAAGAACGCCAGCGCAGAAAACGCATCGGGGTAGGTGAGGTAGATCGCCGCCGGTCGTTGGCCTGGAGCGCTATAGCCGCGCGCCTGCCACATGTCGATCTGCAACGTGGCCATGCCAGCCTCGTTGAGCGCAGCCTCGTAGAAGTCGCCGCGCGAGTCGATGCCTGCAGAGCCGTGCAGGATCAGCACCGCCGCGAGCTTGCGCATGCCGTGACCGCCGTTCCCGTGCGCCTCATCACCCGCATTCCGAGGCACGCTGAGCTTGCCTTGGATGGTGAGCATCGTTCCCGGCTTGGTCAGGTCGGGAGACTGGAATTGAATGAACGAGATATCGACACGAGGCGCAGCCCCGAACCGACCCTGGTGGGCAGCCCACGACGGTCCTGCCAATAGCAATAGCAGCACCATGCCAGCCAGCGCCGCAAGGCCGACCGTTCTCAGCCGTGTCATCCCCATCGTCTGCTCCGCTCGGTCTGCCCGACCCCCTCGACCTCTGGACCGTGCCAACTTACGACCGTGCGAGGCGACGCGCACTCAGGATATTCCACAAGGCCCACGGCCCCTGGCTGCGTGGGAGACGATGTGCCGTGCGCGGGGTCGGGAGGTCCCTATGGGACGACTCGTCATGTTGCTCGCGTTGGCCGTCGGCTGGTTTTCGGAGGATCGGGTCCCGCACAATCACCCGGAGATTTCGCACGGAGGCTACATGGCAGGCTATTCGGGAACGTGCTTTTGCGGCAGTGTTCAACTGACGGTCGAAGGACAGCCAGAAGTCATGGGCTACTGCCACTGCAACTCATGCCGGAAGTGGTCAGCGGCTCCGGTCAACGCATTCAGTCTGTGGCAGCGCGATGCCGTGAAGATCACGCGAGGCGCGGAGCGCATTGCGACCTTCAACCTCACACCTGGCAGCTACCGGAAGTGGTGCATGACTTGCGGCGGACATCTGTACACGGAGCATCCCGGCATCGGTCTCGTCGACATCTATGCGGCGACGATCCCGGACATGGCATTCAGGCCCGGCTTGCACCTCTACTACGCGGAGACAGTGCTGCCGATGCGCGACGGGCTACCGAAATTCAGGGACGTGCCAAAGGAAGTCGGTGGAAGCGGCGAAACGATCCCCGAGTGACCCACCGCCGAACTTGCCAGGCCGCACCCTCGGAGTTTGCGCAGCCTGTCGGCGACGCCCGGGACCCGGGTCCGTGGGAGGGGGAGCTCCGTAATCGTGGAAGCCGACGCAGGTGCCTACTCGTTGTGTCTGGCGCTGCAGTTGAAGGCACGTTTGGAGAAGATCCCGACCCCCGTCTACGGCCTTCCTCCCGTGTACCACAAGAGTTGAGGCTTCGTGCTCAACGGCGGAGGAGCCCGCGAGCCAGTCCTCTGCCTGTCGTGACCGTCCTTCTCTGCCGCGAGCGGCCGACCAGCTCTGACATTGAACGCGCGCTTCAGACTGACTGCGGCTGCTCGGACCAGCTGCATGAAAGCAGCTCCTGCCGGGGAGCTGACGTTGAACTTCGCGCGCTCGGGTGATCGCTACGCCCAGAAACCAACCGCGCCCGACGCGAGAAGCCACTCCAGTGGTCGTCAGTGCCGTGTGACGGAACTGGGTTACCGGGGTGCTACTTGTTGTAGCGCAGGGCCTCTTCGGAGAGAACCGATACCGCCGTGCCGTAGTTGCTCGCGGGCGCGTGCGTCGCCGCGGTGTAGTCCGCCAAGCCATCGTCGGCTCCCTTGTTTCCCCACCGCTCTACGTCGGCGTTCGGTGGCAGCACCGGATTACTGGTCACGGCCATGCGCTGCCCGATTCCCAGCGCGAAGTAGGCGCGCTTCTTGATCCCGTAGAGAGTCGGAGCGAACCGAACGAGGGGCTCACCGGTGCGCCCTGCCAAGAACCTAGCGAACAGGTAATGCTCGGCGGCGGCCAGGTTGATGTCCAAGGGCTCGGGACCTTGACGACGCTCCTGGAGTGACCGGAACGCTAGCCTCGTTCGCTCACGAGGTTCATGGGACAGGTATTTGACGAGTTCCCTGTCAATGATCGCCTGCACCTTCGGATCTTGGACGACGCCCATGACAACCTCCTGCTGCGGACGAAATCATGCTCGCAGTTCCGAGCCCCGGACTCCACAACGCGGATGAAAGTGCGTGGCCAACGGTCCGGCGGGCGTAACGCGCCTCACGATCAGTGGGCGGCCACTAACCGAAGGAGGTTGGTCGGTGTGTGTAGCTGAGATGCCGCTCCAGACTGGCTGCAATCGTTCGCCTTTGTGATCTTGAATGTCAGCTGCTGCCGTTACCTGACATTGTCCTCCGCTGAGGCATACGTCATCTGCACCCGAAGCTGAATTGACTGGGAGATTCGAGCCTTTCGAATCGGCCACCGAGAGCGCATCCTGGTGAGGTGTTCGCCTAAATGCCAAGGCACCACGAATGCTGGCGACTTGCCGATACGGCTGGAGCGGCTGGCCAGCACAGCTCCCGCAGACGCACTCGCGGTCACAGCGAGCTCGATGGCGCTCGTGAGGCAATTGGAGAACTAGGGTGAGGAAGAAGCCGTTTCCATCAAGAAGTTCACCTGAGAGGAGCCGGCCGGCAACCAAGATGACGACCAATAGGAATGGCCTACGATCCTTCCGTCGGTCGTCTTTGCGTCTGCGACGGCTTTTAGTGACCGCGCCATCGCCTCGCCGATCGAATGGCCTGGCCATCGTTGATGGTAAGCAGCTAGGCCAACTATCACCGGCCCATTGAACGCCGAAGTTGCCCTGCTCACGAGCGCTTGCTTATAGCCCGGACCGCCACTCCTATCGTCGTATGAAGAACAACCCTTAGCTATCGAGCAAGTCGAATATGCTTGCATGGCCAACCAATCGAAGTACTCGGTGCCGATCTTCTTGTCGCCGGCTCTTCCCAAGTGAGTAGTCACGCCCACCGGCAGCCTTTCGCGCAACTCACGCGATCGGGCGACGAGTTGCTGAGCAGCCTCTCGATGGTTGCTGTACCCGCACACCGGCGATTTGCTCCACTCCCCCTCAAGGTCATACTCCAGTCCATCCACACCAGCCTCCACGACCGCCGAGGCAAGGCCATCCTTCATCAAAAGCGAGTCGATGGCGTCCCTCGCAGGGGCAACGTAGAGGGTAGCAATGACCTTGAACCCCAGGTGTTGCGCTTGCTTGATGAGCTGAACCAATCGCGCAGCTTTCGCCTTCGGGATAGGTCGGACATTGTCCGCGCATGTTCTGTACGGGCGAAAAGACGTGACCATGAAATGAAGACGTCTCGCGCCGAGTTTTTGGAAGGCCTCAAGTTCGACCTCTGAAGCCGTGGCCGGCGATTGCACCCAAATCCCTCGTCCGACCAGAATCGGAGTTACTTGCGCGTCAGATGCGCTAGCCGTCGCGTGGAAGTAAATGATCGCGCAGACAATGACGGCTCTCATCGGGCGAGTCTGTCCGATTGTACGTACTCCCAGTGCCATGGCTCGTAGTAGTAGTTGACAAACCCAAACTTGGCCGCATTGGTGACCAACCACCGATAAGTCGGATAGTCACGCACTTGCCGTAGTCGATTTTCGGTTCTAGTCGACGTGCGCTCCGCCCCGACGTACAGGTCGAATGCAGTGCCCGTCATATGCACGCTCTTGTCGGCGACCTGTTGAGAGCTTGCACCGGTACTCCGCTTTATCCGTCGGTTGAGATCTGCGGACCGAAAGGCTGACACAACGGCAAGGTGCTGTTGGTCGTGCATCAGGGCGCTTACCTCTGGATTGTTGGACGCAGCGATCCGAAGCAACTGCAGCGCCTTGATCGCATCCTCAGCAGCCAATCGCGCGTCCTGCTTCGGGCGTCCACTTAGCTTGTAGATAATTTCGGTCGGCACGGCGGCAAGTTCGTCCCTCCGCGCCGCAAAGGAGCGGCCAAGCAGTGGCCGTTGCGATTGCCAATGCGTCTTCAGCCGCCGTAGCGTTCGGTCGTCCAGTTCTCCAGACGCGACCAATTTGTTCTTTACTTGCCAACAAGCCAGAGCGCTGGCAAAGAGCTCAGATTCGAGCGGCGCTTGCGCATCTATCGTGCGCTGAATGAGGGGCTCGTAGATCGAGCGTTCACGACTCAAATCTTCGCGGGCGAGATGGCTATTGGTGCGCGCTGCAGCTGACACGCTCTTCGTAGCCGCAAGGCAGGTCTCGGCAGCCGGCGTATCGATCACGCTCAACAGAAAGAGCGTGCCGCACAGCGCTCCTGCCCACGGCGAACTACGCACCGAGCGTTCCCTGATCTAAGTGTGCCCCGCTGTGGACGACGCAAACGACGATCCGTTGAGTCTCTGATGGCATCAAGATTACCCTAACGTTACGGCGCCAAAGCTAGGGCTTGTCATCGGACCTCCTGGCATGCCCGTTGCCAATCTCCTTCGCCTCGAAGGTATGGGGTGCGTGACGTCGTTTGGACAGCGAACTTACGGCCTGCCGCATTCGGCGACGGCCGCTCTCGTCGCTCTCTAGTGCTGGCCGTGCCGAGACGCGCGCATTCCGCCGCAAATGGCTGCCTCAGACTGACTGCGGTCGCTCAGGTTTGCCGAGACGAACGTCAGCTCTCGCCGAGAGCAGACGTTGGTCGTCGCCTTGAAGGCGGCAGCAGCTCTCGGCCACAAGCAGTCGCCGGCGAGCGTCTGCTTTCGGATGCGTTGACACAGTCGAAGCGGAATCCTTTCGTCTGCCCGATTTGGCAAGGCGACTGCGGCTGACAGGCCGGATTGGACGAATCGAGCGAAGTAGGCCGTGGCGCGCGCGTGATCTAGTTGAAGCGCTGAGCGCCGAGTCGCTGTGTTTTTAGAGCTTCTCGGCCGTGAGCGCGCGTACGGCGATCTGGTCCTGACCGAAGCGATGCTCGAGATCGGCGCGGTAGGCTGACCACCATCCGCGATCCAGTTCGTCGACCATCACTTCATAAACGACGATGTCGTCGCGCTCCACGGTTCCAGGGCCAGCCCACTCGCCTTTGGCCGGCGCGGGTGTGTACGCCGTCAGCCCGCCGAAGCGATCGACGAGCTCCCGTCGAACGGCAGCGAAGTGGGCGCGCGGCTGTGGCTCGCCGGCGTTGTCCTAGAGGGGCAGCAACAGCTGGACGAGGTGCACGTGCGCACTCTAGAGCGTCAGCGGGTAGGCGTTCGTCCGTGTTTTCGGCCGGGGATGCTGGCACGAGTACGAATTGAGACAGCCCCTTAAGAGCGAGACTGAACTCCACCGCCGAGATCCGCCGGGCGTCGTCAACGAGCCCATGAACGTTGCCCCGCTCGCGCGCGGCGGGTCGGCAGGTCGCGAGCTTTCATTGAAGCCGGAATGCAAAAGCTGCGCGATAGTTTGACCGATTCGGTGGATTTGCAGTATTCTGTCTGTAGCGCTCATTACAGACTTCGCCCGGCGGCGCCCACGCCGGCGGGCCAGTCGACGATGACCCGCGAGCAGCGCAAAGCGCAGGCGCGGGCCGACCAGAAGGCGGGGAAGATGACCCCGGCCGGCGAGGGTCCGGGCACCAAATAGCGCTGGCGACGGCGGAGGGCGTCCAGGCAGGCACTGCCGCCGCGCAGCGACCCTCGACGCCGATCGGTCAACGCTTGTCGATGACGGAGTGTTCAGCGGCTCCGCTTCGCCGCAGGCTCCCGTCGAGCCGAGCGTCGTCCGGCTTCGGCTCGATACAAGAGCACCGCCAGCTCGCCAAGGCTCTCGTATTCCGCGAGGACGGCGGTGCTACGACCATGGATCGCCGCATTGACGGCGATGCCGTCGGCCGTGGCCATCAGGAGTGCCGACATCCGTTCCGCGGCAGAGCGCGCCTCGCGCTCGGAGAGGGTCTGGAACGCCGGCCCGAACACGCGCACGCCATATTCGATGACGGCCGCGCGCGCGCGGCGCACGATCTCGAGCGCGCTGTGCTTGCCCTCGCCAAGCTCGACTCCGACCTTGATCACGAGGGGCACTGCCCGCGGGTCGACTGCGAGCGCTCGCGTGATCCCGGCGACCCCTGCCACGAGCCTGTCCTCGCCGGTGGCGGGAAGC
>AR_comb_assmDRAFT_10836134_pt1 | contig 10387 bp, 8 predicted proteins | sample ArasoioldDNA_FD_10543 | JGI IMG/M metagenome (IMG submission 10543) | reverse complement strand
TTTAATGGCGACCCGATTGAATTACCCATTTACCAAGCCGTTGAAAACGCTATCAAGCGTGAAACCGAAAAAGGTTTCAGATTAAAAGTTTGCATCGGCACAGACTCCCAGGTAAAAGGCCAGGACACTGAGTTTGCGACAGTCATCGTTTTCTTGCGTGAAGGCCATGGCGGTTTTATGTTCATTCATAATGAAAAGACGCGCCAGAAATTCACGATTAAAGAACGGATGTTGCTTGAAGTGGCTAAGAGCATTGAGATTGCTTACGAACTATGCAACCTGTTCACCATTTACAACGTGGAAATGGAAGTACATGCGGACATTAACACGAACCCGCACTTCAAGAGTAATGACGCTTTGAAAGAAGCGATGGGTTATATTTTGGGGATGGGCTTCGCATTTAAGGCCAAACCCGAAGCCTTTGCAAGCAGCAGTTGTGCCAACAAAATCGTGAACTGAGCTTCGGTGCATTTTTTTTACCTGCCTCTCAATTAGGGAGAAATAAATTGTCTGCGTATTTTTTTACGATTAGAAAGGTAATATCAGTACTTGGGGAACTTCCTGAGAAGTGCGTATCGAACGTTGTTGACTATTCAATCGATACAGAAGTGGTATTAGCCAATTTGATGCTTGCATGAACGTCCAGGCCCTGAGTGGGCAAGTTTTTTATGGTAGTTTGGCCGTCGTGGTAGAGTTGCTCCATCTTTGTAGTTTCACTCTGGGCGAAGGAAAAAGTGATCAACACTAACACAAATAAAATGACGACGAGGTTTTTTTCGGTTAATGCTACTTTCATAATTAGGGACTATAATTAGAACACAATATAGCAGATAAATACTACAAATTCCAGTCCCAAAATCGGTATTTACCCACTAGAAATTAACGTTTGATTAATGTAGCGCAGGATGTCGTCCCGACCTTCTCTCGTTGTAGCGGAACTTAGAAAGAAATTAGGAGGCGCTTCCCAAGATGCTTTCAAGGCGAGCATAAACAGGTTCACATTTTTTTCCGTTTCGGCTATTTTGTTCTTATCAATCTTCGTAAATACTAAGACAAATGGAGTTCGCCATTTCCCTAAGTTATTCACAAACTCGAGATCAATTCTCTGCGGTTGAAGCCTACTGTCAATGAGCAAAAAAACCATGCGCAAATTGGATCTTTTTCTTAAATACCCTTCGATCATTTGCTCCCACCGCCGTCGATCACGCTGTGATACCTTAGCAAAACCATAGCCAGGTAGGTCCACTAAATACCAGGACAGATGTTTTGCCTTGGTGGAATCGCTTAGCACTTCAAAGTGATTGATCAATTGTGTTTTCCCTGGCGTAGCCGAGGTTTTCGCAAGTCGGGAATTGTTGGAGAGCATGTTGATCAACGAAGATTTTCCGACGTTGCTGCGACCGATGAATGCGATCTCAGGCCTGTCGGGTTTGGGGCACGACTCAACCGAAGGACTGCTTATCAAATATTTTGCTTCTTTTATCAGCATAACCCAACGGGCAGAATGCGCAAAGATGCAAATAGACTTTTAAATTGGTAGACTCTCAAAAGAAATAGTGACGATAAAGGGCCGGCTTGAGGACCATCACATAGTGGCGAGCAGTCAAATCACTTACCTATTAGTCGTCACTTCTTACCTTCGCAACCGCATGACAAAAAGCTTACCACACGATAGCATTAAGCCATTAAGTGATTCAGAAAAAACAAAAAAGCAGCAGGTGGCGGAAATGTTTGATGACCTCGCTGACAGGTATGATCTGATGAACCGGATGTTGTCATGCGGCATTGACGTCAAGTGGCGAACGAAAGCAATCTTGGAGCTTAAGAAAGGCAATCCAAGGAAAATTTTGGACGTTGCCACAGGAACCGGGGACATGGCCATCATCGCTTGTCACACCTTAAAGCCAGAAAAAGTAATTGGCATTGATATTTCCGAACACATGTTGGAGTTGGGACGAAAAAAGGTTGAAAAAGAACGACTTAGTAATGCCATCCAGTTACAAATGGGCGACAGCGAGACAATAAATTTTGCCGATAATTCGTTTGATGCGGTGATGGTGGCATTTGGAGTAAGGAATTTTGAGCATCTTGAGAGCGGATTGAAGGAAATGTTTCGTGTATTGAAGCCGGGCGGTCAATTGATAGTACTTGAGTTTTCACGCCCTCGCGTTAGAATATTCCGTAGCCTGTACAACTTGTACATGAGCTTTGTGGCTCCGGAAGTAGCCCGCTGGTTTTCACAAAACAAGAAGGCTTACCAATATCTGAATCAATCGGCGAAATTGTTTCCAGACCGCCATGATTTCGTTGAAATTTTAAATCGAAGCGGTTTTTCCGATACGTCATTTAAATCATTAAGCGCAGGAATATGTTGCATATATATGGGAAAAAAGTTCGAGGGGTGAAATCGGGTCATGTATGGGTGATATTGTTTTTACTTATCACTTCAAATCTGTATTCCCAGGAACGAGAACTCTACCAAACCGACCATGACGCAAAGCCCTATTACTTTGGGATAACCCTCGGATTCAACGTCGCAACCTTTCACACTGAAATGCATCCCCGCTTTTTGCAATACGACAGTGTTTATGTTGCCAAACCAGTTGCGTCAGGAGGTTTTCAGCTAGGTTTATTGGCAACTGCAAAACTCACCAATCGCTTTGAGCTGCGCTTTAATCCCCAACTGCTATTCACGCAGCGCAACTTATTTTACAAACTGAAGTACCCCGATCCTTTTGAAGAAACGGATTCGGTGACAAAAAGAGTTGAGTCTGTTATCACCACCTTCCCGCTGCAAATAAAATTCTTTTCCGACCGCATTGGTAATTTTCGAGTGTATATGCTCGGTGGCGTGAAAGCTGATATTGACCTTGCCAGTAATGCACGCGAAAAAAGAGCAGAAGACCTCGTGAAGATCCAAAAATATGATTATGGATTTGAGGCAGGAGTTGGTTTTAATTTCTATTTCCCCAGTTTCATTTTTTCCCCGGAGATAAAGATCAGCAATGGGTTCAAAAATATCCATAGCCGCGATGAGAACTTAAAATACTCCAATGTGCTCGATCGCATCTCCTCAAGGATGATTGTCTTTTGTATTCACCTCGAAGGATAGCACGAGTTTCTGATAGGCGCATTGATCGCCCTCTCCAAGTATGCAAATCATAATTGCTGATTTTTGACTGCAATTTTTGGAGGAAGCAATTTGTAAATCACCGGTGTCACGATTCGTGATAAAAGCGTTGACGACATTAAACCGCCAATTAACACCAATGCTAGCGGTGACACGAGGGGGTTACTACTCAACGCAATTGGCGTCAGACCACCGATTGCCGTTAGGCTTGTCAATATAATTGGTAAGAATCGAAGTTCACCCGCCTCCTTGATTGCTTGATCAAGGCTCTTTCCCTGCTCGCGTAGCTGGTTAGTAAAATCAACCAACAGTATTGAGTTTTTTACTTCTATTCCAGCCAGGCCAATGAAGCCGATGATTGCGACAAACGACATAGGATTGCCCGACAGCCATAACATCGAAACTCCACCAATTATTCCTAACGGGATAACCGACAATACAATTAATGTGCTCTTGAACGTTTTGAATTCAAGGATCAGCACCATGATAAATAGAAAAATAGTGGCGATGACAACGGTCATAAAGCCTCCGCCAAATGCGTCTTTCTCACTCTCAGCCTCTCCTGCGAACTGTAAAGTGTACCCGGCCGGTAAGTTCAATTGTGCGGTGTTTTTTAAAAATTCTTTTGTGACCTGTTCTGTCAAAATTCCCTTGCCTGTGAATGCGGTTACCACGACGAACCTTTTTTTATCAAGATGCTTGATCGTGCTTGGCGAAGATTCAAACTCTAACTGTGCTATTTGGGTCAACGGAATTGCAGTTCCGATTGCATTATTGACAAAAATATTGTTGAAGCTGTTGAGCGTAGCAAATCTTTCTTTGGGTGCGTCCAACATGATGTCATAGTCGTCTCCATCCGCATTGGTGTACTTGCCGACATTTAAACCGGCAATTGATAAACGGACCGTTTTGTCAATATCCGCGGTTTGAATACCCAAGGACCTAGATTTTTCTGTATTGATGTTGAGTTTTATGTCAGACTTTAGCACGTCGACGTCATTCTTCACGTAAATAGCGCCTGGCGTAGATTTCAGCAGCCGTTCTGCCTTCGACGCCAACATTCGCAGTGTGTCCAGATTGTCTCCCGAAATTCGAATGGCCACGGGCGCTTCAACAGGTGGCCCCTGCTCAAAATCTTTGACCTCAACTTTTGCTCCCGGTACCTTTGCGAATTTTTCACGCAAGCCCTCTATAATTTTTTTCTTTTCGGTTGGTTTTACATCCTGCCGCAGCTGAATAAAGAATTGCGCGAAGTCGGGCTTTTCATTTTCCGGAATTACATTATAATAAATCCTGGGATTGCCTTTGCCAACATTTGTGGTATAATATTTTATTCTAGGCTCGTTCTTTAATTCACTTTCAATAAAGCGGGCCATCTTGTCTGTCGTCTCCAGGTTCGTTTGTAGAGGCATATTCACGTTGATGAGAAACTGCGGCTTCTCAGAGGTTGGGAATAATCGAAAGCCGATGATTTTAAATATTCCGAGGGATCCCACGAACAACGCCACGGCAAGCGTTACGGTGGTTAATGGGCGTGCCAACGAGTAATTAAGCAGTCTCGTATAGCTTCGGTTGATTAACTTTTTCATTCCGCGCAAGAAAATATTTCCTTCTGCACTATGATTGGTCTTCAAAACCTTACTCGAAAGAAAGGGAACAATGGTAAGTGATACCAACATGGAGGCGAATACAGATGAAATCACTGCTAATGGTAATCCGCGTATGAATTCACCGGGAGCATCAGGCATGAAAGCCAATGGGGTAAACGCGATCATTAGAGTGGCGGTGCAACCGAGAACTGCCAGGCCAATTTGTTTAGTCGCCTGAATTATTGCAAACGTCTTTGTGTGACCTTCCCGAAGCCAGCGCTCAATATTCTCTACAACAACAATACTGTCATCAACAAGCAGACCTAATGACACTACCAGGCCAACAATACTGAGCTGATTCAATGAGTATCCGAGAACATTCAACGATACAATACCTAAGCCCAATGACAGAGGTATCGCCATCATTACAACAAGTGATGATCGCCAGCCAAGTGGAATTAACGTAATTAAGACAAGACCGATAGCTATTAAGAAGTCAATACCTAAACCGCCTAGTCGATGGCGGACATTGTCAGCCTGGTCAAAGTGTCGAACCAGGGCGACATTCGCCGGCAATTTTTTTTCGAAAGCTGCAATGACGGGCAAATATTCTTTTTGTGTAGCCGCAATATTTTCTCCTGGTTTCTGCGCCGCCGTGACGAGCACGCACCGGTGACCGTTTAGCCTGGTAATGTGTTTTTCTTCTTCGCTATTAAATCCGACGTCGGCTACGTCTTTTAAATAAACAATATTTCCATTTGCGTTATAAACAATAGTGTTTTGAATCTCATCGAGGCTTTTATATTTACCACTGGTCTTTACATTGAAGGTTTTCGTTCCCGCGCGTACATTCCCACCAGGTATATTTGCTGCTTCACTTTGTATGCTACCGATCACGTAACTAACAGGAATGTGTTGCTGCGCAATCTTGTCGAGTTTAAGATCAACGCGAACCGTTTGTTCGGGCACGCCCCAATAATCGACCTTCTTTAAACCTTTGACTTTTTCCAGGTCTTCCTTTAACTCATCGGCATAATTTTTCATTCGCTCATTAGAAGCGTTTTCAGAAATAAGCGCTATTTGCAGCACATTTACATCCGATGGTGCTACTTTCCTCACTTCGATACTGGAAATATCTTGTGGCAGTTCCGACCGAAGAGCATTTATTTCTCTGACCAGCTCCTGGTATTTTTGATCTACGTCGCTTTCATATTTATATTCAACGCCAATTACGGCAACTCCATCATCGATTCGGCTGGTTATCTTTTTCAGATTTTCAAGCTCACTAACGTTCTTCTCAATAGGCTTCACCACCAATTCCTCCATATCCTTAGGACTCGTACCGGGATATAGCACAACAATTGGAAATTGTGGAGCATGAATTTCAGGATCCTCTGCCCTCGGCATTGTCGTCAACGTAACGACGCTCACTACGATAATCATGAGAAACATCACCAATGTAAACTGGTAATTCCTGACAAAAAAAGATGTAATGCGCATAAAAAAAGAATTGCAGTAGAACTATTGAATCGGGTTTATTATGGATGTTTCATTTAAGTAAGGACTTCCTGAGGTAACGACAAATTTGTGGCCCTGCAGTCCATCCTGGATGTACACGACATCGTTGCTGATACTCGAAATAGCAACAGTGCATTTCGACACCGTTCTCCCATTATCGCTTACAAAAACAAATCCCTTCTTGTCGTTTGCCTCTAGCAGAGATTCATAAGGAATACTAAAACCGAAGGAGGCGCGTGAAGGGATGATTGCCGCCGCACCAAACATTCCAACGGCAGGCAGCGCCCTTCCAAAATCGACTTCTATCTCCACCTGGAAAGATCCACTTGCCACATCGGCTGCAATCGATTTTTTGGAAATCAGCCCCTCGAATAGTTGTGACGGGAACGCATCGAATTTAACGGTCGCTTTATTTCCAACTTCAATCGCAGCCCACTCCTTATCGGACAATCCAACCTTTAAGATCCATTTGCTGGAACTTGATACGGCATTCACATACAAAATCGGTGAACCTGCGGTTGCCAGTTCTCCTTCGTTACCGATCTTCCTTGCCACAAACCCGTCAGCTGGAGCATATATGCGGGAGTATTGTTGATTAAATGCGACTTGTCGCAGATTTTGCCTTGCCACATCAACGCCGGTCTTCGTATTCTGTAGCTGTTCGAGGGTGGCCACGCTGTCTCTATATAAGTGCTGGGCGCGCTCATAATCTCTCTGCGACTTTTCCACCGCAAGCTGTACCTGCTCAACCTGCGCCGCTATCTCAGTGGATTTTAATGTGGCCAGTAACTGTCCTTTTTTGACGTGATCCCCTTCTTTCACAAAAATTCTATCAACGATTCCGGCAATCTTGAATGACAATCGCGCCTCGTCTTGCGTCGACAGCAACCCTGAAGCGTTAATTACATTGGAAGCTGTGTCCTGGTTGATCGGTAAAAGTTTCACGGGAATGGCTTCGCTGTTAATCACTGATTTTTTTTCACGGGCACTTCCGTTGCATGCTTGTAGTACAATGCCTACAAACACCGATATAAGTATTGCTCGCATAAGAAGAAGATTTTTATTTGAATGAATAAGAAGCTGTTTGTCTTTCGTAGTCTGCCAGGGCTACTAGCGCTTTGTACTTGCTGATATTAACCTGCAACTGAGAGTTGGTTAATTGATTGCGGGCGTCCAGGAATTCAATAAACGTATTGACTCCTTCCCTGTATCCTTTGTTAATGAGTTTGAAATATTTCTCCGAAGATTCCTGTTGCTTCATGGCCGCCTGGTAATTAACATAGGCGCTGCCTGCGTTATTCTTGCTTACAGATGCAGCCAGTTGCAATTCCTGTTTAGTATTGTTCGTTTCCAGTTCGATTGTTTGTGCATCCAATTTTGTTTGTTCCATTTTATAGAGATTTCTTTTTCCGGAAAAAATGGGAACTTGTAATTGCAAGCCCCCCAGGTAGAACAATGATTTATCATTTACTTTGAAATCATAGCCCTGGCTCGCGAGGTCAAGGAACGCATTTAGCCTTGGAGTACGGAAGGACCGATTCATTTTCAAAACGTTTGCATTAATATCTCTTGAGATATCCAGGCTTTTCAGTTCTTCTCTTTGTGAAATATTTTGGTTCGTGTAGTCAACCAAGGGAAATACATTTTGATCGAGGGAAATGTCGGAGGCGACCAGTGAATCATCGAGAGATCGATTTAAAAGAAAATTGAAGTACTCTTTTGCATTTTGTTGTTCGTTGATAGCATTCTGCAACTGACTCTCGACTCGCTTTACTTCACTTTCCGCCCTGGAAACATAGGCGGGCAAGCCCTTGCCATTCGACAGCAATGATTGATTTATTTTTAAATTTTCGTTTACGACTTGAAGAGCGCTTTGGTAAATCCGAACACCTTCGCCCGCTAAAAGATACTCGTAATACGCTGTCTTCACTTGTTTGATCAGCTCTCTTCTATAAATGTCAACGTCATTTTGCTGAAGCAAAACCTCTTGTTGTTTAATGCTGCGATTGATCCGTACGTCGGGGTTGATGATGGGCATTGTGGTTTTTATCCTAGCATCATAAAAATTGTTTGGAAGGAATTGTTCTGACTTGTTGCTGATAGTGGGAAATTCATTGGTGGCTGTCAGTTGGTTCAATGTTTTGTAGACAGGATTTAATAGGTCGCCCACCGGCAAGTCAATCGAACGACCACCTTTTGCCAGTGTGTATTGGCCTTCAAACCATGTTGTGGGAAGGAATAAACTCCTTGCCTCTTTCAACGCGACAAGGCTTTTATCCAGTGATACTCTTCGCTCTTTAAGGACAAGATTATTTTCCAAGGCCTCTGCTACATATCTTCCCAAAATATCTTGGGCCCTCACTGAGATGTGAGAAGTCATCAATAACGGCAGCAACATTTTTAAGATGAAATTTTTCTTCATAAAAGCGCGTTTTAATAATCGATGTATATATACTAAACGGTGTTCAATACATAGTTAAAAAAATTTATGCCTTTTCCAGCATCGCAACAAATGATTTATGCCCGTTCTTCATAAGATCCATTGGGTCCAAACCAGGGTATGCCTTACATCGATCTCGACAGTATAGTGCACTCATCCCATGTACCGTTGACCAGACGACGAATGACAAATATTCAATATCCTGGTTTTTAAAATGACCCACCTGCTGGCATTGTCTTAATACATTCTTTAAATACTCAAGCGTACGACGACCCATCTCCCATTTCCCGTCTTCCAGCTCATGCTTAATTGGGGCCTGAATAATAAACATAAGATCATAGAAGTCCTTATTATCCCTGGCAAACTCAAGATAGACGCGCCCCATAGCCTTTAACCGCTCAAAAGGATCGGTCACATGTTCAAGAGGCTGCATTTTGTCAAGCATTTTACGGAAACCCTCCTCATGCAAGGCATGAAAGATCTCATCTTTGTCTTTGAAGTACAGATAAATGGTCCCAGGGCTATATTCGATTTCCTCGGCTATATTCCTGATGCTGGCGTCAAAGTATCCTTTTTCAAGAAACACTTTCCGAGCTGCATCCAGTATCAGGGCACGCATTTCTTCTTTTTCTCTCTGTTTTCTTGTTGCTATTGACATAATCACTTTGTAACGGAAGAACAAAAATAATGAACACTGTTCAGTAAAACAAATAATTTTTTTATTTTGCAGAAAGAATGGTCAAAGTTTTAGTATTTGTCCCGGCTTCCCATGCTGAAACAGGGTTGACTTCACAGGCTCTACAACGTCTTCAAATATTCAAGCACGGCATTTCTTTCTTCATCGGTGAAGTAATCACCAAACGTGTGACCATAATTTCCATAGCCCGGTAGAGTTGTATTGTAGACGAATTTGTCACCGGGTGCAGAAAGAGTTTGGAACTGCCAGCCTAGTTTTTCATAATCGTATTTCGTGCCCTCGCCGGGAGACGTGCCCGTGAAAAAATCTCTCGTCCAATATTTTGGTCGAATCTTGCTATTGAGCACCGCTTGGAGGGTCGGTACAGAACCATTGTGAAAATAGGGTGCTGTAATCCAAACTCCATCCAACGGTGGTGCGATGTACCCGTTAAAAGGAGCAAGTTGCGCCGGATGATCGCCCTTGCTAAACCAGCTGTTGTTATACCAATCGATCATGTCGGAATGCTGGTAGTTGCTATTATTAAGTAACGAGTCGGTGCCAACTGATGATTCAGGAATTAAGAGATTGGGATATTGGCCATCCTTTCCGTAAGTACCATGGCACCTGCTACAAGTGCTTTCAAAAATCACTTTGCCTTTTTGCGCTAGTTGCTCATTGATCGCTTGAGGATATTTTGGTGGTTCAATAGTGTACAAATAGGACAGTACGTCAGGCATATGTGTATCGACTTCCCGCGCGTGAACCGTATCTTTTGTCGTTAATAGAGCTGATCCCATCAGAAATTTTCCGAAGTCACCGCGGCCGAAACCGTTATAGAACATGGCGTTCTTTTTTTTCAACAGCCACCACGCCGGTACGTCAGATGGAATCACTTCTTTTGGCAATTCAACGCTCGGCTTGTCGGTCCACGCCAGCGTTGCCGGATCGCGATGCGATACGAGTAATGCAGTGAGACGATCGGCCGGATTAGCGCCGACAACATCAGTGAAAAGCTCGTCGCCGATTTCCAG
>AR_comb_assmDRAFT_10043872_pt1 | contig 10387 bp, 9 predicted proteins | sample ArasoioldDNA_FD_10543 | JGI IMG/M metagenome (IMG submission 10543) | reverse complement strand
AGGAGATCGGCGCCGAGATCGGAGCGGAAGGCGTCGTCCGTGAACGGCAGCACGCGCTCGAAGTGCTCCGGGACGACCAGAGCGGCGTCGCCGGCCACGCGTTCCCAGCCGCTACGCGACAGCTCCCGCACGAGCGAGGCGAACGCCGAGAGCTCCTCGAGCTGCGGCTTCGGCCTGCCAGCCCGGTCGGTGAGGCCGAAGTGCAGCTCGAAGACGTGGTGCCGGTAGGGGTCTTCCTCCCAGAGGTCGTCGTAGTCGCAGTTGTTCCATGCGAGCCACCCGCGGGCGCCCGCGAGCAGCGACGTGTGGAGGACCTGCCGGTAGTAGTCGGCCGCGTGGTCGTCGGCGGCGAAGTCCGAGCTGACGCCGAACTCCTCGAGCACGACCGGCGTCCCGAAGCCGCCCGCCAGCTCGCAGGCAAAGGCCGCCGCGAGCGACTGGCGCACAGGGTCGTCGAGCATCGGGTACGAGTGAGGGCCGAGGAAGTCGACGAGCGGTGAGAGCGCACGCAGCGAATATCCGTTGTCGCGCCCCGTGACCTCGACGCCCCACGCGCCGTCGCCGACCGAGATCGGCTGCGTCGCGCCCGCCGACCTGATCGCCTCGACGAGCGCCCGCGCCCAGACGACGACGTCCTCGCTCGCGGCGGGCCCCCCGTAGAGCGGCATCTCGTTCGAGAGCAGCCAGCCGACGACGGCCTCGTGGCCGCCGAACCGCCGCGCGAGCTCGTGCGCGAGCCATGCCTGCTGCGACACGAGCCACGCGTCCCGGTAGAGATCTCGTCCCTGACGCCAGGCCGGGTCCCAGTTCTCGCCGGACATGTGGCCGACGACGATCGTCGGGATCGTCCCGAGCCCCGCCTCGACGTGCGCGTCCAAGAAGTCGGTGAACCGCGCAAGCACGTCTTCGTCGAGGCGCTCGACCTCGGGGACGAAGTCCGGCCAGAAACAGAACGAGCGCGTCACGTTGCACCCGTGGCGCGCCAGGACGGCCAGCTCCTCTCTGACGACGGCAGCGTTGTAGCGACTCCACATCCGCGGCCCACCCACCCGCGACCAGAAGTTCGCGCCGATCCAGACGGCTCCGTTCTCGGGTGTAACGTCCAACCGTGCCCTCCGCTGCGGCGTTGCATCACCGGACCGGCCGGATCGAATCACTTATCCGGTTAAGTGTCAAGCGTAATAAACCGCACAACCGCGAATCGGCCTGCGCCGCGGTCAGACGCGCGCTCGAACCGGGCCGGTGCTGTGACGCGGTGTGAGCTCGCCCCGCGGCGTCTCGACGTCGCCCGTCGCCGTGCCGTCGACAACCGCGAGGAGATGCTTCGTCGCCGCGACGCCGTAGGCCTGGATGTCGCGCGTGACCGCGGTCAGCGGCGGGTGAACGACCTGGCTGATCAGCGAGTCGTCCCAGCTCACGATCGAGACGTCCTCTGGCACGGAGAAGCCCATGTGCCGTGCGACGCCGAGCCCGGTGACTGCGAGGAGGTCGCTGTCGAAGATCATCGCGGTCGGCGGCGACGACGAGGAGAGCAGCTTCCGCGTGACGCGGGCGCCGCGCTCGGGGCTGTAGTCGGTGCTCATCGTCTCTCCCACGAGGCCCATCTCCTCGACGACGGCCCGGAACGCCCTCGTACGCCTCTGCGTGTGTGCGAAGTCCTCGACGCCCGCGACCTGCGCGATCCGCTCGTGGCCGAGCGCTGCGAGGTAGCGCACGGCCTCCACGACTGCCGATGCCTCGTCGTGCCAGGCCGCAGGCAGCGTCCCGCCCGCCACGGGGCCACCGACGACGACGGCCGGGAGGCCGAGGGAGGCGAGCGCCGCGATGCGGGGATCGTCGATCCGGAGGTCGACCACGAGGACGCCGTCGACGCGGTGCTCGCCCCACCAGCGCCGGTACACCGCGATCTCGTCCTCCACGTTGTCGACGAGCTGGATCATCAGCGCGACCGACTGGGAGGACAGCTCGGACTCGACGCCGGCGATGAACTCCATGAAGAACGGCTCGAGCGCGAGCGTGTTGGCAGGACGTGCGAGCAGGAGGCCGCAGGCGTCGGCGCGGGCCGCCGAGAGAGCGCGCGCAGCGCGGTTCGGGTACCACCCGAGCTCCTCGGCGATCGCGAGGATGCGCTCCCGGGTGTCCGCCGAGACGCCCGGCCGTCCGTTCAGGGCATAGGAGACCGCGCCCTTCGAGACCCCTGCGAGCCGGGCGATGTCGCTGATCGTCGCCCTGCGAGCCGTGTTCGCGCGCTCGGCCATCGTGCGCCGCCACGTCCTCTCTTCGTCGGTTGACCGGTTAAGCATGGTAGCGCGGCGCGGATCGCGCGCAACCCGTCACCCGCCCGTCGCAGGTCAGCCCTGCGACTTGACGAACGCGACGAGGGCGTCGACGTCCTGCTGCCGCGTGTCGAACTTCTGCGACGCCACGGCGCCGGACATGATCCCCGCCGAATAGCCCTCGGAGATCTGCGCGTCCGGGTCGGTGATCGACCGGGCGAGATAGGCGTCGTCCGCCGTCACCGTCGATCCGTCGTCGAGCGTCACCGTAGATCCGGCGAGGCCCTGCACCGTGGGGCCGGCCCCCGCCGAGCCGTCGAGCGAATGGCAGCCGGCGCAGCCGGTCGAGCTCCAGAGCTCCTCACCGCGGGCGACGAGGTCGGCCTCCGACGCCGTCTCGGCCGGCGGAGCCTCGGTGGCGGGCGGCGTCGTCTCGGCCGGAGGCGCTTCGGTCGCGGGTGGGGTGGTCTCGGCCGGCTGCGTCTCGACGGCGACCTCGGCGTTGTTCTGCCCGCGGTCGTAGCCGATCGCGTACGCGCCGACCAGCAGGCCGAGTACGGCGGCGCCGGCCGCGAGCCCTCCGAGAATCCACTTCCACAGCGCGTCGCCGGTCTTGACGTCAGCCACGTCAGCCTCCTGTCGCTCCGGCGGCGTACATCAACGCCATGCCGATCGAGAGCACGAGCACGAGCCGCCCCGTGACGAGGCCGAGCGTCCCCGCCGCGAGACCGGTGACCACGCCGAGCGCCGTGATGCCCAGGTGGTAGAGCAGGTGAACCCAGTCGTTCCCCTCGAACGACTCGTAGATCGAGGGGAGCATCACGAGCAGCATCACCGCGGGCCCGGCGACGACGAGCGCGATGCCGAAGTTCGGGTGGCGCCGGATCCGGGCGAAGACGGCTGGCATCGAGGCGACGGCCGCGCCGACGAGCAGGCCGACGAGGAACTGGGCCGCGTGCTGGAGGTGGTGGTAGCGCACGCTCTCCTCGGTGGCGTCGGTGATCGACGGGGCGAACGACCCGAGGAAGACGAGCGCGGCCGCGGAGACGGCGGCGAACTGGAAGCCCGTCGTCAGCAGTGGCTCGCCGTCGCGCACGGCGGGCAGAGACGCACGCGACGCCGGCACCCGGTCCCAGCGGTAGACGCTCGCGATCCGCGCGAGGCGGAGGCACTCGAGCAGGAGGACGAGCACCCCTACGGCGAAGACGATCACGAAGATGCTTCCGGCGAGGCTGTACCCGGCCGTCCCCTCCGGGTGGACCGCCCAGCGGCGCGGAATGCCGAGGGCTCCGGACACGTACCAGGCGCCGACGAACCCGTAGCCGCCGACGAGCAGCGCTCCCACCGCGAACGCCGAGACGCCGTCGCGTGCGGTCTGGCCGGCGCTCTCCTCGAGCATCCGCACGAAGAGCGCGAACGCCCAGAAGATCACGCCCAGCAGCAGGTAGGTGTGGAAGTGCGCGGGCACCCAGAGCGTGTTGTGGAACTTGAAGTTGATCGGGATCAGCGAGTCGATCACCGCGCCCGTGCCGCCGATCGCCCAGCCCATGAACCCGAGGTAGAGCAGCGTCGAGGCGAGCGTCCAGCGGTAGCGCGAGCCCCAGATGAGGACGACGCCCGTGAAGATCGTCACGACGGCCGGTGGGAGTGCGGCGCCGAACGAGGCGACGCTCGAGAACCCCTGCGCCCACTCCGGCTGGACGAAGTCCATGTAGAGGTGGTGCGAGTACGCCGTCGCGACGAACAGCAGCGTGAACAGCCAGGCGACGACGATCGGCTTCGTCGTCTTCCACGGCCGCCCGGTGTAGCCGGGGAGGAGCACGTACACCGCCCCGGCGGCCAGGTAGATGATCAGGTTCGCGACGGAGTGCCCGAAGAAGTACGTCAGGTTCTTCGCCCAGAGCGCGTCCAGTTCCAGGCCCGAGTCGATCGCGTGGCCGATCAGGGCGACGAGGATCGTCGTCCCGGCCGCGCTCGCCAGCAGCCCCTCGATCGAGACGACCATGGCGGCGATCGCCGCAGGAGGCGGCGGCGAGTCGTCCCGGTTTCGGAGGAACGAGATCCCGAGCGCGCGCTGGAGGCCGCCGTACGCCGCTGTCGTCTGCATCAGGAGGTCGAGGCAGAAGACGAAGAACCCCGCACCGACGAGCAGCATTCCGGCGAGGAACGTGTCCGCCGCCCACGGGCGCCAGGCGGCGAACGAGTCGAACGGCAGCGGCCAGAGGAACGTCCAGCCCGCAGCGAACCCGCCGAGCAGCACGGCGATCACGACGAGAACGGCGCCGCCCACGATCGCGAGGTAACTCGCCAGCATCCGGCCCACGTGCAGCGGGACGGTCGTGCGCAGCACGAACCAGAGCGCGCCCATCATCGCGAGCAGTGCGCCGACGAGCATCCCCGCGCCGTGGAGCGTCATCAGTCGGTAGAACCACGAGGGCGAGAGGGTGAAGACCTCGGCCTGGCTCAGGCGCATCGCGAGCCCCGCCAGCCCCATCACGCAGAAGAGCAGGAGCCCCGTGCAGACGAAGAGCCACGCGACGCGGCGATCGCTGAGCCGCGCGGTCGCGAGAAGCTCGGTGCCGTCGCGGTGGAGGACGGTCGTGGCGGCGTGGGCCTCCATCAGCGTTCCTCGACGCGGAAGGACGCGACCATGTTGTGGTGGCTCAGGCCGCAGTACTCGAAGCAGCGGATCCGGTACTCCCCGACCGTGTCGAACGTCAGCTCGAGCTCGTTCGTGTAGCCGGGCATCGCCTGCACGGAGCCGATCAGCCGGCCGTTCGGGTCGTAGACGCCGAAGCCGTGGTTGACGTCGACGGACGTCACGTCGAAGCGCACCTGCTCGTGGGCCGGGAGGACTGCCGGGTCGACCGTCCAGTAGAACTGGCCGCCGGAGACTGCGACCGTGGTGTCGTTCCCACCGCCGCTCGCGTACGGCAGCAGGAAGAACGAGAAGCCGACCGCGACGACGCCGAGGCCGCAGAGGAACGCGAGCCAGGGCCGGCGCAGCCGGTAGCCGCTGCGCGAGACGTCGTCGTACGGGACGTCCTCCTTCGCGTGGACGGCGATCACGAGCGCGGCGCCGGCGATCGTCACGGCGAGCACGCCGAACACGATTGCGATCGCCACCTGTGGCTCACCGAAGCGCAGCACGACAACGGCCTCCTCGGCGCATGCAGTTCCGTGCGGCGGCATTCTCCCCGCACAGCTCCGCCGGCTGCAACCGGGAACCGTCAGCCGGCCCGGCGACGGAGCACGTCGGCCAGCACGACCGCGTCGTTGTGCTCGCTGTCGCGGGCGGCGTAGACGAGCGTCAGCGTTCCCTCCGAGGCCCTCTCGCGCAACTCGGCGAGCTTTGCTTCGTGCGCGGCGAGCTCCTCGAGATAGCGGCGACGGAACTCGTCGAACCGTGCGGGGTCGTGGCCGAACCAGGTCCGCAACTCGCTGCTCGGCGCGAGCTCCCGCGCCCATTCGTCGAGCTGCGCCTTCTCCTTCGAGACGCCGCGCGGCCAGAGACGGTCGACGAGGACGCGGTAGCCGTCGGCGGCCTCGGCCGGCTCGTATGCCCGCTTCAGCCGGACGTCCATCCCGTCACGCTAGTCGTGCAGGGCACGATGCCGTTCCGCGAACGCGCCTGGTAATCCTGGTTGGTTCGCAGCCCTACGGCTGGATCAGGCCGCGGCGGATCGCGTAGCGGGTCAGCTCGACGCGGTCGCGCATCCCGAGCTTGTCGAGGATGTTCTGGCGGTGCCCCTCGACGGTCTTCACGCTGATCACGAGCTTCTGCGCGATCTCCTTCGACGTGTATGCCTCGGCGATCAGCTTCAGCACCTCGAGCTCCCGAGGGGTCAAGACGTCGAAGGGCTCCCCGCGGCCGCCCTGCTCGACGTAGTCGCGCACGAGCGTCGTCACCGCCGAGGGGTAGAGGAACGAGTCGCCGCGCATGGCTGCCCGGCAGGCGTCGACGATGTCCGTGTCGGCGCCCGACTTGAGCACATACCCGGAAGCGCCGGCCTTGAGGGCCTCGTAGAGGAACTGCTCGCTGTCGTGCATCGAGAGCATGAGGACGCGGATCTCGGGCCTACGTCGCTGGAGCTCGGCCGCCGCCTGGATGCCCGTGAGCCGCGGCATCGAGACGTCGAGGATCGCGAGGTCGACGTCTTCGGCCAGCGCGCGTTCCACCGCGTCCGCGCCGTCGACGGCCTCGGCGACGACCTCGAGGTCGGGCTGCGCGTCGAGCACCTTTCGCAGGCCCGAGCGGACGAGCGCGTGGTCGTCGGCGATCAGGATCCGCGTGATGAGGGGGATCGGCACTCAGGCTTCTCTCGCGGCGACGGCGGGATCGAGAGCCGGAACCTCGAGCCGCACCTCGACCCCTCCGCCTGATGCCTCGCGCACGGCGAGCGCCCCTCCGACGAGCACCGCGCGCTCGCGCATGCTGCGGAGGCCGCCATGCTGCTCCCTCGCTCCGCCGAGTCCGCGGCCGTCGTCGCGGACGCGGAGGACGACGCCGGAGGCTCCCGGCTCGAGCGCGATCGCGACGCGGGTTGCCTCCGCGTGCCGGGCGACGTTCGTGAGGCTCTCCTGCGCGACGCGGTAGACGGCGAGCTCCGTCGCAGGAGCCAGCTGCGGCAGCGCCTCGCCGAAGCGCCGCTCCACCTCGACGCCCGACGTCCGCGCGAAGGTCCTGGTCAGCTCGGTGAGCGCGCTGACGAGGCCCAGCTCATCGAGCATCTCGGGCCGGAGCTCGCGCGAGATCCGGCGGACCTCGTCGAGCGCGCGGCGCACCGACGCGCGCGCCTCCTCGAGCGAGTCGTGCCCGGCTGGCCCTTCCGCCTCGATGGCGCCGAGCTGCAGCAGCACGCCGGTCAGGACCTGGCCGACCTCGTCGTGGAGGTCGCGGGCGAGGCCGAGTCGCTCGGCCTCCTGCGCCGCCAGCACGCGCGCGGCGCTCTCGCGGCGCTCGCTCTCGAGGCGATCGAGCATGCGGTTGAACGCTCCGACGACCCGTCCGATCTCGTCGTCGCGCTCGACCGCGAGGCGCTCGCCGGGCCGGAGGGGGTCGACGACCTCCATGCGGCGGACGAGCCGCTCGAGCGGCGTGAAGACCCGGCGCAGGAGAACCGCGTTGACGAGCAGAGCGATCGCGAGGCCGAGCAGGACGAGCGCTGCCTCGGTGACGGCAATGGGAGCGCTGATCGTCACGGGCGTGACGATCAGGAGCAGTGCGACGAGCGCCAGGAAGCAGGCGTTCACCGCGAACACACGCCAGAAAAGCCCGCTCATCGCACCCGCGACGGTAGCGGCGCGTCGTCGCGAGATGGGGCCGGGACCCCATGGCGCGCGCCTCCGTAGAGGGCAACCATACGGCCACGGGGTCGAACGTCTGGCCCCGTCGATCTGTCCCCGAGACGAGAGGAGCCCGCCGTGAGCGCCACGCCCACCGAGATCGCCGACGACGGCCTGCTGATCACGGCCGACGGCTACGAGCAGCTTCGGGCCGAGCTCGACTCGCTGCGGGACGAGGGCCGGCGCGATCTCGCCGAGCGGCTGCGCGACGCGCGGCTCGACGGCGACGTCGCCGACAACCCCGCGCTCCTCGACGTGCTCGAGGAGCACGCGCTGCTCGAGCGGCGGATCGCGGTCCTCGAGGACCAGCTCGCCCAGGTGCGCGTTGTCGCGCCGACGCGAGACGGCGTCGCCGGGCTGGGCACACGCGTCCGCGTCCGCGACGTCGAGACGCGCGAGACCGCCGAGTACGAGCTCGTCGGCGCCGTCGAGGCCGACGTCGGCAACGGGCGCGTCTCGGTCGCCGCTCCCGTGGGCAGAGCGCTCCTGGGCCGGCGCAAGGGCGACGTCGTCGACGTCGAGACCCCGCGAGGCTCGCTCGCGCTCGAGATCCTGGCCGTGCGGGCCGCCGCGGGCCGCCCGCTCGAGCGGGCGGCCTGATCGGCCGAGCGTCTCCGCTGCTAGAAACGGCGGTGTGCCGGAGCAGGCGAGGACATCCGAGACCGCGACGTCCGATCCGAGAGACGAGCTCGAGCGGCTGCGGATCCTGGTCCACGCAGGGATCGCGCTCAACTCCGAGCTCTCGCTCGACGCGCTCCTGCAGCGGCTGGTCGAGACGGCCGCCGAGCTCACGGGTGCCCGCTACGCAGCGCTCGGGGTGATCGACCGCGCCGGACAGAGCCTCGAGCGTTTCTTCACGGCCGGGATCGACGAGGAAACCCGCTCCGCGATCGGAGACGTGCCGAGCGGCCGCGGCATTCTCGGGGTCCTCATCCGCGAGGCCAGGCCGCTGCGCCTGCGCGACATCGCCGAGGACCCTCGCTCGGTCGGGTTTCCGCGGAACCATCCTCCGATGCGGAGCTTCCTCGGGGTACCGATCGTCCTCCGGGGAGTGGCCTACGGCAACCTCTACCTGACGGAGAAGGCGGACGGGGCCGAGTTCTCGGCGGCCGACGAGGAGCTGACGCAGCTGCTCGCGGCCCAGGCGGCCGTCGCGATCGAGAACGCCAGGCTGTACGAGTCCTCGACCAGGTGGCTCCGCCAGCTCGAGAGCCTCAACGAGATCGGGAACGCGCTCGCCTCGGAGGTCGAGCTCGGCCCGTTGCTCGACCTCGTGGCGAGGCGGATGCAGGAGCTCGTCGAGGGTCGGATCGTGCTCATCGCGCTGCCGGACGGCGAAGGGGGTCTCGCCGTGGCCGCCGCGGCCGGCGGCGAGGACCTCGTCGGCATGCGGCTCGAGGCAGGCTCGACCAAGATGGGCCGCATCCTCGAGCGAGGGTCGAGTGAGCGCGTCGACGCGGTCGTCGACGATCCCGAGATCGACCAGCGGCTCGCACGCGAGCTCGGGATCACGTCGGCGATCTACCTCCCGCTTGCCGTGCGCGGGAAGCCGCTCGGAGTGGTGGCCGTCCACGACCGGCTGGGCGGCAGCGCGCACTTCGACGAGGACGACGTGCGGCTCGCGGAAACGCTGGTCGCGCGGGCTGCGATCGCAGTCGATCTCTCGGAACGCGTCAGCCGCGACGCGCTGCGACGGGTCGTCGATGCGCAGGAGCTCGAGCGCGCCAGGCTCGCCCGCGAGCTCCACGACGAGACAGGACAGGCGCTCACGTCGATCCTCCTCGGGCTCAAGCACCTCGACGACGTGATCGAGACCGACGACGCCCGCGAGGCCACCGCCGCGCTGCGCGAGCTCGTCGTCACGACGCTGCAGGACGTCCGCCGTCTCGCGGTCGAGCTGCGCCCAAGCGCGCTCGACGACTTCGGACTCGTGCCGGCGATCGAGCGCCTCGCCGGGACGCTCGCGGAGCAGTCCGAGCTCGTCGTCGACCTCGAGGCGCGGCTCGGGGAGCAGCGCCTGCCCGCAGAGGCCGAGACCGCGCTCTACCGCATCGTCCAGGAGGCGCTGACGAACGTCGTGAAGCACGCGTCCGCACGTCGTGTGAGTATCACGCTCGTGCGGAAGGAGGGATTCGCCGTCGTCGTCGTCGAGGACGACGGCCTGGGGTTCGACCCGAGGACGACCCGCACGGGGTCGCTCGGCTTCGTCGGCATGCGAGAGCGGGTCGAGCTCGTCGGCGGCCGGCTGACCGTCGAGTCGGCGCCCGGCGCAGGGACGACGATCGCGGCCGAGGTCCCGGTGACGAGAACGCCGCCGGAGCACGCGGGATGAGCATCCGCGTCGTCCTCGTCGACGACCATGCGATCCTCCGCTCCGGCCTCCGCCGGGTGCTGGACGCCGAGCCCGACATCGAGGTGGTCGGAGAGGCCGAGTCGGCCGACCGCGCGGTGTTCGAGGCGCTCGCGAACAAGCCGGACGTCGTCGTGATGGACCTGGTCATGCCCGGGAAGTCCGGGATCGAGGGAATGCCTGCGGTGCTGCAGGCGGTGCCCGACGTCAAGCTGCTCGTCCTCTCGATGCAGGACGACCCGCGCTACGTGCGCGAGGCCTTCGAGGCCGGCGCCGCCGGCTACGTGCTGAAGGAGGCCGCGGACACGGAGGTCGTCGGAGCGCTGCGGGCCGTCGCCGCGGGCGAGCGCTACGTCCATCCCACGCTGGGCGCGAGGCTCGTCGCCGCGGAGGCCGAGGAGCGCAAGCGGGCGGA
>AR_comb_assmDRAFT_10917115_pt1 | contig 10388 bp, 5 predicted proteins | sample ArasoioldDNA_FD_10543 | JGI IMG/M metagenome (IMG submission 10543) | reverse complement strand
AACAAAAACAGAAAAAAATAACAACGCCCCAGTGGATGCTGAAGCGTTGTATTATTGTCTACAAATATAGAAAAAAATCCGAAAAAACCGGGGCGCTAGTTCGCAGGAAATAGCTTCCCGATCAGCACCTTGGCCATCTTATAAAAGGCTTCGTGACTATAGCCGGCAATATGCGGGGTGATTATAATATTTGATTGATCCAATAACCAATCCAACTGTTGCTTTTCTTCTACTGAATAAGTTTCTAATTTTTCATTTTCTAACACATCCAATGCTGCGCCCGCTATCCGGTGATTTTTTAAAGCGTGAATAAGACTGTCCATCTTGATTATTTTGCCCCTCGACGTATTCAATACCCAGGGCTTTTGCTTCAAAGAGGAAAAAAAATGTTCATCGGCTATGTGAAACGTTTCCTCAGTTAAAGGAATATGCAAGCTCACTACATCTGCATACCTGCAGATCTGCTCAAGACTTGCCTCTTTAATATAATCTTTCCCAAAACCAAATTTGTATTTGTCATAAGCCAGTACAGTTACCGAAAAAGGCTTTAACAACGAAGCGAAACTACTGCCTGTGTTACCAAAACCAATAATACCGACAGTTCTTCCATTGAGTTCATTCCCGGTATTTTCGCGCCTTAGCCATTTTCTATTTTTTATTTCTGTACTTGAAGAAGAAATATGATTCATGAGGTTTAGCAACAATCCCAATGCATGCTCAGCTACAGCGTTACGGTTTCCTTCAGGACTGCTTTCGCATTGTATGCCTTTGGCTTTTGCGTAGTCAAGGTCGATCAATTCCATGCCACTGCCAAGACGTCCGATCCATTTTAACGATGAGGCTTTGTCAAGAATTTCTTTGTCGATCTTTATTCTTGTTGTAACAATTAAACCTTGGACGTCTTCAACCTGTTTTTTCAGTTCCTCGTAAGTGATGGCCGGTTTGTACAATACATCGTAACCTCGTTGTTGTAACTGGTCAACCAGGTATTCATGAGCCGGTGCTGTTATGATCGCTTTCATAATTTATTTCATAACAAATGTAAGTTCCGCAAATTGCTGGACTGATAACTGTTCAGCTCTCTTATTAAACAGTTCCGTCTGCAAGATCGTTGTATCAAATAGATCTTTTGCTGCATTTCGAAGGGTCTTACGCCGTTGATTAAAGGCAGCTTTGACAAGCTTAAAAAGACTGTCTTCGGATCTTATCGGCGCATATTCAGTTTTTGACCTTAGCCGTATGACAGCACTCTTTACCTTGGGCGGCGGTTGAAAGGAGTGCTCACTTACTTCAAACAGGTACTCAATATCAAAAAAAGCCTGCGTCAGCACGCTGGTGATTCCGTATACTTTGCTGCCCTCCTTAGCGACGATTCGCTGTGCAACTTCTTTTTGAAACATTCCTACTGCGCATTCAATATCACTTTTCCACTCCAGCATTTTAAAAAGAATCTGGGTGGAAATGTTATAAGGAAAATTTCCAATGATGGTAAATTTTTCCTCAAATGGTTTTTTTATGTCAAGGAAATTCTTGTGAATGATCTTTTCTTCCAAACCGGGAAAATTATTCATCAAATAATCTACCTTTTCTGAATCCAATTCTACTGCTTTAAAATCAATTCCGGGGATCGCTAGTAAATATTTTGTAAGTGCCCCGCCACCGGGTCCAATTTCAAGAAGATTCGTAAATGAACATTGTTGAAGCGCAGCAACAATTTTTTTACAAACATTCTCGTCCTTTAAAAAATGCTGACCTAACGATTTCTTGAAGGTGTACATATCAGCAAAAGTAAAATGATTGCTTTTCCCGGGTGCATCTGAATTTTTCGGTCAATTTTTTGGATCCGCAACGAGAATAAGTATGCACCGCTGATCTTCTCGCGATTCGGAATTATCTGTATACCGGCCTTTAAAGTTTGAAACATTTCTACGAAAGTTGTACATAACCGCAACTAGCAATCAAGCTAAAATTGCATTTAATATTGCCGGATAGACGGTAGGTCGGTACGACATACTAATTCACGTCATCGTCTTTCCCCTCTCCGGCAAGAAACGATAGCGTCCAAACGCTGTATGAACTCTAGGATGCACCAAAAAAAGTTCCCCCTCCAGAAGGAAGAGGAACAAACGACCCAATATATAGACACTCGCTACTTTACAAGTACAATTTTTTGTCTGAGTATTTCCCCACCCGTATAAACGACAACTACATACATTCCCTCCTGCAGTTTCGAAAGTTGATCGAAACTGATAACATTTGTACCACCCTGCACATTGGCTTTTATTTGTCTTGCCACTTTACCGGACATGTCGAAGATTTGTACTTCCAGTGAACCGCTGCTACCTGCGTTGATAGCCAGCTGCATCACATCATGAACAGGGTTAGGAAGGATAGATAATTTTGTTAAAGATGATCCATAAGGAATACGGATAACCTGGCTATAGCTGACACTGCCATTTGTTTTCGTAATTTTTAATCGATAGTAGACTGCATTAGGAAGTGACAAATGTTCTAAATTATCAAAAGCAGCATAGCTTGCCGATGATTTTCTCTGACCATCAGCATTTGTATGATTGACCAGGTCAAAGGTCTTTCCGTCAAAACTGCGCTCTATTTCGAAATAAGATACATATTGGTTATCGGCAACGGTCCAGTCGAGTTTCGCGACATTGTTATTAATAACTCCCTTGAAGTCTAAAAAAGTATTGTCAAGTGTATGACAATTGGAATTGTACACAATAGCCACCGTATCATAAGCGTAGGGATTGCAACCCACAGCAAGGCGTTGTGTTAGCATATAAGTTCCGGGAGAGTCAACAACGATATTTGGTCCCGTAGAAGAACCAACGATATGGCCGTCTGGCGTCGTCCAGGTATAGACAGAAGATGCAGATGGGTTTTGTACCTGGATATGGCTCACACCAACTGTACCGCAGAAAAGAGGCACATCGGCCAATGCCTGGGCCCGCGGGGCAAGAAACAGATCTATTGGCGCCACGAAGTCCTTTAACTCCGCCGTGAAAGACGAAGACGCACGTGTTTTAACAACAAGACGGTTAAATGGCGTACCGCACACGTCTCCACCAAATGTGGTTACCGGGTCAAGACCTAGTTTAGTCAGGTTTACCGAAAATTCTATAAACTGGCTGGCGACATACTTACCATTCAAGGTAGATGCCGGGGCAGGATTATTAAACGAAAGACTGTTGTCTTGCAACACAAGCCCAAACGGTCCGCTCCATGTATTATTTACAGAACCTAAACCCGTATAAAAAGTACCAGCCACTTTAGGAGATATACTGGCATAACCATATACAGCGCCGGAACCATCTCCATCAAACTGGCCACTCCAGTTAAAGGCAGTAGGCACTACTGTTTGCCAGTCTGTTTTCTTAACCCAGATCCTGGCTTCGATACTTGTTAAAGTACTGCTTTGAAATTGCCCATTGAAAATAATATCTCCGGGACTTACGATTTTGCCGGCGGCGTCAAATTTCCAACTTGTGTGACCAGCATCAGGACCGTAGCCATACCAACGTGCCGACACGCGGTCGTAAGAAATGTCGGTCTGGTACATCTCAAAATCGAAATAACGGTTACCCGTAGTATTTACAATTGAGATGCCACCAAACATCCACAGTGAGTCGGTAGTGTTAGGACCGGCTCTTCGCACGTGCATGGCTATGTCAAGAATATCGTTTTTGTCAGGAATTCCCTGGATACCGCCAGACCACATGGCTGGACTCATTCCGTTCTTATCACTTCCTGATGTATATACAGTAGTATCATTGCCGTGATAGTCTCTTACATAGAGGGCGTCAAGCCAAAGCCTGTTATTCCAAACTGTAAAAGTTGGAACACTCATTCCGCGGTAAAAGGTGGACATTCTTTTTGGCCACGGAGAAGCATCAGAGTTATAGCCAGCTATTACAGCCGCTGCGCCTATGGTGTCAATTACATTTCGCCCGGTTCCGAGCGTTCCGTTATTGAACCAGTCGTCAGCACTTCCGGTAACGCCTGTTCCTTGCAGGTAGTTGGCGCGAAGGTCCGCGTCAACACCAAAGTTCGCTCTCACAACGGGAGTTGTTATCTGCCCATTTGCGAAAAGTGAAATAAATAAGATCAATAAAAGTAGAGTGTTTCTCATAGGCTGCACATTTATCTTTCATTCAACGATAGGTTTTCAATAGGTTTAAACAGGAACCGCGTCTGAACGATGCGGTTACCTGTCTTTAAGAATTAATGCGCTACAATACGCACCGTAGAAATGTCCGATGTTATTGTAGTCCCGTTATTCATTACGGCGACCACGCGGTAATTGATCAACCCCGGGAATGGATCTTCATCACAGCATTTATATGAACGTGAATTATCACACGCTACGTTTCCCACATTGATCCATACTGAATAGGGATCAAATGGATCTTCGTTTGTTCTTTGAACAATAAAGCCTGAAACGTTTGAGGAAGAGAAAGACCAGGATACTACTGCTCTCTTTCCCTGGCGATGGCTTCTTAGAGAAGAAAAGCCATCAAAAAATTTGCTGTGAGTTTTTGCTGAAATACTTTTTTCCGGAACAGGCGTCGCTGCAACGGAAAAAAATACAAATGCACCAATTGCAAAGATTGTAAGTGTTTTCATAAGTACGATTTTGTAGTTATAAAACTATACAATCACTTGTCAAATGAAAAATGATTTTCTACTGCAGAAAAAAAGTTGAAAAAAAAGAAGTTAACCCAAGAAAATGTACTGGCTTTTTGGTATAGTAAAAACAAAACCCTCTAGTGTAGAGGGTTTTGTGTTCTTCTGCAATAAGAGCAATTAAACTTTAAGGGAATATGTAAGTCGTTACATTTTTTCCAGCTTGATTTTTTGATCAATATCTGCACCCGATACAACCAAGAAATAAGTACCTGATGACAGGCGATTGAGATTAATCACCACATTATTATTTCCTCTTTTCGCTGCCAGTGAATTGTGAGCAACGATCCGTCCTGCATTGTCAATAAGCTGCCATTTCACTTTGCCATCAACCGCAGTTGTAATTGTAACGTTCACTTCGTGCGCAGCTGGATTCGGGTATAGCGCTACTCTGCTTGTTGTAAGCGGAAGCGTTATGGTTACGATATCAGAATAAGTGAAGCTTTCATCCATGTCTATCATCTTTAAGCGATAGTAAACAGTTGATGAAGACTGACGGGTGACATCATAATCAGTAAACGAATATTTATTGTTAACAGAAGAATTACCGGCTGCCAGCACTGTTCCTATTTGCTGGAAATTGCGACCATCGGTACTTCTTTCAACAATGAATTTAGATGTATTCGCTTCATTGGCTGTTTCCCATTCTAGCAGCGTAGTACTATTTTGTAATGAACCTCTAAAAGTCAGCAGGTTCAGTGGCAGTGTAATAATTGCGGAGTTACTGAAATAGAAGGAAGAAAATTCACCGATCGTGCCTTGTAGCACATAACTGTTTCCATTAAACGCTTCCGAAATGGTAGTGTTCACCAGTATGGTTGGTTGGTTGATCTTCTTCTTAGCAGAATCTTCGTTTTTTATAATTTTTAATTGGCCAATAGACCCCACACCACCATCAGTTACAAACTGATCAAACTCAGATTTTGAAATATAGAGCCGAACCCACACTGAGTCGAGCGGTTGTGTTTTTGGCGTGATGGTCAAATTCCTGTTTACATATTTCAATCCATTCGATGATCTGCTGACACCAGTTCGCGTAAATAATGTTGTAGTGACTGTATCCAAATTGTATCCCCGCGCATTGATCTCGGCTATCACATTACTATTAGTGTCGGTAATTGGTACCCACAGATTAGTATTGTTGTTAGCTGCATTAATAACCACTTTATTGGCTGTTTGAAAGTTAAACGGAATGCCTGATCCAATGTCAAGACTTGTAGGAATCGTGCTCCTGTTACCGCTGCCATTCTGATATCCTAAGAAGGTGTATTTTATAACACAGTTATTGCATTTAGCAGCAGTGGCTGGCAGAGCAACCCCGGCGGGTCCCGACGCATTCCCACTTCCATCAATGCTAACAAAAACATCTCTTCCGTTTGGCCCAAAAGCAATATCCCTGTATCGGCTCAGGCTTTGCCAGTAGGCAACAGTGTCAGCGCCGTTTGTCTGGACAACTGTGTCACCACCATCATTAAGCTTAAGCCGTAATACTCTTCCCCATTTCAGGCCACAAACCATGAGTGAATTCTTCCAACCTGGGATCATACTATTAGTGTAAATATCCAATCCGGACCATGCTTCTGATGGCCATCCACCGTTTCCAGGTTTTGGAGCCGCGCTCCAAATGGCCGCCACCGTTTTGATCGCAGCCGGATATCCCGGTCCTCCGGCGGCGTATCCGGAAAACAGTGGATCTTTGTATTTAGCAAATGGGCTTGCATTGATCGAGTCAGCATTATGTTGTTCATCACCGATCGGTGCGATGGTTGAAACACCGCTGGCTGTAGCGAAAGTCTCTCCTGCTGTATAGCTTGTCGAAGTTCCAGGAGTAGAATTTCCATTGTAATTACCATCCGCCGAGTAGCCTTCTACTAAAGGATGCCCATAATTTTTATAACGTTCGATAATATTTATCTCATCATCGCTGTAGGGTCCATGAGAGGAACCATATAATCTGCCTGTCGAGGGGTTGTAGGCAAATCCCTGGTTATTACGGATGCCAATTGCCCACACGGCGCTTTGTTTGGCGGGCTTGTTATATGGATTGTCGTTTGGTATCCACTGATCATAAGCGCCTTCGCTTGGATCCGGTACCAGGTTAAAGCGCAATATCTTGCCTTCATAATAGGTCGTATCCTGTGCGTGATTAGGTCTAAGTCGACATGCTAACTGGCCCGCTCCCATATCTCCCTGTGGATAGAATAAATAATTCGTACCATTAACAGGAGCAATGATCAGCCTTTGGGAGTTGTGGTCATTACCGCCAGGCAAGGTATCACATATCACCATCGGGCTTCCCAACGTACCCGCATTATAAGTAAATCTCACCAGGCTGTTCTTGAAAAAACCACAGCCGGCGTTAGCAGCAGAAACACTGTCAAACTTAAGCACATAAGAAATGTAAACGTAATGATTAGAATTAAACTGCGGATCTATAGCTAACCCAGCTAAACCGCCTTGCGGCCAGGGACTTTGGGTGACATTATCGAACTTTACCTTCATTGGGTCGCTGCCGGCAAAACTAAGGTCAAGAATTTGAGTTTTTGTATACGGTGAATTGGGATCGATCCGGTACACTTTGTAATCCTTCGACGCGGTGACCCACAAAAAGCCGTCGGGTCCATAAGTAACTTCCCACGGCGTATTCATCGTACCATTGTCAACGATTGCCTGCTTGAACACTTCATTCATTCTGCTACCAGCAGGGGCAGTTACACAAATATCAAATGTCGCATTGTTGTTGGGTACAGCGACAGATGTGGTAAGCCTTATATAGTACGTGCCGTTCGGTGTTAAATTTGCGAATGATCTTGTGGCTGAAATATTCTGGCAACCACCGGCTACCGATGTCGTGCCCGTACAGGTTGTAGTATTGCCAATCGCACTAAAAAGCTCCATAGAAACCGTTGCTGGGGTAAGATTATTAGCAGGAACGGCAGCAGTGTTCGTTAAGCTAACTGCGACGTTGACAACATTACCCGCAGGAAGATTACTTGGAACTACAAATTTATACCACACATCTTTCACAGCGCCACAGCTTCCAGCGGTACCTTGCACGGTTGCGCTGTATAAAGTTCCTGATGTTGGTGAGCAACCACCATTTGCCGGCAAGGTCACAGCATCGATGCAAGCATCATTGACGGGACTTTCATTCCACGAAACAATAGTTGTCCGTGAAGCAGTCCCTGTTCCTCCTTCATCCTGTGAAATATTGCCAGTTGCTCCCGATGTGGTGGTCTGGATATTATAAGCTGCGGTGTTGGACTGCTGTCCTCCCGCAAGTGTATTTCTGTATTGATTAGAGATATTTGTCTTGCTCCAACCAGCAGGTAATGTTCCTCCGGTTGGGCTCCATGTATTTTGAAAAGCGCTGGCCCAAAAAGCCATCGTTACTGTGTGTGGTACAGTAGTCGTTACACCAGTAATATTATGGCTGGTCCCCGCCGCAGTACCGTTAATAGCCTGGGCTACATGAATACTCCATGTATTGTTAGGATGGCTTGCGTGGAATACATACATCACACCCGTTAAGGCGTTTGTGTTACCAGCTGCAACTCTTATTGAAGGACCTCCTCCTGTCCATGTTCCATTGTAAGTGCACCAAAATACGTAAGTACTCTGTGTAGAACCACTGTTTTGTGCTAAGGTGTTCCAGGTTTGGCCTCCATTGGCATTTATTGATATTGTGGTGGCGTTTGCCCTGTATTGTCCGAAAATTACAACTAAGTCACCTGCTACCATCCCTCCCGGAGGCGTTATGATACCGGGGGTCGGTCCAGCTTGGGTAAGATTGTCAGTCGGCACACTTGCAGCAGTACCAACAAGTGATTGGGACAGTAAATAGATCGGGGAAAAAAATAATAACAAAGCAATTAAGCTCTTGGTAAAGGTTGGCTTTTTCATGGAAAATTTGGATTTGGGTGCACAAAATAAAAATCAAACTGGTTTTTTCAAGTAGTACTAGTCCTCAATTTTTTTTAGTAAAAACACGAAAACTGATGAAGGATAAGTTCTATTGCAAAGTTTAGTTACTTACTCTTATTTTGTTGATCATCCAATCACTGAAAAGCCAACAGGTCCACTATGAAAATATTCATCCGACCAAGAAAGGGTATTTCATTATACATTCCCATCTTATTTATTTTTCTATTTGCATTTTCTACCATTTCTCACTCACAAACTTTTGTCGGTGTGTCGACTATACCTGCGGTAGATAATTCTGCTGCGAATGGACCCACAACTGCTCCAATAGGACCTCCAGGCGGTATGCTACCCGGAGATCTTGTGATCATTTTTGCTGAACATAGGGCTACCGGGGCGACTTTAACGATTGGCAATACCGGTGGTCAAACATGGACTGCGGCTGTTGCAAGTAGTGCATCAACTCTTACTACGAGAATTTTCTGGGCAACGTTTAATGGAACATGGACTGCGCCCAATCCCACTGTTACGGGCGGAGTCGCAGGAACTCCATTATCAGCCATTATGTATGTCTTCAGACCAAGTAACCCAACCAGTTCATGGAGTGTAAGTAACGGACCAAATAGTGGTACTACAACCGGAGCGAATCCCAACACCATAACAGGAGTTACCCCTGTTGCACCACATTCAGTAACGATGGCTTTTTGGAACAGCGCCGTTGCCCAACAGTGGGGAGTACTTGCGGGTGCAGGATGGAGTAATGCTGGTTTATCAGCCCAGATCAGAAACACTACCGGTTCCACCCAATCGCATACTGCCGCTTATTTTCTTCAAACAACTACGGCAAACGCAACCGGAAACGCGTCCGAAAATGAAACCTCCGGAGCTACAACTGCTACCAACACTAGTATAATGGCATGGATCGAACGACCAAATAATGACATTTGTTCGAATGCCACTACATTAAACTCGGCGTCAACCTGTGTAAACACGACTGGTTCTGTGGTCAACGGAACCTATACAGGGCCGCTAACTGACTGTCTCGGTGCAACTCCTACATATGACGTGTGGTACAAATTCGTAGCACAAACAACAAACCCCACAATAACTGTAAGCATTGGGGCGAGCGGAAGCAATATCAGTTTGCCCAAAATGCAGTTGTTCTCGGGTGTATGTGGTGCTTTCGTTTCCCTTTCATGTAATACTGCTCTTCCAAACCCTGGATCAGGAAGCATCAATGCGTCCGGGCTAACGATTGGCAATACTTACTACGTAAGAGTCTATTCATCGAATGCAGTTCCGGTAACGAATGGGACTTTCAGCATTTGCGTTGTCGATCCTGCACCAGCAAATGATGATTGCGCTGGTGCCATTACGCTAATCCCGGGTGCTACCTGCACTAATATCCAGGGAAATGTTATCGGCGCCACATTGTCTTCTCCTGTTCCTTTGCCTGCTTGCGGAACTCCAGTGTATGATATCTGGTACCAGTTCGTAGCAGCTTCAACTGTTCAAACCGTTACCATCAGCGCGCCGACCGCGCCTGCATCCAATGCAAATTTTATCAACTCGGGCATACAGATCTTATCCGGAGCTTGTGGTTCACTCATCAATGTAACTTGTGCTAACGGAACGACGGTAACAGCATCAGGACTTACAATTGGAAACACCTATTATGCAAGAGTCTATTCCACCAGTGCTGTGCCTGCGTCAAGCGGTGCTTTTAATATTTGTATTACCAATCTACCTGATAACGATGATTGCGC
>AR_comb_assmDRAFT_10287085_pt1 | contig 10388 bp, 8 predicted proteins | sample ArasoioldDNA_FD_10543 | JGI IMG/M metagenome (IMG submission 10543) | reverse complement strand
AATAGACCCCAGATTCACCCTTTAAGGAAAGCGCTTCATTAAAGTCGAAAGCGATCACCGAGTTTCGAGTAAATTTCAAGAGGAAGTAACGTAAAGCCGCAACGGCAATCTCATGTGCAGCCGAATACATGTCCGCCTCAGAAAACCCTGGGTTGCGTTCCTTGATCTCGTCTAGGCGTTTTTCTACTTCCTGAAGTGCTCCCACTTCGAGTTGGTTGATGAGATCGTCAGCCTTGACTCCCAGTCCTTTGCGGCCGCTCATTTCGATATAGGGCCGGGTGCGATCCTCAGGCGTTAACTCGATTCCAAGTTCCTCACAAGCTGCCGGCGAAAGCGCAACCATTTCGTAGCTAAAGTGAACACTCGCTTCAGCACCAACTTCCGGTACGATCGCGGATACACCGCGAGCGACAATTTCCTGAGGGTATGATTGACGCGAATCGATCACGTTATAAACAGTCACGCCACCACCGAAATCCGGACGGTCCTGATTTGGGTTGGGACTCGGTTCGCTCGTGGTAACCCACAGTTTGACGCCATCGTCGTAGGTCCTAAAAACTTTGTAGTTGAAATCGAGACCAAGTTTTCCGAGCTTCCATAATTGATAAGCGATGTCTTTCCCGGTGTAGGTGACAGTACCGTTTGAGCGAACAATGATCTTATCCGCCTCGTGCTCATCGGTACCGGTGTGCGACTCAAATGGCATCACCCAGCATCCGGCATGTTTACCTTCCGTTTCGTACTTGATGACCCCTTTTTCCTTCATCAATTCGAACGCTCGTTCCCAAAAATGAAGATGAAGGATGTCTGACTCTCGCGCCAATAAGTCGTAGCGAATGCCGAGTCGCTCCATTGTGTTGAGAATGCATTCGACGTTTCTGGTGGCCACGTAATCGGCGAGCTGGGCGATTGGATTGCTGCCACCTGCTTCGAGCGCGTGCAGCACCTCTGTCCGGAGTTTTGCTTTCTCTGGATTTATCGGGGCCGAAGCATCACCGTCGCGATAAAAGAGACCGACCTTCGTATAAAGGTCCCAACAGTAATAGTCGAATGTGTGATCTTTCGAGAGAGAAGCGTCGAGCTGCTTGATCTGGTCCAGATTCAGTTTCTCGATATGAAGAAATCCAACAACCACATCGGCAACCTGGACACCGGTGTTGTCGATATAGTTTTGGACCTCTACTCGTTCTCCTGCTGCCTTTAAAACACGCACAAAAGTATCGCCGAGCACTGCGTTACGAACGTGTCCGATATGAGCCGCCTTGTTTGGGTTGATGCTCGTGTGCTCAACCATCTTCTTCGGCTGCGATGGGCTAGCGATTTGTTGTGTGTTCTCTTTGGCGGCTCGGGCGAAGATTGCGAGGAGTTTGGGCCGATTGTAGAAGACGTTTATATAACCAGCCCCGGCGATTTCTACGCGGTCGACTAGTTCAACGTCTTCGAGTTTCGCTTTCAGCTTCTCAGCGATAGCCCTGGGATTTTGTTTTTCGCCTGTTTTTTGCTTGATGAGTTTGGCGAGCTCGAAGGAAATGGCGAAAGCTAGATCTCCAAGCTCAGGCTTAGGTGGAATCTCGGCGTTAGGTTCTGCTATCTCTACATCAAAAATCTCCAGCGCCGCAGTCTTTACCCGGTCCTTAAGAATTTGTTGCAAGTCGCTCAGGTTCATAGTCGTTAAGTGATGTCTTCACAAAAGCGAACAGTATACTGGACGAAAGAGATTTTGCAGAATTGGAGGAGGACTCAGGTGGTGTCCTGACTTACTCTGTGGAACCTTAGTGTCTTTTGTGCCTCGGTGGTTGAGTAAAGGCCAAGAAAACGATTACTACAAGGAATCCGAGTTGCAGAACCGGGAGCGAAAGCGAACGGCCATGACTTGAGAATCTCAGCCACTGCGGGGCTGTTAAACGCTAATGTTTAAATTTAGTGTACCGTCGCTTCGCTTCGGGTTCTGTAGCCCGGGTTGTTGCTTTGGTAACTATCCCTTCCTCATCGACTTTCTCCATAGCAATCAACTAATGTCCAATGGGTAATGATTTTTCCGGGTCATTTTCCTGGCCCCCATATTGGGTGTTACCATTCGCAGTTCATGAAAACTGTAGCGATCTCAAATGAATTGCGCACTCGTTTCGCCGAAGCATCAAGTGTCCTGGTTCTTACCGGGGCAGGCGTTTCGGCTGAATCAGGCGTTCCTACCTTTCGTGGAGGCGGCAATTCAGCCGTCTGGAAAGGAATGCCGTTTGAGGTCATCTCGTCGGCTGAGATGGTTCAACGTAATTTGACGGCCGTTTGGGAGTGGTTCGATTATCGACGCGGACTGCTCGGGGACCTGAAACCCAATCCTGCTCATCTTGAAATTGCTCGCTGGCAGCAACGGTTTCGCCAATTTACCCTTGTGACTCAAAATGTCGATGGGCTCCACCAGCAAGCCGGCAGTCGCAAGGTCATCGAGCTGCACGGCAGCATCTGGACCGCTCGATGTATTAAATGCCATTGTCGTAGGACTATTAAAAGGGAAGTCGCAAGAGAAGATACCTGTCTTGAGTGTGGCGACAGATTGCGCCCGGATGTTGTGCTGTTTGGTGAAATGTTACCTCCAGGCGCATTTGAACACGCATCGTTGAAAGCGTCGCAATGCGACCTCTGTTTCGTGATTGGCACTTCCGCGCTGGTCTATCCAGCAGCGAGCCTGCCCGAGATTGCAAAAAGTAGCGGTGCGTATTTGTGCGAGATCAACCCCGAGAGGACTGGACTTTCCGAACTGTGTGATGAAGTCATCAATGGACCAGCCGGTGAGATCGTTCCCCTGTTCGGTAATATCAGGCCCGTAAACGGAGTGCAGGACAAATTTGAATGAGAACGCTTTACTTTGACTGTTTCGCAGGCGCAAGTGGCGACATGATCCTGGGGGCCCTGGTGGGAGCAGGCGCCAGCGAAAAAGCTCTTATTGAGCAACTGGGTCTCCTGAACGTCGAAGGCTTCCAGCTCGAGGTACAAACGGTCGATCGGTCTGGTCTAAGTGCGAGCTTTGCCCGCGTCCAAACCAGGCATGAGCACCATCACCGGCACCTCAGCGACATCAGGAAGATTATTTTGAATTCCGATCTGGGTACGAGTGTAAAGGAGCGGGCTTTTGCAATTTTTACCAGGCTCGCCGAGGCTGAAGCTTACGTCCATAATGAGCCTGTGGACCATGTACACTTTCATGAAGTAGGAGCTCTCGATGCGATTGTCGATGTGGTTGGGGCGGCGATCTGTTTTGAACTACTTGAGATCGAGAGGTTTATTAGCTCGCCGCTTCATGTTGGTAGCGGTATGGTCGAGATGGCCCACGGTAAGTTTCCGGTGCCTCCACCAGCGGTTACTGAACTTCTAAAAGGCGTGCCGTTCTATTCCGGTGATATTAAAGGCGAGTTACTGACGCCAACCGGGGCGGCTATTATCACGTCTGTTTGCGAGCAGTATGGTCCAATACCGCAAATGATCATCGAGCAATCGGGCTACGGTGCGGGCTCGCGAGAGTATAAGAACTTTCCCAACGTCTTACGGGTGCTGGTTGGTGAAACGGACGCTGGGAGCACGCAAGATGAACGATTGTGGATGATTGAGACAAATATTGACGACGCCTCACCACAGATCGTTGGACACGTAATGGAACGTGCGTTTGCATTAGGAGCCTTAGACTGTTTCTTCACTCCCGTACAAATGAAGAAAAATCGACCCGGTGTGTTGTTGTCAATTCTTAGCGATGGTCCGTCCAGAGAATCTCTAATGAATCTTCTTTTTACAGAGACTACCACGCTCGGAGTGCGAAGCTACGAAGTCTTGAGAAGGGCGTTGCAACGTGACGTAATTGCGGTCGAAACGCAGTATGGGCAGATAGATGTTAAAGTTGCTATTTTAAATGGCAGAGTTGTAAATGAGATGCCTGAGTTCGAGCAGTGCCGGGCCGCAGCGCTAGCGGCGAATGTGCCTCTTAAAACAGTTGAGGAATCCGTCAGGTTTGCCCTGGCGAAGAAACGCGATTGAACCGGATTTAGAAAACGTATGGCCACTAAGTTTCCAGAACGAAAAGACCCAAACACAAAGACGATACCTCCGGTGGATCTTGATGTTATAGCCCAGGGAGTTCGCTTGATACTCGAGGGGATCGGCGAAGATCCGGATCGAGTTGGATTAAAGGAAACGCCGCGACGCGTTGCGGAGATGTATTCGGAATTAACTTCCGGGATGCGAGAAGATCCTCAGGAACATGTCATCCCGTTGCCGGGAGATACCCACGACGAAATGGTCATAGTGAAGGACATTAGTATCGCCTCGCTTTGCGAGCATCATCTCGCGCCATTTGTCGGTAAATGTCATATTGCCTACATTCCCAAAGGGGGTCGCATCCTGGGGATTTCGAAGTTGGCCCGACTTGCCGAAACGTTTTCCCGCAGGCTGCAGCTCCAGGAGCGGTTGACGACGGACATTGCGAACACATTGTTCGAAGGTTTGAAGCCGCTAGGCGTCATGGTGGTGATTGAAGCTGAACATACCTGCATGACGCTTCGTGGAGTTCGCAAGGCTGATGCCAAAACAGTTACATCTGCAGTGCTGGGTGGCTTTCGCTCGGATCCTCGTACACGCGCCGAAGCTATGGCGTTAATAAAAGGCAAAGATTGAGGTTCTAAAGATATGTCTCTTCACTTGAAGTTCATATTTGGTGTGGTGCTGACCTTTTTATTGCTATCTGGTTCAGCAGTACTGTCACAGCGGGTCGGTACACAGTCTTCGGCGATCAATGAAGTGACATTGAAGGCTCATATAAGATTTCTGGCTGATGACTTATTAGAAGGCCGTGGGACAGGCGCGCGTGGAGGTGAACTCGCTGCGAAGTACATCGCGTCACAGTTGGAGGCCGTCGGGATAAAGGGTGCTGAGAAGAGTGGAAGTTTTTTTCAGCCGGTTGCTCTGGTTGGAGTGAAAGCAGCGCCGAGTACAACCTTGATGGTAACGGCAGATGCTACTTCCAATCCTGGAACTGTTGCTGGAGCAAATACGAAATTGACCGAGATCTTTAACTTTGCTGAAGACTTCGTCGCTTTCACGGGAGCCCAAAAGGAACAGGTTTCGGTTAATAGTGATCTTGTTTTTGTTGGTTATGGAATTTCAGCGCCGGAACTTCGTTGGAATGATTACAAGGGCCAGCCAGATGATTATCGTGGCAAGATCCTGGTGATGCTCGTTAATGATCCGCCGGCAACTGCCGAAGAACCGAATCTTTTTGGCGGTAAGGCGCTTACGTATTACGGGCGTTGGACCTACAAATATGAAGAGGCAGCGCGTCGTGGCGCCGCCGGCGTAATCCTGCTGCATACCGATCAATCTGCAGGTTATCCCTGGAGTGTAGTGCGAACGTCGAATGGCTCGTGGCGTTTCGATATCGAGCGAACTGCCTCAGATCAGACACCGTTTCTTCAATTCCGTTCATGGATGACCGACGATGCCGCCAAGCGGTTGATGAGTCTGGCGGGTCAGGATCTCAACAAGCTGCGCTTGCAAGCCGCGAGTCGTGAGTTCCAACCGATCAATCTGGGCATCAAGGCCAAGTTGGACCTCAGAAGTGAAGTGCAACGAGTTGCTGCACCCAATGTTGTCGGACTTTTGATGGGTAGTGATCCGGCCCTGCGAGATGAGTACGTCGTATTTTCAGCGCACTGGGACCACCTTGGCATTGGGGCTCCGAACAAAGATGGCGACACTATTTATAATGGAGCGCTCGATAACGCGTCGGGTGTGGCGTGTGTATTAGCTATCGCTGAGACTTTGGCGCGCACTCCATTATCACAACGACCAAAGCGTTCGATCCTTTTCCTGTTTCCGACGGCTGAAGAACAAGGCTTGCTTGGTGCTGAGTGGTATACAAAACATCCAGTCCTACCGCTTGAGAAAACCGCGGCCGATGTAAACCTGGATTCAATGAACGTACTTGGAGTGACCGGTGATTTCATTCCACTCGGTGCCGAGCGTTCCAGTTTACAGGCCGTCGTAGAAGCTGTGGCGAAAGAGCGGAAATTAAAAATCTCGGCGGATGCGCGGCCCGAACAGGGATCTTTTTACCGCTCAGATCATTTCCCGTTCGCCAAGGTCGGTGTACCGTCGATCAGTCTGAAGGAAGGGAACGAGTACGTGGGCCATACAAAGGAATGGGGTGAAGAACAGTTCAAGGCTTACAACACCGCCCACTATCATCAACCATCTGACGAGTTGAGGTCCTCATGGGATTTCAAAGGAATGATTCAAGAAGCGCAAATAGCACTGGCAATCGGGCGAAAGATTGCTGACCTGCCGCAGAAACCCGAGTTTAATCCGGGCGACGAATTCGCAAACAGACGCAAAGGTTCGGGATCAACTATCAAGACTCCGACCCAGTGATCCTGAATATTGATTAACGACTAAATATGGAAACTTTCTACGTAACCACTCCAATTTATTATGCCAATAGTTTTCCGCACCTCGGTCATCTTTATACGATGATCATTTGCGATGCGATTGCTCGCTCGAAAAGACAGCGCGGCATCGACACCTATTTTCTAACTGGCACGGATGAGCACGGAATCAACATTGAACGGGCCGCTGAAAAGAATAACAGGACTCCTAAAGAACAAGCCGATTACGTCGTCAGTTACTTTAAGAAAATGACAGCGGAGTTTGGGTTGGACCATCAACATGGTGGTTATGACACATTCATGCGTACGACGGAGCCTTTCCATTACCAGGGGGCAAGCGAATTGTGGCGCCGCGTAGCACAGGCGAAGACTCCTAAAGGAAATGATGCGCTGTACAAGGGCCATTATGAGGGTTGGTTCTGCGCGCCATGTGCGGCCTATAAGACTGAAGACGAATATGTAAAGTCGAGGGTTGAAGGGGATCCGCCAATCTGCCTGATCCACGAAGTGCCGCTAGATCGGGTCTCAGAAGAGAGTTATTTCTTTCGCTTGTCAGATTATGACGAGGCTTTACTGTCGGCTTATGAGCGCGCGGACTTTGTTAGACCGGAGGCGCGCAAGAACGAAGTTGCCAGTTTTGTGCGCGGAGGCTTACAAGATCTATCCGTAAGTCGACGCAAGTCGTCAGTGAGTTGGGGCGTACCCGTGCCGGGCGATCCAGATCATACGATGTATGTTTGGTTTGACGCCCTTTCCAATTACATAACGGCAATCGGGTTTGGCAACGAGGAACGAGAGAAGGTCGCCGGCTTTGAGAAATATTGGCCGGCTCTTCATATCGTTGGTAAGGACATCCTGCGGTTTCATGCGGTGTATTGGCCCGCATTCTTGTTGGCAGCCGGCGTGGAATTGCCGCGAGGGATTGTGGCGCATGGTATGTGGCTCGATCCGAATGGACGAAAGATGTCTAAGACAATCGGAAATACGATCGAGTTGGATGTTCTGCAGGAACACTTTCCGATCGATGCCGTTAGGTACTTCTGTCTGCGCGAAATGGTGTTTGGACAGGATGGTCGTTTTGGGTACGAAGCTCTTATCGATAGGACAAATAGTGATCTGGCAAAAGGACTCGGAAATCTATCGAGCCGCACGCTCACGATGATCAGCAATTACTGCCAGGGCCGAATCCCGTCAGGACAGATCTCGGAAGATAAGCTTCTGCTGGCCAAGAGAACTGGAGTCGATACAGACGAGACGACGGTGGCGGGCTTTATTGAGACGGCCCGCGAACAATACCTCCAGCAGTTTGAGAGTCTTTCATTTAGTAAAGCGCTGGAAACGGCCTGGTCCATTGTGTCGCGAGTGGACAAAATGATCTCAGATGCAAAGCCCTGGGACCTTGCAAAAGATGAGAATCAAAAACAGACTCTGAATGCCATTCTCTATCGTTCTGCAGAAACACTGCGTTGGCTAGCGGTCATCCTCTATCCCGTAATGCCCTCGGCCGCAAATGAAGTGTGGACTCAGCTAGGATTGACTGGTTCACCGGCGCAGCTCAACCCCGCCGGTTTGAAATGGGGTGAATTGCAGGAAGGCACAATATTAGGGGAAGTGAAACCTATTTTCCCGCGCATCGACAAGGCTAAAAAATTGACGGAAATATCAGCAAAGTCCAAACCTCTTGGTGAACAAGTTACACAGGCCGACGCAGTTGAGGTTGTGAAAACGTCAACGGACACGACCCCGGGTCCTCCGCAACACGCAACTGAAGCAGATGGTCTTGGAGTTACAAGTTTCATCGAGATCGATGATTTCTCTAAAGTAGACTTGCGGGTGGGCCAGGTAATGTCGGCCGAACGTATTCCTAAAGCCGACAAACTTCTGTTGCTCAAAGTCGATCTTAACGAAGAGCAGCCGCGTCAGATTCTGGCAGGCATTGCTCAATACTACGAACCGGAGCAATTGATCGGTCGCAAAGTTGTGATCGTCGCCAATCTCAAGCCGAGGAAATTGCGCGGCTTTGAGTCTCAGGGAATGGTCGTGGCGGCGTCATATGGACCAGAGGGGCGTCCCGTGATCGCGACCTTTACTGAAGACGTTCCAAATGGCGCGCGTCTGAAGTAATCCGAGGTTATGTTCATAGACTCGCATGCTCACGTCGATGGTCCAGAATTTGAGCAGGATCGGCAACAGGTGCTTGAACGCGCCCAACAAGCGGGTGTTACCACCATTCTTAATGTGGGCACCGGAGATCCTCACAGTGACGCTTTTGAAAAAGCCGTCGAGTTAGGGAGAGCTGTAGATTTCATCTATACCGCTATCGGAACCCATCCTCACGATGCTCGTCTCTATGACGAGGCAGCGGAAGTGAAGACTGAATCGCTCGTCAAATCCAGTCCCAAAGTTATTGCGTGGGGGGAAATAGGCCTCGACTTTCATTACGACAACTCTCCAAGGGACGTGCAGAAAGCCGCTTTTGCGCGACAGCTTAATGCGGCTCAGCGTAGTGATCTGCCAGTGATCATTCACACTCGCGAGGCTGAAGCGGAAACGATAGAAATTCTAAAGAGTGAGTACGCGAGCTCGAAAAGGCGAGGTGTCTTCCATTGCTTTAGTGGATCTGAAACGCTCGCACGGGCGGCTTTGGATCTTGGATTTGTCATTTCATTCTCTGGGATCATCACGTTCAAAAAGGCACAGGAGCTAAGGGACGTGGCGCGAATTGTTCCTCTAGATCGGCTTTTGGTTGAGACCGATTGTCCGTTTCTAGCACCGATTCCATATCGCGGCAGAAGGAATGAGCCCGCGTACGTTGTGGAGGTGGCTCGGTGTATCGCTGAGATTCATGCCAGGCACCTCGACGAGATAAGTGAGGTGACGACGAATAACTTCGGAGCGCTGTTTGAAATTTGAAGCGGGCTTTGGTGTTGGTTCATACCGTTACAGAACCAGGAGCGCAGCGACTGCGCTCAACATGAAACATCTGTCGTTGATTACAGTCGCTGCGCTCGTGGTTCCGTAAATAGGGGTTGCGCTCAACATGAAACGTCCGTCGTTGAATTCGGTCTCTGCGCTCGTGGTTCCGGGCCGCGTGGCTGAACTCCCATCGGAATGACCAAGGACCATAGAAACGGCCTCTAAACTAAGCGATAACTTTCACATGCCGCTTTTTGATGGTATTCTCAGTTTTAGTAACCGGAAAAGACGCTAGCAGACGACATAATGGCTCAACAGAATTCTTTCGATATCGTTTCTGAAGTGGACACTGCCGAAGTAGTCAACGCACTGAACCAGACCGTGAAGGAGGTGCGCCAGCGTTTCGATTTTAAAGGCAGTGCGGCAAATGTAGCGCTTGAGAAAACCGACCTCGTGCTGACCGCCGAAGACGAGACAAAACTCAGAAACATGAATGATATTCTTCAGCAGAAGCTGGTCCGTCGCGGCGTCCCTCTGAAAGCTCTGAGTTACGGTAAGGTTGAACCGGCTGCCGGTGGAACAGTACGGCAGAAGGCAGAAATTCAGCAGGGAATTCCGCAAGAAAAGGCGAAAGAAGTTGTAAAGTTTATCAAGGATAGTAAAGCCAAGGTCCAGGCCTCGATTCAGGGTGATGTTGTGAGGGTGTCCGGTAAAGATCGAGATACTCTGCAGGACATTATTGCCAAGCTGAAAGAGCACGATTTCGGAATTCACATGCAGTTCACGAATTACCGCTCAAACTAAAAAATGACTTTGTCTGGCCACACATTAGCTCTTGAGGAAGAAGCTCGGACTTCCGCGCGCCGCATTTTTGCATTGATCTCGCACGAGCTGGAAGAGGTCGAGACTGAGTTCGAGCGACAGGCCAGTTCGAACGTCCAGGTCATTGCGTACCTCGGCGATTATCTCAGGCGCTCAGGTGGCAAGAGGGTCCGACCGGCTTTGACCATACTCGCCAACTATGCAGTTGGAGGCGAAGGAGGA
>AR_comb_assmDRAFT_10925391_pt1 | contig 10389 bp, 5 predicted proteins | sample ArasoioldDNA_FD_10543 | JGI IMG/M metagenome (IMG submission 10543) | reverse complement strand
AGGCGCCCCCACGCGGAGGCGCCGATCCGCCTTGGGCAGAGAGCTCAGCCAGCAGCCGTTCCCAGGCGGCGACCTCGCGCTCCGGGCGAAACAATGGCGCCAGTCGCGCGCTGGCGCGACAAAGTTGGTCCACGAAGGACCGATCGGTTTCAATGCGCTGCAGCAGGCGCGCCAGCGCCTGCGTGTCACGGGCGCGAAAGTAACCGGGGTAATCGATGCCGAGCAACCCAACATTGCCGTCCACACGCGAGGCTAGAATGGGCACACCGGCCATGACAGCTTCGGAAATGACGTTGGCGCCCCCTTCACTCAACGAGGACAGAACCATCGCGTGGCTTCGCCGCAATACCTTCTGCACGGCGGCGCGCGGAACCTCCTCGCGCCAGCGATACCGAGGGTTTTCCGCCATCTCGGTCGTCGCTGCGGCTGCCCATTTGGGATCGTAAGCGCGGCCGATGTGAAGGATGCGAATTCGGGACATGGCGGGCAACAGCCGCGCTGCCAATGCCGCCCTTAGGGGATCTTTTACATCGCGCAGATGGCCAATCACACAAACTTCGATGGAACGTTCACTGGGGCGGCGTGGGGCTGCCGGTTTAGGCGCCGACTGGAAGATGACCCGAAGCTTTTTGCGAAATCGCCTGGGAACGACCCGCCATGCTAGGCTATTCAAGGCCACGAGGCGGTCAGCCAGCTCCATGGAGCGAAGGGTCGGCCGGGCATCCTGGGTTAGATGCTCGTAGATATCTGTGCCGCTGAGTTGCAGAATGAGCCAACGCTTGGGGTGGCGGGTCTTGAACCGAGCGATCGCCTCGGCGCTGCGCCAGGCATGAATGGCAACCATCGCGTCGGCTGGCTCGTCAGCATAGTCGGCGGTAACGGTCACGCGGTGGCCAAGCTGGCGCAAAATCCGCGCCCAGCGCAGAGCCGCAACCGCGTTGCCGGTGCGAACACTCGGTCCCGGTGGCGTGACAAGGATGAAATTCATGGCTTTAGCAGTCTCAGAGCGGCCCACCAGCGGCGCCTCCCCAGCGGAACTCGCTCGTCAGCTCCAGGAGGTCAGAGCGCGAACCCACCGATTGGTCGATGGGCTGTCGACCGAGCAGCTCATGGGCCTGAAGCTCGACATCGTCAATCCGGCGTTGTGGGAGATTGGCCACGTAGGGTGGTTCCACGAATATTGGACTCTCCGCTTCAGCCATGGGCAGGCGCCGCTGCTCGCCCGCGCCGACGATCTTTGGAACTCGAGTACCGTTGCACACAGCACGCGCTGGACTCTCGACCTACCCGATCGTGACCATACCTTCGCCTATCTGGCAAAGGTACAGGAGCGACAATGCGAGCATCTCGCCCGCCAGGATTTTCCATACCATGCGCGCTATTTTTATGACCTGGCGATCCGTCACGAGGACATGCACGTCGAAGCGCTGGCCTACATGCGCGAGACGCTGGCCTATCCGTCGCCCGCTGGATTAGGCGAACGTCCACCGCCGGCCGCCGGCGCCTTGCCTGGCGATGCCGAGGTGCCGGGCGGCACATGGCGACTTGGCGCGACCAAGGCTGAAGGTTTTATTTTCGATAACGAGAAATGGGCGCACGGGATTGAGCTTGAACCCTTCCGGATCGCACGCGCCGCGGTCACCAATCGGGAGTTCGCCGCGTTCCTCGAGGTAGGCGGTTACCGCATTCGAGAGTTTTGGAGCGACGCCGGCTGGGCGTGGCGTGAGCGTCAAGCTGCCGAGCGTCCCATTTACTGGCAGCCAAAAGCGGACGGTGTTTGGAGGTGGCGGCGCTATGACCGAACCGAGGATCTGCAGTTGGACGCCCCCGTCGTCTTTGTAAACTGGTACGAAGCCGAGGCCTGGTGTCGCTGGGCAAAGCGTCGCCTCCCGACCGAAGCCGAGTGGGAGGCAGCGGCAATCGGCGAACCCGGCGCCGGGGGAAGGTATCTCGCCGACGTAAAGCGAGTGTGGCCTTGGGGTGAGGCTGCGCCGACGCGCGACCGTGCAAATCTCGACTTTACGTTCGACGCGCCGCTTGAGGTTGCAGCTTGCGGCGGCGGCGACAGCGCCTTCGGTTGCCGGCAAATGGTGGGAAATGTGTGGGAATGGACGGCCTCCGACTTCGCACCCTTTCCGGAATTTAGTGCCGACCCCTACGAAGACTATTCGCAGCCGTGGTTTGGAAGACGAAAGGTGCTGCGCGGCGGATGCTGGGCGACGAGCGCACGGATTGCCCGGCCCAGGTATCGGAACTTTTTTCCCCCCGATCGCAATGACATCTTTTCTGGGTTCCGGACCTGCGCCCTTTAGAGAATTTTCAAATGAGCGTTCAGGTGGGTCATGCGCACGCTCGCTCCCGCATGGCTCGACCGCTGCCGATCGGACCAGACGGAACGGTTAAGGATGGTCTTTGCCCGCTCGGCAAGGATGCATTTCGCAACTTCTCTTTCATGTGTTTGATAATCGCATTCACCCATCTTCCCCATCGAGGCGCACGAACGCGGATTGCCACCGGAACCACTGGCTGAATCGATAACACCCAAGCCTCCGAGAATGGAGTGATACGCTTGGGACGCACTCCCTTCCCCCGATCTTGTCGTGGCGCATGAACGTTGCTTCCCAAGAGCGGTGCGCTGCGACCCTCTTTGAGTTCCAACCGGATCGCCGCGTGCGATACTATCGCGGCGTTAGCAGTCTGCGGATCGAACAGAATTGCAAAGAGCAGATGCGGTGCTGTGGTCTTCAGACGCCGATGGCTCGCCGCAGGCGCACAGTCTGCCGTTGCTGGGAAGAGGAGATCCCAGCCGCGTCGGGATGCCGTCGAGGTCATGGCGGAGCGAGGACACCGGTCCGGACGCCCTCGGCAGGCGTAGGCCAGCGATTGGAGGCCAATAGAGTGCTGGCGACCCCTTTGTTGTCTGCGCTCATTGACGCAGGCGTTCTGCCGTTATGAAGAGCAACGGAATGATAAAAATCCCGAACAGCGAGGCAGCGATCATGCCGCCAAACACCGGCGTGCCCACCGCATGGCGCGTCACGGCGCCGGCGCCCTCTGCAATAACAAGGGGGAATAGTCCTAAGATGAACGCGAAGCTCGTCATCATCACCGGGCGAAACCGCAGGCCGGCGGCCTCTATGGCAGCCGCGGGGATATCCTTTCCCAGACGACGCTGCTCCACAGCAAAGGCAACGATCAGAATACCGTTCTTCGCGGCCAACGCGATCAGCACCACCAATCCAATCTGCGCGTAGACATCGAAGCTCAGTCGAGCGGCGACGATGGCGATGATGGCGCCGAGAATTGCGACGCTGACCGACAATAGGGCGGACACCGGGATATTCCAGCTCTCATACAGGGCGACGAGAAAGAGATAAGCGAACAGGACGGCGAGACCCAGCACGATGCCCGTGCGCCCGCTCGCCGCCTTTTCCTGCAAAGCCGTCCCGGTCCATTCGAAACTGTAGCCCGCCGGCAGGGTGGTGGCGGAAATGCGCTCCATGGCGGCGAGCGCTTGGCCGGAGCTATAGCCTGGCTTCGGCGCGCCATTCACAATTGCGCCGCGGAAGCCATTGTAGCGCACGACCGTCTGCGGGCCTTGGACGAGCTTTGCCTCGGCCAGTGCCCGGATCGGGACCATGCCGCCCTGCGCATTGCGCACGTAAATTTGGTAGATATCCTCGGCAGCGTCGCGAAACGATATCTCGGCTTGGAGGTTGACCTGCCAGGTTCGACCAAACACATTGAAGTCGTTGACGTAATAGCTGCCCAGCGTCGCCTGTAAGGCATTGAAGATATCGGTGATCTTGACACCGAGGACCTGCGCCTTGTCCCGATCGATGTCGAGATAAAGCTGCGGCGTGTCGGCGGCATAGGTGCTGTAAACGCCAGCGAGTTCGAGCTGCCCGTTGGCCGCCACGATCAGCCCGCGTAAGGCGGCGGCGACATCAGACGGCGACTGGCCCTGCAGCGCTTCGAGCGCGTATTGGAAACCGCCGGTGCTTCCCAAACCGAGAATTGGCGGCAGGTTGAAAGGGAACCCGATGGCACCCTGGATGGCGGCCATCTGGGGCCGCAGACGCGCAATGATCGCGCCAGCGCTCTGCGCTGGATCGGTGCGCATCTCGTAGGGCTTGAGCCGGATGACGAAGAAGGCCTGGTTCGCCGACGGGACGTAGTCAATGAAATTCAGCCCGACCACCGACAGCACACCTTCGACGCCTGGGATCGGCCTGACAATTTCTTCAACCTGCTTGACGACGTCCTCGGTGCGGTTGAGCGAAACGCCTTCGGGAAGGCGCAGAGCGGCGAAAATTGCGCCCTGGTCCTCGTCGGGCAAGAAGCTTTGCGGTGTCTTACCAAACAGCCACACCGAGGCGGCCAGCGTCCCGGCCACGGCCACGATCCCGACCAGGGATACACGCACCAGACGGCGTACCACCGCCACATAGCCGTCTCGTGCCCGATCGATGGCGCGCAAGACATAGCGCATGGGACCGCTGCTGCCTTGGCCCGGCTTGAGGAGCACGGCGCAAAGCGCGGGGCTCAACGTCAGTGCGTTGAGGGCCGAAATTAGCATGGATACCGAGACGGCCACCGCGAACTGGCGGAAGAGTTGCCCGCTGATGCCGGGAATAAAGGCGACCGGGATGAACACCGACAACAAAACGAATGTGATGGCGAGGATCGGACCGGTAATTTCTGCCATCGCTTTTGAGCAGGCCACCGGCACGGGCAGCTCGGGGTTCTCCTCCATCACCCGCTCGACGTTCTCGACGACGACGATGGCATCATCGACCACGATGCCGATGGCAAGCACAAGCGCCAATAAAGAGACAGTATTGGCGGTGTAGCCGATGACCAGCAAGACGGCAAAGGTGCCAATGATCGACACTGGCACCGCGACAAGCGGGATCAGCGTCGTTCGCCACCTCCCCAGGAACAAGAACACCACCACCGCTACAAGTATGATTGCTATAGCGAGGGTGCGAATGACCTCATCGATCGTGGCCGTGACGAAAACCGTGGAGTCGAAGAATACGGCATACCTAAGATCGGCAGGAAAGCGCTTCTCCAGCGCGCTCATCGTCTCGCGAACCTGACGCGCCACGCCGACCGCGTTGGAGCCTGGGGTCTGGTAGATGCCGATTGCGGACGTCGGTGCGCCATTGAAGCGGCTGAAGCGGTCTTGCGATCTTGCGCTCAATTCTACGCGGGCAACGTCCTTAATGCGGATAACCGAGCCATCGGGATTGGCGCGCAAGACAATGGCGGCAAATTCCTCGGGCCGCGTCAGCCGGCCCGTGGTTTTGATATTTATTTGAACCTGCTGGTCACTCGTGATCGGCGCCGCGCCCACCCGACCCAGCGCCGCCTGAATGTTTTGGTTTTGCACGGATGTGATGACATCGTTCGGTGTCAGATTGAGCTCGGTCAGCCGATCAGGGTCAAGCCAGATGCGCAGCGAATAGTCGAGCGGTCCGAACAGAGTTGCCTGCCCAACGCCCTTGATCCGTGCCAGCGGATCGATGAGGTTGATCGTCGCGTAATTGCTCAGGTAGACGGCATCGTAGGTGTTGTTCGGGGAATAGACGTTGATCACTTGAAGGAGGGCGGCGGACTTCTTGCGAATGGTCAGGCCGGATCGCGATACCTCCTGAGGCAGCTGCGGGATAGCGAGGCTGGCGCGGTTCTGCACGTTGACGGTGTTGATGTCCGGGTCAGTCCCGAGCGCGAAAGTGACCGTGAGAATGTAGCTGCCATCGGCGCCGCTAGCGGACTGATAATAGAGGGCGTTGTCGATGCCGTTGATTTGCTGTTCGATCGGCTGGGCAACAGTGGCCTCGACCACTTCCGCATCGGCACCGGGATAACTGGCATTGAGCGTCACCTGGGGCGGCACGATATCGGGGAATTGTGCGGTAGGAATCACCGTGATGGCGATGATGCCGGCAAGTGTAATGACGATGGCGACGACAAAAGCGAACCGTGGCCGACCGATAAAGATGTCGGAGAACATTCGACTCAGGTTCCGGGTACGACGTTCGCCGTGACGGCTTGACCGGGGCGCACCTTCTGGATCCCCTCGACGATGACCAACTCTCCAGCCTTGAGGCCGTCGGTCACAACAATGTTCCGCCCCTGCTCGACGCCGATGGTTACGCGGCGCTGCTCGACCTTTTTCTCCGCATCGACCAGCAAGACATAGCGGCCTGCTTGGTCGAGTAGGACGGCGGATTGCGGAACTGTCAAAGCCATGCGCGGCGCACCCCGTTCCACGGTAACGCCGACAACGCCACCGGCGGTCAGAAGTCCCGCTGGGTTGGGCACTTGCGCCCGTACCGCCACGGTGTCCGTCGTGGCGTCGACCTGGACGTCGAGGAAGTTGCTTAGACCAGGATGCGGATACGGACTACCATCGGGCAGCTTGATGTGAATGGTCACATGCGTGTTGCTGTCAGATTCGGCCACTCTACGGCGGTACTCAAGAATATTGCGTTGACTGACTTGAAAGATGACATAGATGGGATCCTGACTGACGATCGTCGCAAGCTTTCCGGATGAGGGCTGGACCAGATTGCCGACGGTAAAGGCCGCGAGCCCGATCCGTCCATCGATCGGTGAGCTGATCTCAGTATAGCCGAGATTGATTTCCGCCTGCGCGAGCTGCGCCTGCGTTTCCAGCACGCCCGCGTGCGCTGCTTCTTCGTCGGCGGCGCGCTGATCGAGGGTGGCTTGCGAGATGTTGCTATTGCGCACGAGTTCCTTGCCGCGCTCCAACTGCAACTTGGCATTGACTTCGGTGGCCTTGGCCCTGGCGACGGCGGCGCGTGCCTGCTCAACGGCCGCCTTATAGGTTGCTTGCTCGATCCGGAACAGCAGGTCACCCTTCTTGACCTGCTGTCCTTCGGTGAACGTGCGCTGCTCGATGAAGCCCGGCACCCGCGCGACAATGTCGACCTTGTCGATCGCCGTTACTCGACCGATGTAGTCGCCTGTTTCCGTTACCTGCCGGCTCAGCACGGGAGTAACCGAAACAGCCGGTGCCGGTGGAGCGCCTTGCGCGGCGGCGGCGCCAGATGAGACCGTGAAGCCTAGGGCGCAAACGGCAGCCTTCCAGTCGAGGTAACTCCTACAACCAAGCATTGGCTGGAAGGTAGTTAGCATCGACCATCGAATTGATCTAAGCGTTGGGCGCCGCCTTCACGCACGCGATGCGCGAATATGGGCGAACCTAAAGGGAAGCCGGCGCCCGCACTACTAGTGAAAGCACTGAGACCGGCGAGCACATATCCTGGGTGCGAGGCGCTGGCCAAACGGACGGACGACCAGCTGCCGAAGGCCACTGCTTCTATCGAGAGGCGGCCAGAGCCGGCCTGGCGAACTATGCCGCGCGACGCCGAACAATGCGCCGAGTGCGGATTGCTAAGAGAGCGGACGCAAGCCAGCGCAGCCAAAGTAGGTACAACAATCTGTCTTTCGCTGGGAGTCAACCTCTGAGCGAGCCTCTTGAATGGACAAAGGCTCGCGGCGTTGCAATGGCGGACGAAGTAACCAAGGCCGCCGGTTGCTGCGCTTCCAAAGCGTGAGAAGCGCCCCCATCGATCAACCTTGTGCCTTGAGGGTTTTTGCCGATAGCGCCCTCGGCGAGGGCCACCGATCATGGCGGTGTGTCAACGCAATTGGGCGCCGCATGCTGTTGCTGTCTCGCCATACCTTCGCCGTCGCAAGTGCGGTCATTGCAACGGGATTGTCGTACCCGTCTCATGCGCAAGACGCCGAGCGAGCGGAGCAACCCGTCACATTTTTCCAGAATGTGCGCATCTTCGACGGCACGAGTGATGCGTTGCGTTCTGCCATGAACGTCCTCGTCCGCGGGAATAAGATTGAGAAACTCTCGGAAGACGCCCCTCCGACCGATCTCATTGCCAACGCCAAGATAATCGCCGGTGGCGGGCGCACACTGATGCCCGGCCTGATCGACATGCATTGGCACACGATGATGGTACGACCGACGCCAGCGGCGCTCCTCGCCGGGGATATTGGCCACCTCAATCTGCTGGCGGGCGCCGAGGCTCGGGATACCCTGCTGCGTGGCTTCACCACCGTTCGTGACCTTGGTGGGCCGGCGTTCGGCCTCAAGCGGGCGATCGACGAGGGCACCGTCGCTGGACCGCGCATCTACCCTTCCGGCGCCATGATTACCGTCACCAGCGGCCACGGCGACTTCCGCCAACACTTCGAGCTACCGCGCGTTATCGGTGGACCGCAGTCTCGCGGCGAGCAGATCGGCGCGGCCATGATTGCCGACAGTCCCGATGAAGTCCGCGTGCGCGTGCGCGAACAGCTCCTGCTCGGAGCAACGCAGATCAAATTGGCTGCGGGCGGCGGCGTGGCCTCACCTCACAGCCCGCTCGACGCCTCCACGTTCAGCGAAGCCGAATTACGGTCGGCTGTCGAAGCGGCGGCGAACTGGGGCACCTACGTCACCGTGCACGCCTACACACCGGCCTCGATCCAGCGAGCGATTGCGGCGGGTGTGAAATGCATCGAGCACGGCCACTTGATGGATGAAGCGACCGCAAAACTGATTTCCGAGAAGTCTATCTGGCTCAGCACTCAGCCTTTTCCTGACGAGATGGCCGACGCATTTGCAGCCGGCTCACAAGAGCGCGCCAAGGCATTTCAGGTGTTGGCCGGCACAGACAGAACTTTCGAACTGGCGAAGAAATACAAAATCAAGACGGCGTTCGGTACTGATATCCTGTTCTCTGCGAGGCTCGCGCAGCGGCAGGGGGAGCTGTTGGCTAAGCTGGTGCGCTGGTATACCCCGGCAGAAGCGCTTACGATGGCGACAGCCACGAATGCCGAACTCCTGGCGCTGTCCGGTAAGCGCAATCCCTATCCTGGCAAACTCGGTGTGGTCGAGGAGGGCGCGCTCGCCGACCTCCTCTTGGTCGACGGTGACCCGCTCGCCAATATCAAGCTGCTCGAAGATCCAGGGAAGAACCTGCTCGTCATCATGAAGGACGGGAAGATCTATAAGAACACACTCAGCCCAAGTATGGCGCTTGGCGGAAGTGATCGTTAAAAGCGCGGGCGGCGCTCTCCGCGTTTGATTGCGGGGCTTGGTCGACCGCGATCGGTCGAAGACATTTTGTCGGTCGCGCTTTGATGCCGCGGTCGAGGCTGCCCGCGTGCGGTTTCAATCGGTTGGCGCGCGCACCATATCCTCGAGCTCGCCACCGCCGCCCAGACGATCCACTCGAGGCCCCGGCAGCCTGCCTGCTATCGCAAAAAAGCCGAGCTCCGGATGTCGCTGGCAACGCAGTGGCGCCGTTCGAGCGCGTCACTCCGCGCGATAGAGTACGCGGAACTTCGGGGTCGTCGAGTTGGCTATTGCTTGCCCGGGCACGTGCAACACGGTGATAATGCGCTCGGGTCCAATCCTCCGATCGGCGAGCTCGGCGTTGAGCATCTCAACGGTCGCCCTCGGTGGTGAACTCCCCCACCTGCTTGTGTTGGTTGAAAACCGGGCTGGGTTGTCGCTCGGACATTGCTCGCGCTCCATTCTGATGTGGCAACATTCACAAGGTCTCGAAACGTCTTGACAGCGATTTAGCGGAGATCGAAACGGTCGAGCTGCATCACTTTGGTCCATGCGGCGATGAAGTCTTTCACGAACTTCTCCATGGAGTCCGAGCAGCCATAGACTTCGGCGAAAGCACGGAGCTGTGAGTGCGAACCGAAGATCAGATCGACGCGAGTGCCGGTCCACTTCCCCGCCTTTGTTTTGCGGTCGCGGCCCTCGTACACGTTGTCGTCGATGGGCGACCATTCCGTGTTCATGTCGAGCAGGTTGACGAAGAAGTCGTTGGTCAGCTTCTCCGGCTGCTTGGTGAAGACCCCGTGCTTGGAGCCGCCAGCATTTGCGCCGAGGACGCGCAGGCCGCCGAGGAGCACCGTCATCTCTGGCGCCGTCAACGTCAGCAGTTGCGCCCGGTCCACCAGCGCCTCCTCAGGCGCCATGAAGTGCAGCGTCTTGCCGTTGCTATAGTTGCGGAAGCCGTCGGCACGCGGTTCGAGCGGCGCGAAGGAGCCGGTGTCGGTCTGCTCCTGCGAAGCGTCCATGCGTCCTGGCGTGAAGGGAACCATGACGTCGACGCCGGCATCCTTCGCAGCCTTCTCGACCGCAGCGACGCCACCGAGAACGATGAGGTCGGCAAGCGAAACCTTCTTGTCGAATTGCTTCTGGATCGCTTCGAGCTTCTGCAGGACCGCCGTGAGCTGGGCCGGCTGGTTGACCTCCCAGTCCTTCTGAGGCGCGAGACGAATGCGCGCGCCGTTCGCGCCGCCGCGCTTGTCGGAGCCGCGGAACGTCGAGGCCGA
>AR_comb_assmDRAFT_10045659_pt1 | contig 10393 bp, 5 predicted proteins | sample ArasoioldDNA_FD_10543 | JGI IMG/M metagenome (IMG submission 10543) | reverse complement strand
CAAGGCTTCAAAATCTTAAGAAAATAAGGCCTGAACTGACCTGCGAAGGAATCGGCGTCAGTCTTCCAGGTCGTGTCGATCTCGCTTCCCAACGCCTGGTGTTTGCACCCAACCTCGATTGGCGCGACTTCGATTTGAAGACACCACTCGAAGAAGCGACCGGCCTCCCTGTCGAACTCGAGAACGCCGCCAACGCCTGTGCACTTTCTGAGATTTGGTTCGGGCGTCGCTCCGAAGGCGCTCAAGACTTGGTCGCACTTACGGTCGCTGAAGGCATCGGAACCGGGCTGGTTCTAAACCATCAACTAGTTCGAGGGTCCACTGGCGTGGCAGGCGAATTCGGCCATATAACGATCGTCGAAAATGGTTTGGAGTGCCGTTGTGGAAACAAGGGCTGTTGGGAACTTTACGCGTCGAATTCAGCTGCTGTTCGTTACTACACTGGATCGAAACTGACTGCTCAAACGCTTAGTTTTGACGACATTCTAAGACTCGCGACCCAGGGAGATCCGAAGGCGATCGAGGCTATCAACAAGGTGGCTCACTACCTGGGTGTTGGAATCGCAATGCTCGTAACAGGTCTTGCTCCGGACCTCATTCTGGTAATCGGCGAGATAACCCGACTGTGGAACCAGGTAGGTCCAATCATTACGAAAACAGTCACCGAAAGGTCATTAACACACGCAAATACGCGAATTGTTCCTACGGACCCAGTTTCACACCCGCGCCTTTTGGGAACAATTGCTCTCGTGCTTCAACAACACTTTGGCGCGCCAGCTGTCGCTTGAGATTGGCGTCCGTATTTTGTTGTTGACACGAATTAAAGACGGGCAAGTTTCGGATTTTCGTACACACTGCCAACCGGCAGCTGCTCTTTAAAACAAGCATGGTTTTATTGGGGTTTGTTGGCTGATAACCGCATCCGCCATTCAAAGAGGTCGCGCCGAGGCACGATGGTTTCCCCCGTTGTCATTAAGTCAGCGCGTCGGCCAAGACACTTATCTTTTTCACAAGTAAGGAGACAATACCGATGTTCCGTCCATCCATGGCATCCACATCAAGCCTCCGGTGGCTATTCAACCGGAAAATTTCCTTGATGCTGCTTCTGATCTTCACACTTAGCTTTGCCGCTCTCGGTCAAGTCCTTTATGGCTCGCTCGTAGGAACCGTAACCGACCCGAACGGAGCCGCTGTTGCCAACGCCAAGATCGAAGCTACTAATCTGGCTACCGGAAGCGTCACTACTTCTAACACCGACGATAACGGCATCTACACAATCCACGATCTACAGGTCGGGACTTACAAAGTTACGATCGCCGGATCTTCTTTTAAGACCACAATCAAAGAAGGCGTCGTTATTGAGGCAAACAAGACCTTTCGTTTCGATGCCCAAATGGAAGTCGGCGGAGTAGCGGAAACTGTGGTGGTAACCGGCGGCCAGGAGGCAGCTCTTCAAACTGATCGCGCTGACGTGAACATCACGCAAACAGACAGGCAGGTCAACAACCTGCCGCTCTTCGGCAGCATCGGTCGAAACTACCAGAGTTTGATTTATTTGATTCCGGGCACGACGAGAGGTACCGGAGGATTTTTCATTAACGGTTCTGGCACTGAAGATAACTCTGCTGCCGGTAACCCGCAGCGATCGATGTCATTCAATGTCAATGGCGTATCGCGATTGCAAAACAACACAAAGATTGACGGCTCGAGCATCATCTATCCATGGTTGCCGGGTAACACCGTTTATGTTCCACCAGCCGAGGCCATCCAGGAGGTGAATATCGTCACCAATGCCTTCGACGCTGAACAGGGACTCGCTGGCGGCGCTGCGATCAACGTGAGCATCAAGACCGGCGGCAACGACTTTCACGGCGCGGGATGGGGTTACGACACAAACAGCCGCTTCAGATCCCGAACCTTTTTCCAAGCTGCTAACCAACCCAAGAACCCAAAGAACATCCTGGCCCAATTCGGCTATGCGTTCAGCGGACCGGTCATCCTGCCCCACTTTGGTGAGGGTGGGCCAAAAATCTGGAGCGGAAAGAACAAACTCTTCTTCTTCACTGATCTTGAACGAACAACTCAGCGGAATGCCGCCGGCGGCACCTTTACTGTAGCTCCCGTTACTTTGAGACCAGATGCTAACGGCAACGTCAACTTCAATGGAACGGGAATCACCATCTACGACCCGGCGTCGAATACTAATCCTGCATTGCGTACACCTTTTGCCGGTAACATTATTCCTGCAAATCGTATTGACCTCGCGGCAACTGAGATATTGAAACGTCTCCCGCTGCCAAACCTACCCGGCAATACACTTAACTTCGCATCTGCAGGCGTTGGTGAGTTCAACCGCACCAACATGGACGTCAAGATCAACTATCTTCATGGCGAGAAGCTCACAGTATTCGGGCGCTACAGCCGATCCCCTACGCTAATCATCGACCCTCCGATATTTGGTGAAGTCAGTGGTCCAGCTTTGAACGGTGGACAGTTGGGTACAGCACCGGGGTTGATTAATCTCTTTGGCTTGGGTGGTACGTACTCGTTCACTTCGAACGTCGTTCTCGATGCAAACATCGGCTACACTCGCCAGGTATTAGGCGCGCAAGGCTTCGATATCGTTTCTAACTTCGGTCTGAATGTCCTTCAGATTCCTGGAACCAATGGTCCAGACCATTTACAGGGCGGCGTGCCAGCTTTCCAAATCAACGGTGGCTGGACCAACATCGGTAACGACAACACAGGAAATCCGTTTCTGTTCCGTGATAATCAGTACGTCGCTGCCGCGAATCTCGCGTGGCTAAAAGGTAAACATTCGTTTCGCTTCGGCGCGGATTATCTCAACCCTCAACTAAACCACTTCCAGCCGCAGGGCGGTTCTTTTCAAACCGTGCGCGGAACATTTGGCTTCAGTGGCAACGCCACACGCCAGCAAGGTAATGCCGCGAGCATCGCGGAGAGTCAGCAGTTCCACAGCTGGGCAGACTTCCTTCTTGGCCTGCCGACACAAGCAGGCAAAGTAGACCAGTTGCGCAATCCCAACTCCGTATATTGGAAGCAGTATGCGCTCTATGCGCGGGATCATTGGCAGATCACTAGAAAGATTACTCTCACATACGGACTGCGATGGGAACTATTTGGTACGCCAACGAAAGACAATACCGGCATCAACCGCTTTGACCCTGACATCGGACGGGTGTTAACAGGCGGACTTTCTGGTGTGCCATTTGATACCGGTGCAGATCCGGGATCGGGTCTCTTCTTACCGCGAGTCGGCGTTGCGTACCGCTGGGACGACAAAACAGTGCTTCGAGGAGGCTATGGTCAATCCGCAGATCCAAGGCCTTACCAGGATGTGAGGAATGCATATCCGATTGCCAACATCTGGTCTATGCCAACAGCAAGATTTAACGGCGCTGACAATTCCTTCCTTCCAGTGACAACTCTTCGTCAGGGACTGATCAATGCTGCCGGTGCGCCAGACGTCAACAACGGAAACATTCCACTTCCGGCAAACACTGGCACCACTACTTTTCCTAAAGACGAGCCTCGTGAAAGAATTCATTCTTTCAACTTAATGATCGAGCGCGAACTGCCCTGGAAGTTCACAGGTCAGGTTGGATATGTAGGCACACGCGCTAAGGGTCAGATGGGCTTCATCAACATCAACGCTGGACCTCCAGGTGGTGGCAACCCTGCGCGGCCACTAGCCATTAAGTTTGGTCTTTTAGCGGACATCAACTCAATTCAGCCTTACGCGGATACTACGTATGACAGCCTTCAGGCAATGTTTACTCGGCGCTGGGCCAGTTCGATTTTTGGTGTAGCTTACACGTGGTCCAAAACGATTAATTATGCTGACAACGATGGCGGGCCAAGAATTCAATACCTGCCCGCTAAAGAACGAAATCGAGGTCCCGCAAGCTACGATCGCACGCACAACCTTCAAATGCATGGCGTCTACGACTTGCCTTTTGGTAGAGGTGAGAGGTGGGCTAAAGATGGTTGGGCCAGTCATGTTCTCGGCGGCTTCCAGTTGAGCGGAGTAGCAAGCATCATGAGCGGTATTCCGTTCTATGTTGTCCAAGGCTCCGGGTTCAACCTTAACGCAGGAGGAAGTGGACAGGTGCCGGATCAGATCAAGGATGTCGCAATCCTTGGTGGAATAGGTATCGCATCTCAACGCGGAACCGCCGCCGGCTTGTATTTTGATCCGACAGCATACAGGGCGGTAAATAACTGCGTCGGTGTCGATGCGAGCGGGAATCCCTGTCCGGCGCAACGATTTGGAACTGCTGGACGCAATAACGTACGAGGTCCGGGTTTCTTCGAGACGGATCTGAGTATCTTTAGGACGTTCTCGATTTCGGAGCAGGTGAAGTTTCAACTCCGAGCCGAGGCGTTGAATGCTACGAACCACGCCAACTTTGCTAACCCGAACGCTGATGTTACCGGTGCAAACTTCGGATTTGTCACCGGGCTTTATGGACCTAATCAGTCACGGCAATGGCGGTTCGGTGCTCGCCTGTCGTTTTAATTAAGCAAACCTTGTGGCCCGGACTCCTCGGGCCACAATTTTCATCGGACCTTTTGTCTGGGGCTTGAAATAAGTGGCATGATAACAAGCGGAAACAATTAACCACTGTAAAAAGGCAATACCGCACGGGACGATGAGATTCCAAACGACAACTCAACCGCGCCCATGGAGAGCTCGTTACATGACCAAAACTCTCGTTGTTTCAATTTACTTATCAACGCTTATAGCTGCTGCAGTCGTCTACTCATCACCACAGACAGTAATCCCCCCTGCTCCGGTTGTTCTCACAGCTGAGCAGGATCATCGGCGCATTTTGGATCTGCTGGGAATCTCAAAACTTCGACCCGGAGCAAACCCACGTAGTACCGATCCTTCTGCACAACCAAACTACGATGAAGCAAAAGCCAATCCATATCCCAACCTTCCGGATCCATTAACACTGAAGAGTGGCAAGAAGGTTAAAGACGCCAAGACCTGGTGGAGTAAACGTCGTCCAGAGATTGTCGAAGACTTCGATCGCGAGATCTACGGACGTGTACCAAGCAACACGCCGAAAGTAAATTGGGAGATCATCAGCACCACTCAGGAAAAGAACGGCGACATTCCGGTAATCACTAAAAAACTACTTGGTCATGTTGATAACTCGTCTTATCCATCGATCAAAGTTGATGTTCAACTTACCGTAACGACGCCGGCTCAAGCTACTGGACCAGTTCCCATGATGATCGAGTTTGGTTTTGTCTTCCCTCCCGGATTCCGACCTCCGGCGAATGCGCCAGCTCCGCCTCCTGGTCCAACGTGGCAGCAGCAATTGCTGCAGCAAGGCTGGGGATTTGCGATTCTGATTCCTAATTCGATTCAAGCTGATAACGGCGCTGGTCTGACACAAGGCATCATCGGTCTTACTAATAAAGGACAACCGCGCAAGCTCGATGACTGGGGCGCACTACGAGCGTGGGCCTGGGGAGCAAGTCGAGCACTCGATTATATGGAAACGGATAAGGCGGTGAACTCGAGGCAAGTAGGAATCGAAGGGCTTTCGCGTTATGGCAAAGCCGCTCTCGTGACGATGGCATATGACCAGCGTTTCGCGATTGGATTTATCGGCTCGTCCGGCGAGGGCGGCGCTAAACTTCATCGCAGAAATTTTGGTGAACTGGTGGAGAACGTAGCGGGAAGCGGCGAGTATCACTGGATGGCCGGCAATTTTTTGAAATACGCTGGCCCGCTAACCTGGAACGATCTTCCCGTTGACGCACATGAACTAATTGCTTTGTGTGCTCCGCGTCCGACCTTTATCAGTTATGGCGCGTCAGAAGGACCGGGAGCTGAAGGACAGTGGGTGGATCAGCGAGGCAGCTTTATGGCTGCAGTTGCAGCCGGTGAAGTCTTTCGGCTGTTGGGTAAACGAGACTTGGGAACGACCGCGTTCCCTCCTATTGAGACACCACTGATCGATGGTGAGTTGGCATTTCGTCAGCACAGCGGTGGCCACACAACGGGTCCAAACTGGCCCACGTTTTTGAAGTTCGCTGCTCGTTATATCAAGAGCACACCGATACCATCATCGACATCATCTTCAGCACAGTAGTCGTGTTAGCGAATGATTTCAAAAAGTAAACACGACCGCCGTGCAAGCATCGCAATTCTTGTTGTTCTCATTGTGTTTGCCACGTCTGTTCCTGCGCGAGCCGACGATGGCTATCGGTTGTGGCTGCGGTATGAGAAATTGCCGGGATCGGCGGTAACGCAACTTAAGACACAAATTACTTCCATCGTCGTTTCAGGTGACTCGACAACGTCCGAAGCGATCCGGTCAGAGTTGACCAAAGCTTTCGCGGGATTAGTCGGAACAGCACCTCCATTGTTAAAAGCAGTTACAGGCAATGGAGCGCTAGTAGTGGGAACACCTGCAAACTCGCAATTGATTGCCGATCTGCAATGGAACAAACAGCTTTCTGATCTTGGACCTGAGGGCTACATCATTCGGACCACCAAGCTTGGTAGGTACTCCGTAATCGTTATCGCCTCGCAAAGTGATGTTGGAGCTCTTTATGGCTCATTCAAGCTTCTGCGCATGATGCAAACACTACAGCCCATCGCGATGGTCAACGTGAATGAAAAGCCGCGCCTGCGCCTGCGTGTGCTCGATCACTGGGACAATCTCGACGGGAGCATCGAGCGCGGATACGCAGGGCACTCTCTATGGGACTGGAGTGCCCTGCCAAATACGATCGATCCGAGATTGAGCGACTATGCTCGAGCAAACGCGTCGGTTGGCATCAATGGATCGGTACTAAATAATGTGAACGCAAATTCACAGATCCTCACGGCCGAATACCTGAAAAAAGTTGCATCAGTGGCGAACGTATTTCGCCCTTACGGGCTTCACGTCTATTTGTCTGCACGCTTTTCAGCCCCCATGGAGATCGGTGGTCTGAAAACGGCAGATCCACTCGATACGAATGTCGGCGCCTGGTGGAAAAAAAAGGCGGATGAGATTTACGAATTGATTCCAGACTTCGGTGGCTTCGTTGTTAAGGCAAACAGCGAAGGACAACCTGGCCCACGCACTTACAACCGAACGCATGCCGATGGCGCGAACATGTTGGCTGCTGCTGTCGCACCGCACCAGGGTGTTGTTATGTGGCGAGCGTTTGTCTACGACATGGAACCGGGTTATGACCGCGCGGGCGCAGCGTACGCAAACCTGCAACCGTTCGATGGAAAATTTGCGAGTAACGTGCTGTTACAGGTGAAGAATGGACCAATCGATTTCCAACCGCGTGAGCCATTTCATCCATTGTTTGGAGCGATGCCCAAAACGCAATTGATTCCTGAGTTTCAGATCACACAGGAGTATCTCGGATTTTCCAATCACCTGGTTTTTCTCGCACCCATGTGGCGGGAGTTCTTCGCTGCAGACACTTATTCAAAAGGTAAGGGTTCGACGGTCACCAAAGTTATCGATGGAGAACTCGAACATCAACGTTTGACCGGCATCGCTGGCGTCGCCAACACCGGATCGGATCGTAATTGGACCGGTCATCAATTCCTGCAGGCAAACTGGTTTGCGTTTGGCCGTCTTGCGTGGGATCCAGAAACTTCATCTCAAACAATCGCGCGGGAGTGGTTGGCGATGACGTTTACGCATGATCGAAAAACGCTGGAGTTGTTGACGAACATTATGCTTCAGTCTCGCGAAGCTGTTGTCGACTACATGACGCCGCTCGGTCTTCATCACATCATGTGGGGCAATCATCACTACGGTCCTGCTCCGTGGTGGGACACGTTTCCACGCGATGATTGGAACCCGGTCTATTATCATCGTGCTGACGACAAAGGGATCGGGTTTGATCGAACCTCAACTGGCAGCAATACCGTGGCTCAATATAAACCGGCCGTAAGCAAGTTGTTCGGCGACATCAACACTTGTCCAGAGGAGTTTTTGCTGTGGTTTCACCACGTGCCGTGGAATCATCGAACGCGTTCAGGCAAAACTTTGTGGGATGAATTAGCTCTTCATTATCAGCGCGGCGTGGACTGGGTTCGCGCGACGCGAAAGACCTGGGATAGTCTCTCATCCCAAATCGATCCAGAACGTCACGCTGAAGTCGCGAAGAAATTGGCAATTCAGGAACGAGATGCCATTTGGTGGCGTGATGCCGTACTGTTGTACTTTCAGGGCTTCTCGAAAATGCCATTGCCTGCTGGCGTTGAGAAACCAGCACACACGCTGGACGAGTACAAGGCAAAGAGTCTCGCGTGGTAATGAATCAGCTCAGCTTCTCATTCTCCCCAAGCTTCAGCTTGGGGTTAGAGCTGCCTCAGATTCTCTATGAACCGTTTCAACGGTTTTAGTGGGTCTCAAGCAGTGGGCTTCAATTGCTACTTCGAAAACCGTTAAAACGGTTGTCCACGGCGATAACAGGTGAGCCCCAAGCTGAAGTCTGGGGAGAATGAGAAGAGATGAGTTAAGCCAAGTACGTAACGAAGATAACTTTCAAATGACAACTGCCCAATAGACCGGCTGCCTTGCCAAACAATGCGCATCGTCGACATCCGCCCAACAACAGTCACCGTTCCGCTTGAGGCACCGTTGCGCCATGCAAATGGTTGCCACTGGGGTCGCTTCGTTCGCACGATCGTTGAAGTCGAAACTGATGACGGATTGATCGGGTTGGGAGAGATGGGCGGCGGTGGAGAGTCAGCTGAAGCGGCAATCCGGGCAATGAAGAATTATCTGCTCGATCATGATCCAGCACGACTCGAAGAGATGCGTTTCCTGATCGCGAATCCCACTGCTTCCCTCTACAACAATCGGACTCAGATACTGGCGGCCCTCGAGTTTGCCTGCCTGGATCTACTGGGTCAGAGTTGGGGTGTTCCAGTTTCTGAAATTCTTGGCGGGCGACTGCGCGAAAAAATTCCCTTCGCCTCGTATCTTTTCTATCGTTACGCAAATTCGAAAGGCGATTTCGACGAAATCAGAACTACCGATCAACTGATCGACCACGCTCGCGATCTAAAAGAACGTTTCGGTTTCACTTCGCACAAGATGAAGGGCGGAGTTTTTCCTCCTGAATATGAACTCGAGTGTTACCGCGCACTTGCCTCAGAGTTCAAAGACGATCGTTTTCGTTTTGATCCAAATGCTGTTTGGTCAACTGAAACAGCGATTTGGTTTGGCCAACAGATAGAGGATCTAAGAAACGACTATCTCGAAGATCCAGTGTTCGGTTTGAACGGTATGCGACGCGTGCGCGAGAAAGTTCGAGTGCCACTTGCCACCAATACCGTCGTCGTTAACTTTGAACAACTAGCGACCAATGTGCTCGACACTGCTGTTGACGTTATTCTCCTCGACACTACTTTTTGGGGAGGAATCAGACAGTGCATCAAAGCGGCAAACGTGTGCGAGACTTTCCAGCTTGGTGTTGCAATGCATTCCTCAGGTGAACTCGGTGTTCAACTCGCGACGATGCTTCATCTCGCTGCCGTGATTCCCAATCTCTCATTCGCTGGTGATGCGCACTATCACCATCTAACCGATGATGTGATTGTGGGTGGTAAGTTTGAATACAACGACGGGCAGATTGAGGTTCCCAAAGCTGCTGGGTTGGGAGTCAAACTGGATTACGACAAGCTGAGCGCTTACAAAGAATTATACCGACGATTAGGGCCGTATCCGTACGATCAGGATCCACTAAGACCTGGTTGGGTACCGACAGTGCCAAATGATCGCTGGGCCGATCCGCTGGATTCGCGGATGCCCACTAATATCCGCCTTTAAGACCCCAGAAGGGATGGACCATGATTAGTCTGGTGGAAAATCAAACCGTGCAGGCCGAGTTGCTCACCGACAAAGAGAAACTTCGGCTGCAAGTGGAACTCGCGGTAAACAAGACGCCCGCTATTGACGTCCATACTCACGTTTATCCGCCTGCCTTCAATGGCTTGTTCCTGTCTGGTATCGATGATCTACTCACTTATCACTATTTGATCGCAGAAACTCTTCGCTCTTCAGATCTCTCACACGCGTGCTTCTGGAAAATGTCGAAAGTCGAACGAGCCGACCTTGTCTGGCAAACTCTTTTTGTTGACAGCACACCGCTTTCAGAAGCCGCGCGAGGTATAGTTACGATCCTGGATTCATTCGATCTCGATACGCGCGCGCCGAATCTCGATGAGGCGCGGGCGTTTTTTGGAGCACAGGATGAGCCGGCACATCTCGACCGCGTTCTGCAAATGGCGGGCGTTAGTGATGTCGTAATGACCAACGATCCCTTCAGTGAACAGGAAGTTCAGTCGTGGGTGTCGGAGATTCCGCTCGATGATCGCTTTCATGCTTCG
>AR_comb_assmDRAFT_10038709_pt1 | contig 10393 bp, 7 predicted proteins | sample ArasoioldDNA_FD_10543 | JGI IMG/M metagenome (IMG submission 10543) | reverse complement strand
CCTTTAGCCGACATCTGTGGCGCTTCGGCAGAGATCAATATCGCATTTTGCTGCATGCCGAGAATCAGCCGGATGTTAGCGAATCGGCCCGGCCAGAAGCGGCGATCGTCATTGGCGATCGTGGCGCGGAGTTTGACTGTTCCGGTTCCGTCCTGCACGGAGTTGTCAAGGAAGGTAAGTTTGCCGTCGCGGGGTTTTTCAGATTCGTCCGACAGGCGCACTGCGGCTTTCAAGGTGCCCCGCGCCATGTTGCGTTGTACCATTGTCAGATCGTTCTCAGTGATGGTGAAATCAGCATAAATCGGGTCCAAGCGCTGGATCACCAACAAGGAGCCGCTGTTGGCCGTCACCACGTTGCCGAGGTCGACGAGCCGTTGCCCAGCCCGGCCATTGATAGGTGAGCGAATCGTGCAGTAGTCGAGGTTGAGACGGGCGCTATCCAGCGCCGCCTGGTTTTGTTTGAGCTGGGCCTCGGCCACCGCAACGGCGTTTTTCTTTGCATCGTAATCCTGCCGCGAAACCGCTCTCTGATCGGTGACACTCACCACCCGATCAAAATTGATTTTGGCTAGTTCAAGCGCTGCTTTCGCCTGCCCGAGATTGGCCTCCGCCATATTGAGCTGCGCCTGATAAGGCCTCTGGTCAATGGTGAAGAGCACCTGCCCAACCTTGACGTCGGCACCATCAACGAAATGAATTTGAGTAATCCGTCCGGAGACCTGCGGCTGGATAGAGACCACTTCCCGGGCAACGAACTTGCCGATGGCATCAATATAATTGGGAACGTCTTGGGTGACCGCCGTGGTAACAGTCACCGGCGCGGGCGGCCGTTCGAAGGAGGGCGCCGCTTTCTTCTCACAGGCGGCGAGGAAGGCCAAGCCACCCAAAACCATGACTGTCCGGCCGGAAATAGCAAACCATCTCCGCGGAGTCTGTAAACCGCGCAACTTCACTCTTACGCCACGAGACGTTGGGGTAGATCCCCAAAACCCCGCTGTTTCTTTCGCTTTCCACCGACGGCCCGCTCCTGCCACTGTCTGAGTCCGCGCCGGATGTAACCTGGATCCAAACCGAGCAAGGCACAGACCGAAACGAACGAGAAGACCCCATTCGATTCATCGCCAAAAAGCCACGCTTCAGCCTCTTCGAACAACATCTGCTTTTTTTTATTTCGAGGCAGGATATTGTCCTGAAAACATCGAATGCCATCTTCTAAAACTGCCAGCAGAAGCGCCTTTTCGGGCTCCAAGGGCGTTTTTCTACGAAAATTATCGATGTATTGCTCGGCTAGCAATACGTCCGGTTGAAAAAGAGACGAGATTCTTTCGTCCCCGCCAGGGTTGGGTTGCGCCGGGGTATTTTCTACACGCTTCTTTTCGAACTTCATTTTCACGTCTCCTTAAACCGTCAGTTAGTGGGCCTTCACTAACTAACACCAACTAAAAGCTATTGGGTCAGTAATGACAGCGCTTTGGGATTGTAATACCGTTTAATCGCTTGTTCCTTCAGGCCCACGCCCAACAGTGCAAACCACACCGTCTGCTCAACCAAAGCTTGTTTCGAAACTTTATAATCCACCGCCGGCTGTTCGGGATGAAGATGGAGCATCAAAGCAAAAGCGATGTGATGCACCAACCAAGCTCTGAGATCTGGACGCAAGGGAATTTCATGCATCTCTCCAGCCTTGGCGGCGGCTTTCAAGCACGCCTCGAACTTGGCGAGCCATGCGGGAGCGAACTTCTTATGCGTTAGTCGTATGAAAGCCCCGTCATCGAGAAGGCTGCGCACGCTCAGGCGATCCATGACCTTCTGGTTAAGGTCGCCGGCCCATCCCTGAACGAAACGGGTGACGACGAAATGGACCATGAAAACCAGAGTCGAGGTGGACGGGTCCAACGTCAAGATTCGCTTGAATTCCGCGAAGGTCGGGCCTTTGACACAGGCATCGAGCATCGCCGCATAGAGCGACTCTTTACTGGGAAAGTGTTTGTAAAGTAAGGCCTCCGAGACTCCGGCGGCTTTGGCCAGCTCCCGTGTAGTCGTTCCGTCGAACCCTTTGTCCGCAAAAACTCCGCGAACGGCGTCGGCAATGGCCTGCCGCCGTTCCTCCGCAGAAAGTCGCCCGTTCTGGCTCATCACCGGTTAGTTAGCAATTACTTACTTGCTTGTCAAGGCTATTTTAGAGAAGATTTCCGGCAAACGCGGCTTATAACAAAGTTATTGCGCAACCTAGAGTTAAAATATTTATGTAAGTTCCAATCGTTCAAGCCGTTCCAGCAGTTTCAATCGTCCACGAATGGGCCCCAACGCAAAAACCGTGTCGGTTCGAATCCGAAAAATCTGTATCATGCACCCCAACCCCGACGAACCTGGATTCCCGTTTTCCACGGGAGGAACCAACCGAGCCCCCGAATCCCTGAACGCTGAACCTTAAACTTGAAGTCGGCATAAACCAACTCGCTTCATGGATTTGAACGGCTGGAACTACTCGAACGGTTGGAACGATTGGAACAGCTTCCGAAAGAAGCTATTCCATCTCCCGGACTAGACGAAAGCCGATACTGGCGCTCCGGACGCCCGGATCGCCTCTGCCTCGGAACGATGAACGCAATCCCTTCGCGCCGTAGTTCCACGCTCCGCCGCGAAAGACACGCAAATAGCAGTTTCCACCGCCTTCCTTCTTCCAAGCCGAGCCGTCCGTGGGCGCACCTTTATAATCGTCATGGTCACAATCCTCGACCCACTCCCACACATTGCCGGTAGTGTCGTAAAGTCCGAAGGGATTAGGCTGGAACGAACCCACTGGCGCGGTCACTTTGTTGTCCCACTCGCTGCCGCAGCCAACGCAGTTCGCCATACCGGATTTCATTTGGTTACCCCACCAAAACGTGGTTTCTGCTCCTCCGCGGGCGGCATATTCCCACTCTGCTTCGGTGGGCAAACGATAGCGCTTGCCCGTCTGGGTCGACAACCATTTGCCATATTCCACGGCCTCTTCCCACGAGAAGTTGATCACCGGCTGTCGGCCACGACCCCCACCGCCATCGTTCGGAAGCTGCCTTCCTGTGGCCTGGGCAAATTTATCGTACTCTTCAAAAGTCACTTCGTACCGGCCAATGGCAAGAGGCTTCTGGATTTTGACCAAGCGGATCGGCTGGGCAGATTTATCCCGGCCATCTTGAACGTCTCCCATCCGAAACGATCCTGCCGCAATCATGATCAACTCAGGTCCCTCTCCTCCACTCTTCAGGGGATCGCGAAGCACTCTTGTGTTGGCAGCAGATCCGATAGCGCTTTGTGAGTTTTCAGGAGTCCAGCTTTCGGTTGAGGAGTCTTTCGCTGTCCCAGACCGGTTTGCCGAGGACTCGGTTGCTTGGTCTAACCACTTTGCCCGAGGCGGGGACGACTGCCGCACCGACTCTTCACTTGACCTATGGATAACAAACCAGATGACGGCAACTAGAATGACAATCACCACGGCGCCGCCGGCATAAACCAATCGTTTGTCTTGGATGGCGATAGATTCAGGCCGCGACTCCGGTTCTTCTATGCGCCCTTGGTTTCGCGGACGTGCGCGATTGGCCCTATTCTTCGATTTGCTCTTGCTTCTCTTCGCCAATTTTCCGCCTAGCCTCTCCCTCTTCAGGAGCGTTGACTGGCTCTCTGCGTACTTTGCGTTCTCTGCGGCTAATGTCCCTGTTTTCCTGGTTTACCGCGTCACGCCTTCCCGCAGCACCTCGTCGAGCAACGCTTCGTCGATGAACTGAGCGGCACTGATCGGCTTATCCACTCTCTGCGACGCGCGGGCAAAATCGATCAAGATCTGATAACCCTCCACGCGATTTTTGCCGTCCGGGCTGAGCAACTCTAACAACTGTTTGTAGGCGAGCGTGGCAACTTCTTGATCCATGCCGAACTCGCGGATGATCATTTGGGTCGTCTCGGTACGATTCTCACGGATGTAGTTCATAGCGCGCAAGGACGCGCGCATGAATCGTTTCATCATAGCGGGTCGTTTTTTGATCTGGTCGGCATGCGCGACCAGCCCCGTGCCGGAAACGTTCACGTAATCGCGGGTGACGGCGATCTTAGTAAAACCCTCTTTTTCTGCGCGCAGACTATGCGGCGCGCTCAGCATCGATGCCGCGATGGTACCAGATTTCAAGGCTGCGTAGCGCTCCGGCGTCCCTCCCATATTGAGAACGACAACGTCCTTATCGGGCTGAAGTCCACCCTGGATCAGAATCTGTCGCAGCAGGGTATCCACAAGTCCGCCGGGATTGAGGGATCCGATCGGTTGTCCTTTGAGCTGTGCCAAGCTGCGGTACTTTGGTTGCGCGTAAAGCCCCTGATCGACGTAGGCATTCAGGCTCATGATCACGCGCAGCGGCGCGCCGGCGACAAAGGCGGTCACCGCGGTGGTGCTGCCCGTGCCGAAGTCGGCGTCGCCGGTCAGCAACGCTTTGATATCGATCCCACCGCGCATGTAAACGGTGCTGACATTCAGCGCTTCCTTCTGAAAGAAACCTTTCTGTTTCGCAGTCTCTAAAATCGGAAAGTTGGTGATGGACTTGCTCGGATAACTGACAACGACTTTTTCTGGGGACGCCTGTCCTCGCGCCGGAGGTGCGGCACCGAACGTGGAAATGAATATCGCGAACACGATGTAGCCGAGATACGTCATCTCATGCACCACCTTGAACATTGAAGTCCTGTACGTCTTGAACCTTTTGAACGGCTTGAACGATTTGAACGACCCAAGGCCCGCACCATTAACCCTGCCACAAACCGCGTACCCGCGACAATATCTCCATGGTGATTTTCGGTTGAAGTGCCGTGAGCCGCTCATTGACCTCTGCACGCACCGAGTCTTCGCATCGCCTTCGGCCATCCTCGGCCAAGCGCTGAAAACGCGACTCCCAAAGCGCGGTCCGAACAACGACAGGTGGTAGATCGATGGCTTCAACCGCATCCACAACCCTCTCTTTCCCCAGCCACCACGCGCTGGCGGCGACCACGGCGCCGGCGATAAGGCCGATGACGAATCCCACGGGCCCGGTGGTGTGCAGTAAGGTCGCCACGATGGCCACTCCCAGGTACTTGCCAAGCCCGCCGCTAACGGTGGCAATGGCAAGGGCGATCGAGGTTCCTACCGACAGGCCGATGGCCCCGGTAAATTGTTGAGAGATACCCATATCCGTACTTCTGCCGGTGATTATTTTGATACCGCCAAGTATCCCTTGCGGCTCCTTGAGAACAATAAAATCCGTGCCTAAGCTTTTCAGGATCTCGCCGACGCGCCGTGACAAAGTAGTCTGGAACTCGGACAAGCCAGTTTCCGCCACATAAGACTCGATTTGCGACACAAACCCTTCCGAGAGCGATTGTATCTCGGCCTTCAGTTCTGAAACTTTTCCGCCCTTTTCTCTGAACTGGTGCAATCGCGGCACGATGCGCTCATCGTAAAGCTTCTGACCAACAAAAGCCGCGATGTCTTCTGCCAGCTGTCTTGTTCCCTCGGCGACTTCCTTTTCAATCAATGCACGCACGGGAGCTTCGATAACCTCGCCGTAATAGAGGTCCAACCTCAGGCCGATATCGTTGCGCCGCCGCTGAATGTTTCTCCATTGCCAGGCGGCCAACGCCCCCCGCGGGATCACGATTATCAGCATTACCGTAATGGCGAACAAATGAATCCACGGAGCCGCTTTGTCACCCTGAGATGACAGCAGGCGAACAACATCGATCTCGCTTGCCAGTCCAAGACCAAGCAGATCGGATACCAAGAGACTTGGACCAAAGATAAAATGGACGAAGGCAATGACGGACGGTTCGCCTGTAATAAACGTGCTGCTCCAGATAACATGATAGCCTTGAAAGAGTCCCTGGAAATACATGCCCGCCACTGCCCCGGTGGCCAGAAATAACGCCCCCAAATGAAGCAGGACTTCCCAACGCGAAACCACCAACGGAGCGGCAACCGCGTACCAGTTGACACTAAAGCGGGTGACAACGTCCGCTAGTTTCTTTTTTTCACCCACATTCATGGCGACCCGGTGAAAAAAATGCCAGAGCCCCGGCATTAGAAACTGCGCCAGGTGAGAAACACTGAGCTTGGCTTCCGACCCCCCTTCTCCAGGATTTTTTGTTGGCTGTTTGGCGCTGACAAGCTCAGCGGATGGCGAAGAAACCAGGTCCTTTTTGCGCGGCTTGGCCAAGAACACCAGGAAAAGCACAAGATAGACACACAGGTTCCACGCGACCAGCAACAGCACCGGGTTGCGAACGACGTGAATTTTCTCCGCCGGCCCAAGCAAATTTGTTACAAAGCCCAAAACCAGAGCGATCAAGCACACGGGCAGAGTCAGTGATGTTGGCAATCTTGCCAGATGAATAACCGATTGATAGCCAGACGAAAGGTGGTCAAACAAAAACTGCGCCCGAGCTTTGACCCAGCCCAAGCCAGGAGCGAAGTTTCTTGCGGCGGAGAACACGTCGACCAGCAACGAATCCGAAAAGAAGGTCCTGTCGCACTCCTCGACGGAGCGAACTAGTATGATCTTCGCCGCTGCATCTTCTGTCAAGGCCATAGTAGATCGGCCGGGCGGGAACGTTCACCACCGGCTATTGTGAACTCAACGAGCATGTCCAAGAATGCCGGCTTCTATCGCCGTGCTACCCCCGAAACGCCGGCTCAACGAGTCGCTTGTTGGATGCGCGAATTCGCCTCACGGTCGCAGCAAATCCCTCCAGCGCTCCTTGCATGCCACAGCGATGCGCAGTCTTTCCAGATGCTGTTCCATTTGCTTCCCACCCTGCTTCACGGGGTGCTTCGCGAAGAAATCTCGGACATCGGCTTCAAGCTCGGGACTGACTAGGCCGATAATGCCTTCGCACATACGGGGAATTGAGTTGTCTGGGTAGCGGCGCAGCATTTCCTCCCAATGCGCTTTCATGAAGGACCACGCCTTTTCTCTCGCGTCCTTGTTTAAGAGAACGCCGCGCATGACATAGGGCGCATTTTGTGTGCGGACTTCGCCGCTTATCGTCATTTGCAACGTGCGATCGATCAGCTCCGGCCGGCGAAATGAGCCCAACGCAAAAAGATAGCGCGTTTCTTCCTGGGGAGTTTGCGCGGTTTTGAATCTCGCGTAAAACTTCTCATAATCCGCGACGGTCCCGGTATGAGCGACAATCGATACCAAACCCGGAATCAAATTGCGCTCGACCGAAGTGGGGTCCTTTTCGTATTGAGCATAGAGCTCCCGCGCGCGCTCTTGGCAGGCCTTGTCTTCTCCCACCGTCCCCAGAGCATTGATTAACTCACCCCGCAGCTGTCGCTCGAGCTCTGTCTCCCCTTCCCTCGGGGACCACGTTAAGCGCTGCAGCGCCGGATTGAAAGCAGCGCGGATCCGCTCCTGAAATAGCCGCTCCTGTACGTCATCCAGGATGCGGTGCAGATGATGACTGGAGATGATCATTGTCGTCCAGACGTTAAGATCGGTCTCATCACGGAGCAGATCGATCAAGTCCAGGTAATCTGTCAACGATGCGAGGCCGGCCAAGGTCGTTGCCCAGGTGTCGTTCACCAGGTTGAAGCGCTCCACGGGCAAGAGATTGGATCGCAGCTCTCGCTTCACAGCTGCCATCAATTCCGAATTGTAGCGCACACGATAGAACCCGTGGCCCCCGGCATTTGCCACAACCCAATCTAAGTCTTCGGGCAATTGGATGTGCAGCTCCTGATCGGTCAAAAGAACGGTCTGATTGACCATCCCCTGCTTCGTGCCGATGCGCAGAAAAATCGGCACATGAAATTTACGATCGGGAACATCACCGTCCTGTAAATAGCGAAACAACCGCTGCGAGAGAACCAGGCTGTGGCCGTCCTTTTCGACGCTGAGGAGCGGATAGCCCGGCTGAAAAATCCATGAATCCATGAGCGCCCGCGCCGGCTGATGGGTAGACTCTTCCAGGGCGTCCCATAAATCGGTGGTCTCGGCATTGGCATACGCGTGGCGGCGCAGGTAGAGCCGGATGCCGTCGCGAAACGAATCGTTGCCAAGATATTGCTCAAGCATGCGCAACACCGATGCCCCTTTTTCATAAGTAAGGACATCGAACATGCCCGCGGCTTCTTCCGGCCTCTCCACGGGAAACTCGATGGGCCGCGTGCTCTTCAAGCCATCCACCTGCATCGCCGCCGCCCGGGACACGGTAAAGCTGTCCCAGCGCCGCCATTCGGGCTTCCAGGCGTCCACCGCGAGCATCTCCATAAACGTGGCGAAGGCTTCGTTTAGCCACAGCCCGTTCCACCACTTCATGGTTACCAGATCGCCGAACCACATGTGGGCGTTCTCATGCGAAACCACATCTGCTACCCGTTCGAGCTCGCTGCGGGTCGCCTTCTCCTCGTCGACGAGCAGAGCCGTCTCCCGGAAAGTAATCGCGCCGAGATTTTCCATGGCGCCGGACGCAAAATCGGGGATGGCAATCAGGTCCAATTTGTCGCCGGGATAAGGAATGTCGTAGTAGCGGCTGAAGAAGGAAAGCGAAAAGCTGCCGACCTGCAGGCCAAATTTCCCCAGATGGCCTTTTCCGGGCACAGCCCAGACGCGCAAGGGAGCGCTGCCGACCAGCACCGGCTCGGTTCCCTCGAACTCGCCGACAATGAACGCGACCAGGTAAGTCGACATCTTGATACTGTCGGCGAAGACAACTTCCTTTTTTCCGGTTCCCGGTAAAGGAGTCAGTCGTATTGACCGCGTGTTCGAGATTGCCGACAAATTTTCGTCCACCACCAATGTCACCTGGAAAACCGCTTTAAACGCCGGCTCATCCCAACAAGGGAAAGCTCGACGCGCGTCCGTTGATTCGAACTGCGTCGACGCCAGCGTTTTGTCCCTCCCACTGACGTCTTTGTAGGTGCTGCGATAAAACCCGTGGAGCTTGTCATTTAAGACACCGGAGAAGGAAATCAACAATTCCCATCGCCCGGGACTTAGGCTGTCGGGGAAGTCAAACGTGGCTTGCTCGTTCTCGCTGTCCACAGATACGTTTGCCGAAGTCAGCTTACCGCCCGGCCCCTTGATGGAAACCGCTTGGAAATCAAGTTCAGCGGCATTGACAACAACCTGTTGGACCGGCTCGAGCACCTGGACAACAATTCGTTCTTCCCCGGTAAACTTCGCTGCGGAAAGGTCGGGAGCGAGTTTGATCTCGTAACGCTCGGGGACGACGTTAGTGGGTAGCCTGTAAGGTTTTCGTTCTGGCATTGGAACTCCTAAAGGGATTTCTGTCGGAAACTATAGAAAGCCACGAGCCTGGAGGCAATAGACCGAGCTACGAAAAAGACCGTTCCAATCGTTCCAGCCGTTCCAATCGTTCAAAGCGTTTCGTTTTCGGGCTACGTTGGACTCATGTGCAGGTATTATCGCCGCCCCGCGGGCCGCGCAAAACGTCCTCGAGCAAGGATGGCGGCGCCGCAGTTGGTTTGCCTTTGGCATTGACAAAGATCCCCAGTGAATAGTCCCTCGCCAGGAGTGTCTTCTTTCGCACTTCGTAGATTTCATGAATCCATGCGCCGCGTACTTTGCCGACTTCGCAAATCCAGCTCACGATCTCGATCTCATCGTTGGCGCGAGCAGGACTAAAATACTCGATCTCGTGGCCTCCCTGGAAAACCATCCACTCTCCCGTGCGCAGCTCTTCCAGCGGATGGCCGGCCAAGCGCATAGCGTTGTAGTAGGCCTGCTCGATCCAGTTGAAAAAGACCGTATGATGCGCGCGCCCGAGGGGGTCGAGTTCGTAGCTTTGCACCTGGCGCCGGTAATTATACCGGTAACAATCCTCCGCCGTGCGTGACTTGTAGCCGCGAATTCCAAGGTCCTCTTCTTCTCCACCCGGAGAGAGTGCGATCTTGACTTCCTGCGGCAGACGAATCGGACGCCCGCTTTTTGAGTCTATGTATACCCACAGCGCCCGGCCCCGCGCGACCCGCGCTCGGTCTACAGTACGCCTAACGTCATACTCACGGATGCAAGTGGATCTGCCGCACTCCGATATCCAAGTGGTCACTTCCAGCTCGTCGCCGTAACGGACCTGCAAGTAGTAGCGAATCTCCAAGCGGCGGACCACCCAGGCGACGCCGCGATCTTCATACCATTGAAGCGGGTATCCGGCGTCACAAGAAGCCTGAATAGCGGCTTCCTGCATATATTTAACGCAGACCGCGTTGTTGAGATGTCCGAAGGAGTCCAACTCGTCATGACGAACACGGAAACGGTAGGAAAAATCGTGGGCCATCGACAACTCGTTGCTGTTCATTCCAAAACAACCATCACGCTTCCGCCCGGAGGGTTTCCAGCGCTGGGCGGCGGAAGATCCCCCAACA
>AR_comb_assmDRAFT_10146534_pt1 | contig 10394 bp, 14 predicted proteins | sample ArasoioldDNA_FD_10543 | JGI IMG/M metagenome (IMG submission 10543) | reverse complement strand
TATGATCTGATCACCAAAACATATGGATTCCCTGAAGATGGATTTGAAGCCGAAACAACGCCGCGAGCCGAGGCGTTTTGGCAGTTTACCGATGCAAAAAATGCCTACCAATGGCTAACAGAAAAGATTTTTCACCATGAAAGTTCTATTGCTCTATGATTACCCCCCTCCACCAGCAGGCCTCTCCACACAAGGAGATCTTCTTTATCGCGGCCTCCAGGAAATGGGCGTTGAAGCACATGCGGCTCATTTTGAATCTACTTCTGAAAAGGAATGGTACTATCGCTGGTTCAAACCAGATATTGTCCTGGGAGTGGGTTATTGGGGATACACGCCACAATTGATTTTGCACCCTCAAGAGTTTGGTATTGAACCTGTCCCCTGGCTGGTAGCGGACGGCTATATTGCCAACTACCAGGATATCCTGAACAAACTTCCGCTGATTTTGGTGACGTCCCACTGGGTCAAGGACGTTTATATCCGGGATGGAATTAAAGGGGATAATATCGAAGTTTTGCCTGTCGGCTGCGATACGGATTTGTTTTTTCCCGTGGAAGCGGATCATCCGAAAGTTAAAGCCGTGAGGGACATGCTCCGGGTCCCACAGGACGAATTGATGATCCTGACCGTAGGAGGGGATGCTGCCTCCAAAGGTGCTCAGGAAGTCATGCAGGCGCTGGCACGGATCCAAAATGAGGTACCTCCCTGGAAATACATCTGCAAAGTCTGGCCTCAAAAGCGGACAAGCATACAAAATAAAGCGGATCTAAAACTTGCGCAAGAGTTGGGGATCGACCAAAATGTTCACTTTGTTACCAACATTACTTCCCGGAACTTTATGCCTTATTTTATCGGCGCCTGCGACGTTTACGCGGCTCCGTCTCGCCTGGAAGGATTTGGCATGTCCCAGATCGAGGCGGGCGCCTGTGCAAAACCTGTCATCAGTATCCGAGCGATGGGGATGCTCGATACATTGATCCACGGTGAAACGGCTCTGCTGGCGAGCGTTGCCCAGGAAATCGTTCTACATGAAACGATCGTCGGCGATGAATCAGGTTTTGCGGAGAAACGCAGGATCGTCTTCAATCCGCCGCGGATTGCAGAATATCGCGCCAATGTGGACGAACTTTCCAATTATCTGCTGACGCTCATGACGGACGTCAATCTGCGCGAAAATATGGCGCACGCCCTTCGAGCACATATCGTTAAAAATCTTGACTACCGTGTTGTAGCCAGGCGATTTGTCCAAATTGTGGGTGAAAAGCTGGGAATTAAATAGTGCCGCATAAAATCCAAATGTTGTTGTTGGAAGATTGGCGGGAAAACTTATCCAACGTAAATTTACGCATGGAGAACATGTGGTAAATAGGGAACCTTCAAAACTCGAGCGATAGCTTCTTGTTAAATTTGAGTAAGGAGAATACCATGCAGCATGAAATTGAAGAGGCCAGGCGAGCGGCTCTTGAAGTGCTGCTCCATAATAGAGAAGGACCATACCTTGGCCTGCCTCGTACAGCAGGTTGGGGATATCCCGAACCGTATACCCGTGACTTAATGATCTCCCTGCTGGGAATAGCCGTCACCGATCATTCGCCTCTAATTGATAGCATAAAACGGGTTCTGGAAACGCTGGCTCAGAATCAGACAGAGCATGGGCATATCCCCTCGCTGGTCCACGATCCGGATGATGTGGGGGCAAGCGACACAACACCTTTGTATTTGCTGGCGGTTGGGATTTTCAGGAGGCTGTCCGGTGAGGATGACTTCCTGGAAGAGAGTGCACAAAAAGCCTTGAACTGGATGGCGTATCAGAGTCCTGTGGACCGTTACCTGGTTGCTCAACAGCCTACCAGTGACTGGCGTGATGAACAATGGGTAATGGGTTTTGGGCTCTATGTGAATACACTTGCATACAGTTATCTGAGACTCTTTGGGCATTATAAACAAGCAGATCAATTACTCGATGCAATGAAGCACTTTACCATCACTGGCGATGTGATCCACCGTCATGTTCATGAAGGATTGGTCGTTGTAGATAAACCATACTTTGCCCTCTGGTCTTACAAATTATATAGCAGTGAGCGGTTTGACCTATTGGGAAACAGTCTAGCCATCCTCTCGGGTATCGCTCCACAGGACAGAGCTAATGCAATGATCGACTGGATTGAAGCTGAGTGCATGAATATGAAACGAAAAGGACTTCTGGCGCTCGATCTGCCCCCCAACTTTTTCCCCTTTGTTCAGCCCAACGATCCCGACTGGCACCCCCGTTATGAGAAGTTCAATCAGCCGGGTGATTATCACAACGGCGGAATCTGGCCGTTTATTGCCGGCTTCTATGTAGCTGCCTTGGTCGCAGCTAAAAGATACAAATTGGCAGAGGAAAAACTTTTAGCGCTTACAAAAATCGTGCAAATATCGAATACCGGGCTTAATCAGGATCTCAAATATGGCTTCAATGAGTGGCTGAAAGCCCAGAATGGTATCCCCATGGGACAGAACTGGCAAACCTGGTCAGCGGCGCTTTATCTGTATGCGGCAAAGTGTGTGGAAGAACGAAGTACGCCTTTCTTTGATGAAATCCGTAATATGCAATCCTAAGTTAAAGAGTTGGTAGAGCAAACTTATTTCTGTGTTGCAGTTCTTTTCGTCTGATAGAGTTCTTTCTGACGTTTCTTGAGTTTCAAATATTTCTTATCTTCCCGGGCCTGTTTCCACTTCTCATAAAATATTTTCGCCGATTCTGCTTTGATCGCACCTTCTTCCCACTCCAGAACTTCCTTCGTCCTATCTTTGTATTTTTGCCCCGATTTGTGATTGGCATAGCGACGTGAGCGAGTGTAGCCCATCTGCAGGAACTTACGCGCCATATCCATGCCGATGAAATCATCCTTTGCTTTGTAATCAAGAAAGATCCTGTATATTTTATTGGCAGACGTGCGGGCCATCTCCGGGGTTTTGAACCTCCAATGGGGAAGGATTTCACTCTTATAAGGTTCGACGAGCAAGACTCCTTGCTCGCCTTTGCCAATTCGATAGAGCTCAGGATGCTGTCTAAAATCGATCTGATCGAAGTCGAGTGAGTAATCGAATGTCAAAGCTTCATTGCCTCGACCATTGTTTGTGCTTTTTCCACCACGCCGCGCTCGCTTTTAAATTCCAGCATCTCGAGGGCTTGCTCAAAACTGATCCAGCGCGACTCCTCAATTTCGTGGTCATGATTGGCCACATCCCCGGTTCTGTATCCCAGAAGGTAGAAATGGACAAACTTGTGATAGCGGATGCGCTGGCCATACTGCACTCTTTGATACCAATATTCGATGGTTTCAATTAATCGGATCATTTCTGTCTCGATACCTGCCTCCTCTCGAACTTCACGGACCGCAGTAAATTCAGGCGTCTCTCCCGGATCCACAATCCCTTTGGGCAATTGCCAGCGCAAACTGGGTTTAACAGAAACGATCGCCATCTGGATCTCTGCTCCGGTTCGGCGGAAGGCAACGCCTCCGGCAGAGATTTGGTCTTTCGTAATGACCTTGGATTCAGCAGTCGATGAGTCGGATTGTTTTTTCGGCATAAAAATTATTTATCCGTTCGTACTTCCATGAATCAAAACCGTCTCGCATCCCGATAAGAAAGGATGCCAGACGGTCTTATTTCTCAAAGGGGCATTTATCTGCTCACGGCAGGCGAACGCTCAACCCTGAGTTAGGTCCGGATGGCACTCCCAGGGCGGGTGGCTCATCGGGGTGGGCACGCAGGTCGGCGAGCAGTTCTTCGGGCGGCAGGGAAGCCTCGATCAATGCCTCGGATTGGGGGCGCGGATTCTGTACCGGCTTGGCGCGGTATACGACTAAATCTGAGATTCCTTCTTCGATAGCGCGGCGCGCCAGGGCCCGGATATAGAAGCGGTTGAACTCGCTCTCTGCCAGGACCTCCGCCGAATTGGCCGGTACAGAAGCGATGGAAAATCCTCCCTTGGGATTCTTCCGCGACTGCGTCTTGTTGATCCGGCGGTGCTGCTTCAAGTGCTCGGCGAGAGTCTCGTCGTTCCCGGATTGGATCGCCTCCCGCAGCAGGTTGACATAATCCCGCTGGCCCTGTCCGCTGAGGACGGGACTGATGTGCAGCTGGTTATGGGCGATATCATAATTTACTTCCTCCAACATCAGCTGGCGGGTACGGTCGTCGAGGTTGACAAAATAGAGAGACATACTTTTCTTCCTTTTTTTTATTAACGTCCGCTTTTAAGGGGTTGTTACACAGCCTGCTTGCACAGGAAGTGTATTGTCAAATATAGGTATTTGGAAAACGGACGGGAAATATAGAACAATTGTACTATAAATGTCGAAAAAGCACAAACCCAAATTGCGACCATCGATCATTTTGCGAGGAAATGCCGTAAAGCTTCAATGCGAGGCAGTCCCACCCACAGGAGCAGGAAAAGCGAAAATATCCCAAGCGTTAAGAGCAGGGCTAGGAATACATTATTAAGAATGACACGGCTGATCAGATAGAATTCGATGCAAATGCTGGCTACGATGGGAAACATGCTCAACAAGAGCAGCCTGGAAGCGATACGAATAAATTCGTTGGCAACTTCCTTTTCCGACGTTTGGCGATGAAATGCTGCTTGTGTAAAGATGATCATCGTAGCAATCACGACCAGCACCATGGCGAGTAGATGCAGCCGCTGCTCAAAAACATTGAGTTTTTGGCTGAAAGTATCGTTGAAAACCACGATCAATTGAAATCCAAAAAGTGCCTGGATGCCGGGCAACACCATGCGGCTCTCGTCGAGTACCAAGGTAGCTGCTTTATCCAGAGGCAACTCTTTTTTCTGTGTCTGCTGCCTAGATGGCTTGTTATTCATTTTTACCTCCAATTCTTTAACACCGATAAAAGGTTGACTGCTCCTTAAGCAGAACCGCCTGACGTACAAGGCACGATGTCAGGCGGCTGTGTAGAGAAGTTTAAATGGATAACGATTTATCCGGCCGATTATGTTGGGTCCTCCTGAAGACTTTTGAGTCTCATTTGCATCACGCGTTCGAGACTCTCGGGATAAGGTAAAGTATGTAACTCAGCGAGTGCGCGGGCAGTCTCCGCATAGAACGAGAAGATTACCTGTGCGGATTGCAGCATGGCCTTTCTCTCCAGAGGACAAAAAGTTGTGATTAGGGGAGCTAGTTTTTCAACGGGTATGCAATTCTCGATTTTAAAATAAGCCTCATCCCCGATCTCTGTGTCCGAAAAATCCTTCTGCAGACGGGCCAGGGTCACGCAGATCGAGCGAAGCACTTCCAATTGGCCGCGCGCCCACCAAAGCTGACCACGTCCCATGGCAGTGGTAAAGTGGGACATTTCATGCCAGAATCCATAGATTTCCCGGCGGAGTTTTTCAGTTTGCTTCTGAATATCGAATTCTTTTTTGGAGGAAGTATACGTCACTCCAGTAAGAATATTCTTCTTATCCAGAAGAATGTGAAATGGCGCATCATAAAGTTGTTCCAGTTGGCCTTCGCTGCCAAAGTAAAGCTCTCCTTCCGTACCATCGACGTAAATAAGGAAGGCAATGTCGGGATGCCCGAAATCTTCGAGAAATACCAGATCTCCCAATGACCTTAAGAAGGATTCGCGTTGTTGAGAAAATTCATCAAATGTACTGTCTGTTGTGATGACCATGAGGTCAATATCGGAATATTGATCCGCCTTGCCTTTGGCATAGGAACCGATCAGACACGCCGCAACGACGCGATCATCCAACTGGCAGGCTTGCACAAACCGGTCGACGAACGACTGGTGACGAGAATACGGCTTGAGTGTCTGTAAGTTTGCCATGACCTTTCTCCTCTTTAGGAAATATCAAAGCTTCCGAACAGTATCTCCAGTGTGGATGGTTCCCGGTTGAATAATCCGGGTATTGATTCCGCGCAAATGAAGCTGCTTTCCCTCAGCTGAGTTGACCAACTTCAGCGCATCCAGGCCGAAGCGCGCCGAGAACTTGCTGCAGCCGGTATGAGGCTGGGCTGTCACTTCGATCACTGCCGTACCAATAGAGAGGCGCGTGCTAGGCGGCAAATTGTCGGCGCTTAAATCCAGGTCGACATAGAGCTGGTCGCCGGCCAGCGCCCAGTTCTGCTGGTTTTGTGCCAGCAGTTCAATCGTGCGCACATTCATGACGGTGATTTGCGCATCCGGGTTGGCTGACCCATCGGGCATATGCCTGTTGCCGCGCGTCTTCCAGTTATCACCGACCAAGCCGTCTGTCAGATGGAGTTCCACTTCATGCACGATTTCGCGATCGTCTTCAGATGGGCGCCGTACGATCATTTTCAAGATTCCCTGATCCTTGGGCGACTGGCGGATCAATTCCATGCCTGCTTCAAGCTCTGCCATGGGCACATGTGCGATAGTTTCCATTAAATCCTCTTTTCTTTCAAATAAATTCCGGCCAATAAGCCAATGATACAATATTTCCATAAAAATTATGGCGACGATTAAGCTTCGCAATGTCAGCTTTAACTACGCCGCTCCAGCGCGTACATCCACTTTCAAGTTGTTCGAAGGGCGGCGGGAACGCCATCAAGAGGATTTACCAGCGGAAACATCCCAGGGGACGCATACCCTGGATTCGGTTGATTTAACGATACCCAACGGCCAGACGTTCGTGATTGTGGGACCATCGGGTTGTGGCAAGACTACTCTATTGCGCGTGGTTGCGGGGCTTGAGAGAAATTACAGCGGTCAGGTGCTATTCGATGGGGAGGACATGAAGAATGTTCCTCCAGGGAAGCGCCAGATCGGGATTGTCTTCCAGAATTATGCCCTGTATCCGAATTTTACCAGTGAAGGCAATCTCTCGTTCTTCTTCAAATTGAATGAAATTCCCGATGAGGAAACACGCAAGCGGATTGAATTTACATCCGAGTTAATGGGCGTTGGATTTAAGGAATTGTTACCTCGTCGGCCGCTTACACTTTCAGGCGGGGAGAGGCAAAGGGTGGCGATCGCTCGCGCCATTGTCCGTGGACCGAAGCTGTTCCTGCTGGACGAGCCACTCTCCAACCTGGATGCCAAACTGCGCGTCCAGACCCGGACAGAGATCAAACGTCTGCTCCACAGGTTTGGGATCACGACCCTTTACGTCACCCATGATCAGGTGGAGGCGGTCGCGCTTGCTGACCAAATAGTAATCATGCATTCGGGTCGTATCGAACAAATGGGGACATATAAGTCGCTGACAGAAAACCCTCTTAGTCTCTTTGTTGCCGGATTCCTGGGGTTGCCGCCCATGGACCTCTTTCCAAGCGGTCCGATCTCCGATGGGAAACTTGTCCTGGACGATTATTTATTCCCTCTGCCGGAAGCGATCCATCCCTTGCTGCAAAACGGACAACAGGTCACGATGGGCATAAGGCGGGAAACGGTAAAGGTTTCGGTGGGGGAACAGTCCTCGAACGGGTTTCATCTCAAAGCGGACGTGGAGGCGTCCGAGTTTGATTTTGTGCACCGGACCCAGTCTGTGTTCGTGCGCATGGGGCGATTTCAATTTTCGGGATTATGTCCTCTTGATGTGAACCTGCATGTGGGCCAGCCGGTCGATGTGGAAATCGATCCTGAACACCTGTATTTCTTCGATACCCTTTCAGGTCGGCGTTTATAGTTTTTTCCACCTGGTGATTAATACTTTCACCTCCACGCGGACGCGACTATCGGCGTCGCCCAATGCCCAAGTTGAGCGTGTGGCGCGGCGTGTCTCTTCTCCCAGACCTACAAAACCTTCCCATTCCGCATCGATCCATTCTTCCATCTCGCTCGCTGTATCCCAAATGTAGTGAATAGACAAGAGTTCTTCCTTTTCACGGAAGAACCATCCATTGCGTTCTCCTTCGGCCATGGCCTGGTTGGCTGCATGGTCATCCTCCAGCCCGGCTGGTAGATCTGCCATAGCTCCTGTCTGGCGCGTTTCGCGGGCAGAGAAAACCTCCACCCTCCACTGATTTTCCAGCGGACGTAGATCAATCAAGATCCCATCCGTCACTAGAACTCTTCGAATTTCATCCAGGGCATGGACCATGCCCTCATGCTGAATTCATCAGAAGGACCACGCCAGTAGGACGAGGTCAAACGATTCGTTTGGAAATGGAAGATGCTCGGCCAGCGCATTCGAAAAATAGACCTTTTCCTCCATGTCGGACGGCCTGTCAATTGTAGCAACTCGTAATGCATCCCGCCGGTCCGGATCGATGGCAATTGTGATAGCAGGTTTTGCTGCATAGCGCCAGGTCAGGCGTCCTTCGCCGCAGCCAATTTCAAGAACGCGTTTGCCTGTAAAGTCGGTAAAGTGTTGCAACTGCTTTGTCTCATTGAGTTCGGGGTCTTTTTGGAAGGTCATGACTTCTCTTTCAACTCACAGCATCAATACTTTTGCGCCGCGGATTTTTCCCTGCTTCATTTCAAACAACGCCTGGTTGGCATCCTTCAATTCATATTCCTGGAACTCGGGCTTAATCTCAGCCTTAGCTGCCAGTTGCAGAAACTCGCCCACATCTGCCCGTGTCACATTGGCCACCGACTTGATCTCCTTCTCCATCCACAACTGGGAGGGATAATCCAACTGTAAAAGGACCTGCTTATCCACTTCCTCCTTGCGGATGGCATTGATGACGAGCCGTCCACCTGGTTTAAGCCGCTTCATCGCCTCGCTGATCGGACCCCAGACCGGTGTGGTGTCGATGATCGCGTCCAACCCCTCAGGCGGATTCTGGTCGATCGCTCCAGTCCAGGCAGCGCCCAGTGAAAGTGCAAATTCACGCTCACTTGAATTTCTGCTGAATACGCAGATACTCGAATTCGGATATTTATATCTGGCAACTTTCAACACGAGGTGATTTGATCCACCAAAGCCCATCAAACCCAGCGACTGTCCATCCTTGAGGTTGCAGAGTTTCAGAGCGCGATACCCCACCGCGCCCGCACACAACAAAGGCGCCGCCTCGGAGTCAGAAACGGAATCAGGAATGGGATGCACAAAGTCGGCGCGGACTTTCATGTACTCGGCATAGCCGCCGTCGATATCGCGTCCGGTCGCTTTGAACTCGGTACAGAGATTTTCCTGGCCTGATAGGCAATATTGGCAGTGACCACAGGCAGACGCAATCCATGCAACCCCAACGCGTTGATCCTTTTGGAATCGGGCAGCTTGCTGTTCCTGTTCCAGTGGCACACCCTGGGAGTGCGATGAGCCATTGGACTCCATAACAACACCCACTACCTGGTGCCCAAGTACAACCGGCAGTTGTGGAGGCGGAGTCCGGCCTTCGATCTCATCCAGCTCTGTATGGCAGACTCCACATCTTACAACCCGCAGTAGGATCTCGCCGTCAGTGGGGGATGGCTCAGCCAAATCAACGAGTTTGAGAGGCTCATGAGGTGGTTTGACCTCACCAAGAGAATCAAGGATCATTGCTTTCATAGTGGATATTATAGGGAAGCTATATTCTTGGGTTTTTCCGTTAGATCTTGAAGATATAAGAAGACGTCGTAGCGGAGATGTCCTATTTCGGCGGTAGTGTTAACGCAAACTCAACTCCTTCTTTGATCCAGGTGCTGAGTTGCTTGGCCGTCTTATACCCGTCCGCTTCGACCAGGAGCCAGCCTTTCATCGGCCGGCCCGTCATATCGAAGGGACGGGTATGCGGTTTCTTGAGAAATGCTTCGTACTTTTCAGGATCCACACGCACGATCAAGTCGTCAGCGTGCACCCCGCAGGCCATGTTTCCATGGAGAAGATATCCAACTCCGCCAAACATTCTCTTTTCCACAAATGGACCCCCGTCCAATTGTGAGCGGATGCGTTCGGCTAGTTTGGTGTTATAAGCCATTTTTAATTCTCAACTAGTCGCTTGAAGTAGTAGATGACTTTGGTCTGCTGCTGGGCAATACCTGACATTTCCCAACTGTCTTTACCCAGCTCGTTCAATTCAGCTTCATTCAGGAAACTCTCTTGATCGAGATCCCGGATGACCTGTTTATATTCCCATTGCAGCGGCTTTTCAACATAAACCATCGGTGGACGAACGGGCTCGCCTTGATTTGGTTCATAAGGCGGAAGGATGCTGTGGTGCATACTTTATTCCTTTCTGTCAGTCTTTAATCAGACCGCCATGATAATCCAATTGATAAGCGGTCTCCTCTGCACGGCGGATCAACTCGTGGCCGTGGAAACGTTGCGAATCTCCCTCGCTGACATCGATATAGGTCAGATCCCCTTCCTGATATTCGAAACCTCCCAGAAAGCGGCCTTCCCGATACATGCGAGAAAGACTGGCTTTAATCAACTGCCCGGCTTGTGCGCCGGTGATGAGATCGTCACGCAGGATGCGACCATA
>AR_comb_assmDRAFT_10616106_pt1 | contig 10395 bp, 8 predicted proteins | sample ArasoioldDNA_FD_10543 | JGI IMG/M metagenome (IMG submission 10543) | reverse complement strand
GTTTTCATTTCATTAAAGCCGTTATCGGTCAATTCCTCTTTCATCGGAATTACAATTTCACTTGGATACATTTTCTCTTATTTTTTCTGATTTCCACAAAGCTACTTAATCTTCATTGATAAGACGTTCGTCAAAACATTTTATGAATTATTGTCAGGTGGCCCGAGTGAAAACTGCAAATGTGTCTGTGAAGCTTTTCTGCTCGAGACAAATTTTCTAATAAAAGACTGATGGTATATGGTTTGACCAAAAGATGCGAACAAAAAAACTTAAGCATATGACTATGATCAAATTTAACCGTCAGCCATTGGACAAGAGCTTTAATAATTTGCTCGATGATTTCTTTAATGAAGTACCTGTTAAATGGGGAAGAGATTGGAACGGGAATTACGTTCCTGCCGTGAACATTCATGAAACAGATGAAGCATTCCACCTTGAAATGAACGCGCCAGGAAGAAACAAGGAAGATTTCAAGATTAACGTAGAGGAAAACACGTTGACGATTTCATTCGAGAAGAAACAAGACAATGAAAATAAGACTCACAAAACACTTCGTCGCGAATTCACATTTGAGTCTTTCAAGCGCAGCTTCAACCTTGGCGAGGAAATAAATGCTGACCAAATCCAGGCTAAATATGACAATGGGGTGTTGAAACTCTATTTACCTAAAAAGCCAGTGGTGAAAGAATCAGCAAAACAAATCACTATCCAGTAAATGGATACCTGTAGCTAAGCTTCAGAGAACCAGTTACCTGGTAACTTTTTCAGCAGCCCATTACCCTTTGGGCATACAGTTGGTTTTTGTAGGCCCCGACGTATTAACGCCGGGGTTTTTATTTAATGAAACTTTAAACTTGTTTACTATAATTTCGGCCAATTTTAAAAGTTAAGGCTTGATGAAAATGCACATGAGATGGATTCTCGTAATTGCTTCATTTTTTTTAATTGTTTCAACCTTTGCACAGGAACGCGTGACGGATTCCATTCCCCCCGTCTCACGTGAGGACAGTGCACTCAGGATCACTAACCTGAATCCCTATATGACGGTGCATGTTGATTCAACCCTCAATTATAATCTTGAAATCAATCGTCCGGATTCAGTCAAGTATTTTTGGTTTCTGCGTAACTCGCCAGTTGGATTAAAGCTGAATAAGGACAATGGTCTTTTGAGTTTCAAGGCCGACAAATCATTTTTCCTTTCCGGAAAGCTGAGATATGATCAACCCTATAATGTTTTGGTTGGCGTGCAAAATCTCATGAATCCTGCGGAGCGATTTGACACCAGCTTCACTATTTTATTTTATAACACAGAGATTATTCCGTCGCGGTTGAAACCATCGGTGAGTTCTACTTTATATGTGGACGAAGGCGATACAGTAAGTTTCAAAGTTCAATGTGAAACAGGAAGCTTTCCAATCGAGAATATTACATTCTTTGCCAATACTCCTTTAAAAAATTTCTCGCTTGTTAAACATTGCGATGATGAATTCACGTGGATACCACCATTTGAATTTGTGAAAGAAACAGACACGGGAAAGGTTAAATCAGTTCTATTGAGTTTTATTGGCGCCAATAAATTCATGGTTCGGGATACTGCAATCGTGAAAATCGTTGTGCGAGATGCACTCAATTATCCGTTGGCTGTTCAGGAATATAATCTCGTTGTTCACAATATCAACAGCTATATCCTTCAATTGAAATACACTTTCCTTCAATTGGATAAAGGCGTGAAGAAAACAAAGAACACCCGGACAACATTCGATATTACCTCATCTACCACTGCACTCACAGGAAGCATTTTAACGACGTCTAATAACGAGTCTACTAAAAAGACTGGTCAAATTCTTCCGAGTGTCGGCGTTTCGTTAGTGCCTATAAAAGAAGCGGTGGCTCCGCAAAAAGTATATGATCAAAATCAGGCGTCACTAGTGAGAACCTCTATTAAGCGAATGGAATATATCATTCGCGACAATAGTTTGCTCGGTGAAAAGGACGCAGACATCAGTAGGAAGACCAACAAGCTTCGCGAAGAATTAAAACAGGTGCAAATTCAGTTGATCGACGTTCCATTGGAACTTGCTCCTAACATGACCGAACAGGAATTGAATGAATATTTTAATAGCCCGAAAGTGAATAAAAAGTACAGGACTAAGAAATCGTGAACTTTGGTTTCAACGGGCAATAGGCAATAGGCAATTCTGAGCAAACGCCGTACTAAATTGGCGCGTTTATTTTTCGAAGGAAAGAGGAACGCGGATTTGTTAAGATGGTGATGATCTGTTAAGATAAGAAGCAAGCGTTAATTCCCGCAGCCATCTCTTCTGCGGGTATCAATCAAATACTGAATCTTCCACTCTCCATTAATTCTTACGAGTTGGAAGGAGTTCACGCCGCAGTGGCTAAATTGTCCTTTGAAATAAAATTTGTACGGAGTCCATACGATAGCAAGTGGTCCATCAATTTTGATTGTTTCGAATTGGATTCTTTCATCAGCATCTCCTTTGCCCAGTTTACTGATGGACTCACCAAATCCACTTACCGATTCGTTTCTGATGACCGTCTTACCTTCTTTCGTTCTTCCTATTGTCTGAAGCACTGCACTATCACCAAAAGCCTTCTGAATAAGAGAAGCGTCTGCATTTTTCATTCCTTCGAAAAGTAGGTTCACAGCCGATTTTACGCTGTCTTCGGATGATTGAGAAAAAGAATAGGTAGTTACACTTAGTAAAACTGTTAAGAAAAGAACAATCCTAAACATGCTTATGTCGTTTAATAAACGTGGCAAATCAATTGAATTGCTAAGATAAACCAACCACCATGAAAGCAAATAATTTTACACCGCTGAGCGTAGTGCTTATCTTAATGATAGCTGCCTCCTGCTCGACTTCGAAGTCATCGTCGAAAAAATTTCCATACCCTGGTTCGCCGTATCCTGAAAAACCCACTGAAAAGTCACCTACGGACAAAGGCCCCGTTGAGAAAACCTCCGCGCCAGCAAACACTGCAGGCCTGCCTCCGGGCCAAGCGAAAAAAATATACGGTGAGAAATCGGCGAAAGTATTTGCCCCGGGTCAAAGGAAGAAGCAAGGCAACAAATTCTATCCTTTGATAATCGTCAGAACTCCGGAAATCATCATTGTAAAGCATGCAGATGGAAGATATTACTACAAGAATGCAGATAATTTCATTTACTGGAAGGGCAATGATGACCGGTACTATCTCGACGAACAATATATTGACCAGGTAGAATATGACCAGGCTGAATGGAACGATTGGAAAGAGAAAGGTAAATCAGACAAAAAGATTCCTCCAGGTCAACAAAAAAAAGAAGATGACGGCGACCATCCTGGTAAAGGAAATGAAAAGAAAAAGTCAAAGAAAGATTAAATCAGCTCAGTTGCCCGGTACAATAGGTTTTTATTTACATCCTCACCGCAGGTAATGACGTCTTATACTGCAGATAAAAACAGAAAATGTCGTCATTATGAAAAAATCTTATGGTTTTCTATCAATAGCGTTGTTCGGTCTCATGATCATCGCTACCTCCTGCGGTTCTTCCAGGTCAACTACCTCAAGGTATCCATATCCGGGATCAACCTATCCATACCCAGGATCAACTTATCCCTATCCTGAGAGCTATCCTTATCCGCGCACTTACCCCACTGCACGGTATCCCCGTCAGTCGCCACCTGTGGTAGTGTATCGTGAGCCAAGAAAGGTGTATGTTCCGGTTGAAAGAAGGAGAGATGAAAGGAATGACCACTGGGATAATCGCCGTGATCGAAAGTATGATAACAACAAGAGAAATGATCACGATTGGCATAGTGATCACAAACGCTCGAATAATAATTCAAACAACAGGAAGTATTAGAAAAAAATTCCCTCGCGCTGCGAGGGAATTTTTTTAAAGAAGCAGAAGATCCAAGATGCAAGATCCAAAGAAAGAAAACTAATCAGAAAAAGAAATCAAAGAATCGCAAACCTTTCATGCGGTTTTCTTTTCCGCTTATGTTCTTCCTTTTTTGATTTTATATTTTGTCATCTTTGTTTGGATCTTGGATCTTGGTTCTTGTGGTTTGCTAGATGTATCCAAGCTACATGTAGCCAAGTATTTTCAACATGCTCTGCGCAGTCTGTTCTTTTGCATATACCCAATCCACCAGTTTTCCATTTTTATCCTGGCCAACTATGATGTGCTTAGGAGAAGGAATGAGACAATGTTTTATTCCTCCGTATCCGCTGATTTGATCCTGGTATGCGCCGGTATGGAAGAATCCTACAAAGAGCGGGTCGCCGTTAGTGATTTTTGGAAGGAACACTTCATTGATGTGTTCTTCTGAGTCATAATAATCATGGCTATCGCACGTGATTCCTCCTAACACTACGCGCTGATATTCGTTATCCCATTTATTGACCGGTAGCATCAGGAAGCGTTCGCCAATTCCCCATGTATCTGGTAACGTAGTGATGAAAGAAGAATCAATCATATACCAGATCTCGCGATCATTTTGCATTTTTTGCCCGATGACACTGTAGATGTGCGCCATACTCTCTCCTACCGTATAACTTCCGAATTCAGTAAAAATATTTGGAAAAGGGACCTTTGCTTTCTTACACGCGTTCTTGATGTTGCCAACAATTTCATTGATCATGAATTGGTAGTCGTATTCAAACCCGAGAGAATGCTTGATAGGAAATCCACCACCAATGTTGATCGAATCCAATTCAGGGCAAATCTTTTTTAGTTGACAATACAAGTTGATGATCTTATTCAATTCACTCCAGTAATACACATCGTCTTTAATTCCTTTGTTCAGGAAAATGTGCAACATCTTCAACTGGAATTTATTTTCGTATCCCTCTATGCGATCCACGTAGAATTCGAGAATATCCTTTGCCCGGATTCCTAACCTTGAAGTATAAAAAGGAAAAGTAGGTTCTTCTTCAGCGGCTACCCTGATACCAAGCTTGAAGGGCACGCGAACAGACTTCGCATATTCTTTCAGTTCATCCTTGTTATCCAGAACGGGAATCACATTCTTGAAGCCCGAATTCAACAACTGAGCGATTCGGCGGGTATAACTTTTCTGTTTGTAGCCATTGCAAATAATAAAAGTATCCTTTGTGACTTTCTTCCGATCATAAAGCTTCTTAATGATTTCAATATCGTAGGCATAAGAAGTTTCCAGGTGGATATCATTTTTCAACGCTTCCTCCAGTACAAATGAGAAATGACTGCTCTTTGTACAATAGCAATAATAATATTCGCCATCATACCTATGCTTTTTAAAAGCATTGGCGAACATTTGTTTTGCCCTCTTGATCTGATTGCCAATTTTAGGGAGATAGGTAAGCTTCATCGGAGTTCCATACTTCGCAATCAGTGCCTGGAGATCTAGCCCATTAAACTGAAGATAGTTATCCTGAACATCAAAACCTTCCTGGGGGAAATTGAACGTTTGCTTCACTAGGTCGAAATAGGTATTATTCATGTATTGCGGGGAGTCTGGAATGTTGAAAATTTTTTAACGGAAACAAAAATAATTTTTTGAAGGATATTCTCACGAATAAAAATTGTTTTCAAGTCGCGGTCGCCCTCGGCGCCCACGAGGACGCGAAATTTCACGAATTACCCGAATTTTCGCGAATTATCTTTGGGCTCGTCAGTTCAAGAGAAAGTTACCTTACTCGTTATGTCGCTCATCGAGGCCCTGATAATTCACACGAGTTCGTGTAATTCGCGCAATTCGTGTCTGGCGCGGGACGCGGCCGAACAAAAAAAATCCCGACGCTAGGTCGGGATCTGATTTATATGCAGGCAATCCTTATTTCACAGAAGCAACGAGGCTTTTGAATGAGGCAGGCTCATTCATGGCCAGGTCGGCTAAAATCTTACGGTCAACACTGATTCCTTTATTGGAAAGCAGATGGATGAACTCAGAGTAGGTAAGACCTTCTTCTCTAACAGCAGCGTTGATACGCGCGATCCAGAGCGTACGATACTCGCGTTTTTTCAGCTTGCGACCAACATAACGATATTGAAGACCTTTCTCCAATACGTTTTTGGCAACTGTATAAACATTTTTACGCTTGCCATAAAAACCTTTGGCTTGCTTGAGAATTCTTTTGCGTCTTGCTCTTGAGGCAACCGCGTTTACTGAACGAGGCATAAAATAGATTTTGAAATTTTGGGATTGGAAACTGACTCTTCAATTCGCCAGCCCAAATAAATTAGTTAATACTGTTTAGATCGATTATTTCAAGCGGAGTAAACGCTTTACGAAGTCCAGGTTGGCTGGATGTACCAGTCCGTCATGACGAAGATGACGCTTGCGCTTTTTAGATTTTTTTGTCAGAATGTGACGCTTGAATGATCTCTGATGCGTGATTTTTCCAGAGCCCGTTACTTTAAAACGCTTCTTTGCGCTGGAGTTTGTTTTAACCTTAGGCATTTGCTGTTCAGCATTATATTACACCCTTGAGGCGTTCCTGAACATTCAGGACTCTTTTAGGGCCTCTTCAGGCAATAGTCCCGGTCCCGATAGCTATCGGGATCGTCGGGAAGGGTCGCAAAGGTAGGAAAATCCATCATTGATTCTGGTTTCGAGAGAAGATTTTTCCTATAAAGGGTTGATAAAAATGTTTCGCCTCCATTACCTTTAACCTCTTATTTGTCAATATGAAGAATCAAATTAACCTAGCCTGTCTGCTTGTTTTTTCCCTTTTCATTTTGAGTTGCAATGGTCGCAAAGGTAACGCCCGTATCCTCGTATTCAGCAAAACCTCGGGTTACCGGCACGCATCCATTACGGTTGGCAAAGCCGCCATCATGGAGCTCGGTCAACAAAACAATTTTACGGTGGATACAACCGAAGACGCCTCCTATTTCAACGAGGATAGCCTTAAAAATTACGCTGCTGTAGTATTCCTCAACACAACAGAGGATGTCCTGAATAGTAATCAGGAGGCCGATTTCGAAAGATATATCCAGGCGGGCGGCGGATTTGTAGGCATTCACTCCGCCACTGATACCGAGTACGATTGGGGTTGGTATGGCCGACTGGTTGGTGCTTATTTTAATGGCCACCCTAAACCACAACAAGCAAAAATTGAGGTGGTTGATCAATCGAATATTTCCACGAAGCATCTTCCGGCAGAATGGGTAAGAACCGACGAATGGTACAATTTCAAAAAGTTAGCAAAGGACCTGCATATCCTTCTCAAGATTGATGAGAAGAGCTATGAAGGCGGAACAAATAATAATGACCATCCGATGGCATGGTACCACGAGTTTGATGGCGGCCGTGCATTCTACACAGAACTTGGTCACACGGAAGAGTCCTGGAAAGATGAGAAATATCTGAAGCATGTATTGGGTGGAATTCAATACGCAATTGGCGACAATCAAGAACTCGCGTACTCGAAAGCGAAAACAGAGCGTGTTCCCGATCAGGATCGATTTACAAAAACCATATTGACCCAGGGAACTTTTTTTGAACCAACGGAGATGACCATTCTCCCGAATCTGGATATACTTGTTGTGCAGAGAAGAGGCGAGATCTTGCGATACAGAAAAAGCGATAATTCCATTAAAGAGATCGGATCACTAAATGTGTATTGGAAGGCCGAAGTGCCAGATGTAAATGCTGAAGAAGGTGTGATGGGATTGCAGGCGGATCCTGACTTTGCAAAGAATCATTTCGTTTACATATACTACAGTCCGAAAGATACTTCCGTCAATCGACTCTCTCGGTTTACATTCGAAAACGACACCATTAGTACTACCAGCGAAAAAATAATTCTTCAACTATATTCTCAACGAAATATTTGTTGCCACACCGGCGGATCAATTGCATTTGGGAAAGATCGGGTGTTGTTTCTTTCTACAGGCGACAACTCCACGCCATTTGATGAACCCAAACAGCAATTCGTCAACCATGGATTTGCGCCCCTCAATGATGCTCCGGGACATTTGCAATATGATGCACGCCGCTCATCGGGTAATACAAATGACCTGAGAGGAAAAATTCTTCGCATTAAAGTGAATGAAGATGGCACTTACGAAGTACCTGACGGAAACCTTTTTGCAAAAGGTGAGGCCAAAACAAAACCAGAGATATACGTGATGGGTAACCGAAACCCATATCGCATATCTGTGGACAAGAAAACAGGTTTCCTTTATTGGGGAGAAGTGGGACCCGATTCTCCAAAAGATAGTCTCGATACCCGAGGACCAAAAGGATATGATGAAGTGAATCAGGCAAGGAAAGCCGGTTATTTTGGATGGCCGCTGTTTGTGGGAAACAACTATCCATATCGTGTATATGATTATACAACTGGTAAATCAGGCAACCCGTTTGATCCAGCACATCCAACAAACGATTCAAGAAACAATACGGGCTTGCGCGATCTTCCACCTGCACAACCTGCATTCATTTGGTACCCATATGACAAATCACACGACTTTCCGCAAGTAGGCTCCGGTGGCAGAAATGCTATGGCAGGGCCGATCTATTATGAAGAGAATTATCCTGAGAAAACCAGATTGCCTCATTATTACAATAACAAATTGTTTATCTATGACTGGATCAGAGGTTGGGTGAAAGCGGTAACGATGTTGCCGAATGGCGACTTCGACAAAATGGAACCAGTGATGTCGCAAATAAAATTGAATTCACCCATCGATATGGAAATGGGACCGGACGGTCAGATTTACATTCTTGAGTATGGTACTGGATGGTTCAGTAAAAACCCTGATGCCGCTCTTTCAAGAATTGATTACAATTCGGGAAATCGCGCTCCAAAAGTTGGAACACTAGCGGTCAATAAAACATCTGGCTCTTTGCCTTTCACGATTGATGCAACAGTAGATGCGAAAGACCCTGAAAAGGAAGCATTGAAATACCAGTGGCATTTGGGTAGTGTCACAAAAGAAACTACTGAACCAAAAATTGAATACACATTCGACAAGCCGGGTGAGAACCCAGTTTATGTAGAAGTGATTGACGCGGAGAACGCGAAGTCAAAGAGTGAAACCGTAAATGTTTATGCGGGTAATGAAACGCCGGAAGTAGATATTCGTATTAACGGCAATCAAACTTTTTATTTTCCTGGAAAACCTGTTCAATACTCCGTGAGCGTTACGGACAAGGACGATCCTTCTGCATCCGCCGATATGAGTAGTTTGTTGGTTAGCGCCGAATATACAGAAGGCGGAGAGAAGCCAGTTGTTTCACAGGGTCACCAGGTAATGACTGAAGCGATGATTGGTAAGAACATGATGCTGTCATTGGATTGCAAGACCTGTCACAAAGAAGCTGAAAAATCAATAGGCCCTGCTTATGTTGATGTCGCGAAAAAATATCAGAAACAGGATAATGCGTCTTCTTATCTCGTAAATAAAATTATGAAAGGTGGTGCAGGAGTTTGGGGTGAAACTGCAATGCCAGCGCATCCTAACCTTAGTGAGACAGATGGAAAACAAATTGTATCGTGGATACTTTCATTAAACAATGAAGGAAAATCGAAAGCCAGTTTACCGCCGTCGGGCTCAGTTCCTCCAAATAAAAAACCTTCCAAAGAAAACACCAACTTGTATTTAACCGCTAGCTACACTGATAAAGGAGGAAAAAATATTAAACCACTTACGGGCAGCAACGTCGTGATGTTGTATAATAACAGAATGGGATTTGCGCATGTGAAACAAATGAAAGGCTACCAGGGATTTGATGTCAACGGTAGTCGCGTATTATCGGTTCCCAATAATGCCGGTTGGTTTGCCGTTGACAGCGTTGACATCACCGGCGTTCGCGCAATTGCGTTGCAAGTGGGTTGGCAGAAGGCGCCGGTGGATGGTTATGATTTTGAAATTCACCTTGACACACCAGATGGGAAATTGTTGGGAACAATTAATCTTCCGGCACAACCACCGATTAAGTCGGATAAAACGAAAAGAGGTAACGCCATGATTAATGGAAGCATTTCAGCATTAACCGATGGTAAGTTGCATAATATTTATGTGGTGAGTAAACCTAAAAAGATTGGAAGCAGCGATCAAGTGGGATTGCAGTGGATAGAATTCAAACCATAATTGTCTTTGAGTGAAACTAGCTCGCTTCTCGACTTCGCTCGAAGCTATTCAAGATCCTTCGACTCCGCTCAGGACGATCGGATCTTTTTCTTCCTTGCATAAAAGTAATCAACCAGCAAAACCACGATCAATATCATTAATCCAAAAAACTCACGCGTTTCTTCGATCCAGGGTTTTGTGGCCTTCATGCTATCGGCAATATTTTGCGCTTTATGTTGAGTGATCCAATCCCAAACTCCATCGGGTTCAAATAGTTTGTATCCAGCATAAGCAGCATAAATGATTATTCCGAGTAGATATGCCGA
>AR_comb_assmDRAFT_10007138_pt1 | contig 10396 bp, 5 predicted proteins | sample ArasoioldDNA_FD_10543 | JGI IMG/M metagenome (IMG submission 10543) | reverse complement strand
GGGCACACCTGGGAAATGGCCAAGGGCAGCAAGGTGCATGTCCGTCTGTACGCCACGCGGGTGCCGATGTTTGAAGAGGCGCTCGTCTTCGCCAAGCGTGGTTATCTGACGCAGGGCGACGTGAGTAATCGTGAGTACACGCGGGGTGCCGTCACTCTCGACAAAGGCCTACCCGCCGAGATGGTACAGGTAATGTTTGATCCACAGACCTCAGGGGGATTACTCATTGCCCTGCCATCGGCGCAGGCCGGCGCGTTGGTGGATACGTTGCACGCCCGCGGTGTGGGGAGTGCCGTTATCATTGGCGAGGTCGAGGCCGGGGACGGGAGCATTGCGGTCGTTCCGTGAGGTCCCACCCGGCCAGGAATTTTTCTTGACGTGCGGCAGGGGGTCTGCTACTGTACTCCCTCAAATATATTGGACAGTGGATTGATTTGAGGCGTATTGCAACCACTATAAAAAAAGTGCTAAAAAGCCGGGGTTTTTCCACGGTATCCTCCCCGATCTTGACAGCACCCATAAGAGCTATACGCACATCACCACGACTGGTCCAGACTCTTTTCACAACGCACACAGCCTTTGCTCTGGAGGGCTCAGTCGTGTCTCATGAGCAACTGCCGCAAGGCGTCAGTAGTCGTGCCGTGCACGGGGGCGAACGCCAGCAGCGTCTGGGTGATGCTCTCACGGTGCCGATTTATCAGACGGCAACCTACGTATTCCGTGACACGCAAGAACTGATTGATTTCAAGGAAGGACGCATTGACAAGGGTGAGTACGGCCGGTATGGGAATCCCACCGTGCACGCCGCAGAGCGCAAGCTAGCTGAACTCGAACACGCTGATGAAGCTCTCCTGTGGGCCTCCGGAATGTGCGCTATTACCTCGGTGCTGCTCATGTTACTGCGTCCTGGCCAGCACATGATCATCACTGCTGACAGTTATCGACGCACGCGGCAGTTCTGCGATAGTATGCTGCGACGGTTGGGCATCGAGGTCGCCGTGGTCCCGCCAGGCGACCCGCAAGCCGTCGAGGCCGCGGTGCAACCCAACACGCGCCTGTTGTTTTCCGAAGCGCCGACCAATCCGTATCTCTATGTCGTCGACCTGGAACAGATTGTGGCGATTGCCACACGCCACCGCTTACGTACCATGATCGACAGTACCTTCGCCACGCCCTACAACCAGAACCCGCTCGATTTCGGTATCGACCTGGTCATGCATAGCGCCACTAAGTACCTGGGTGGACATAATGACCTCATGGCCGGCGTTATCGCCGGGAGCACACCTATGATCTCCGCCTTACGTGAAGCCCAGGGTGTATTAGGCGGCATTACTGACCCCAATACGGCGTACCTGCTCCTACGAGGTATCAAAACCTTTGCGCTGCGCATGCAACAGCACAACGCCAACGGTTGCGCCTTGGCCGCCTTCCTGGAGACGCACCCGAAAGTGCGGCGGGTGTACTATCCTGGCCTGACGAGCCATCCTAGCCATGCTATTGCGCGGCAGCAGATGCGCGGCTTTGGCGGTGTGGTCAGTTTTGAGATTGACGGGACCTTAGAGCAGACCAGTGCTTTCATCGATGCGCTGCGTATCCCGTACATTGCCCCGAGTCTGGGTGGGGTGGAAAGTTTAGTGGAACAACCGGCGCTGATGTCGTACTACGAACTGACACCGGAGGAGCGCCAACGGCTGGGAATTAGTGATGGCCTGGTGCGCTATGCCGCCGGCATAGAAGATACGGATGACTTGCTGGCCGACGTTGAGCAGGCGCTCAAGGTCTGTCTGTGAGCGATCCGTACCCTACTGCAGTCCAGCGAGCAGCGTCCAAACGCCAGAGTGTCCGAGAAGGTCGGTAGCGGCTTGGCATACTAAGCGGTCTGAGGTTCAGCCTCTCCCTGGCGCTCGAGCAGAAGTTCTGCCAGCAACGTCATCACAACAGCTCAACGCAGCAGCGCGGGTATCATCCGCGCTAGCGTTGTAGCACTCCATCGACGCTGTGTTTCCATCCCCAGATGCGCCTACGCTCTGCAAACGTCACCTCGACAGCATCACAGCGATACTCAATCACAGCGATACTCAAGTTAGAACGTACGTTGACCTGAGTGGTTATGACATACCGTTTTAGGACTATATTTTCTATTAGAACTAAAAATGCTTCAGGATTAGAACTATAAAAAAGGGAACAATGTAAAAAACTCCCCGAGGAGCCGCAGCTTGATAAGCTCAAACTACCAGAGTTGGAAAAACTTCATTGAAGCAGCAACAATACCATTTTAGTTTATAGTATCTCTTTTTACTAGTAAATAGAAGAATGATTTTTTATGTGCAATACTATACTGAACCTAATAAGAAAATCGTGTATTATTGCTCACAGTGTCCCCTAGTCACTGTGTGAAGGCCAGCAGCCAGCGCTGGCTGAGCTGGATGTTGCTGGCGCCCGTCTCTTGGGCGGCGCGGATCTAGCCCTGCCGTTGCTGATCCACTGGCTATCCTAGCACGACTAAGGCGTCTTCTGTCCTAGCTGCGTCATATGGCGTGCTTGGGTCAAGCCAATCCGGGGTATGACCGATATGCTATAACTGGTAGCGAAAGCGAATGGGGGGGGAGTTACCTGTGTGGCATTTACGTCTGTATAGCATTCGTCACAAAATTCTCGCGTTTTTTGCCTTCCTTATTCTCGGCGTCCTGCTACTGGGAGGCATAGCTATCACCCTGTCCCATCGCATGCATGCCTCCACAGTGTCCGTAAGGGATGAGACGCAAGATATCAGATGGAATGACGAATTACGCATTATCTTCCTGGATTTCCTCGTTGTGCAGTATAGGGACCTGTCCCTGGCCGAAAGGGAAGCAGCATTCGTACGGCTGCAGCGAGATTTCCTGGGTAAACTGGACACCTATATCCAGTCAGAACAGGCGCGGGGAGCGTCAACAAGCCGTGAAGAGCTCGCTATTTTATTTCAGATACGGGACAGTGTCATACAGACTATAGAGCTCCTGGCCCAGGTGTTCTCTCCGGCGTACGAGCACGACGATGAGCGTCACTCTGCCATATGGCGCCAAGTACGCGAGAAGGTGGCGGTCATAGACACAGGACTCACACAGGTGGCGGCCATAAATCAGCGTCTCATAGAGGACGCCCTGCGCAATGCGGAGCAAGGTCCACAACATGTAAGTATTCTGGGTTATGTTCTGCTCCATCTCGGCATCTTCTCGCTCCTTGGGGGGCACGTGCTGCTCTATAGAATCGTCATTGATCCGTTGCAGCGTCTGAATAGTGCCATGTGGCGCGTGGCACAAGGTACTTTCACAGAGCGGGTGTGGCTTGAAGGCAGTGGAGAGTTTAGTGAGTTGGCACTCTCTTTCAACACCATGGCTGCGCAGTTGGAAGCGGATACAAGTCTACGCCGCGTCTTTTATAAGGAACTAGAGACCCAGGTCAGCGAGCGCACCAAAGCACTCCAGGCCGCCAATCAGGAGCTGCAGCAGACGCAGATACGTTTATTAGAGGCAGAACGTGTTGCCACCATCTGCGAAATGGCGGTGAGCGTCACGCACGAGATCCGCCAACCCCTGAATGCCCTCTCGATCAATTTTCAAATGATTAAACGGGGCTTCAAAGAGGTACTGCCCACCCTGGACGCCAAGGTCGCAGAGCATATCCAGCTCCTGGAGAATGAAATCAAGCGCATTAACGACGTGAGCACGAGCTTCATGAAATCAGTGCAAGTGGCCCGGAGCCAGCGTCAATCCATGGATCTCGCCAAAACCATTCGGCATGTGATGCAGTTGCTGGAATATGAGGCAACGGCTGTGCAGGTCACGCTGCATTATCAGGACGACGTGGACCTGCCCACCCATCGTGGCGGATGAAAGTCAGATACGGCAAGTGTTCATTAATCTCCTCCTCAATGCGATTCAAGCGCAATGCAATGGTGGTAGCGTGAGAGTCTCTGCCCGTTATGAGTCCGACACAGCCCAGATACGCTTGCTGGTACAGGATAATGGCCCAGGAATTGCACCAGAACTGCTTGAGAAGATTTGGCGTCCTTTTTTTACCACTAAAACGGCTGGCATTGGGTTAGGCTTAGCGATTGTACGCCGTATTGTCTGGGAGCATGGTGGTGATATTGCCTGTACATCGGCCGAAGGCCAAGGTACAGGCTTTCAAATTGTGCTGCCGGTGACAGACACGAGCGCATCGCGGGCGACGCCAGCGCAGGGAGGCGAAGATGCCCATCAAGGTGTTAGTAGTCGATGACGATGAGAATACGCGCATCAGCTTGCGCTTGGCTTTGGAAGCTGATGGCTATGCAGTACAACTGGCGCCAAGCGCCGAAGCGGCCATGCAGATACTGCAGGCGGAGTTAATTGATGCCGTGATCACCGATCTGGTGATGGGGCAGATGAGTGGTCTGGATCTGTTGGGCTTTCTCAGAGAGCGGCGTATGGAGACGATCCTGATCATCATGACCGCCTATAGCACCATCGAGTCCGCTGTCGAAGCTATACGGCGGGGCGCCTGGGACTACATCCCCAAACCTATTGACGTGGCAAAATTGAGCTTGCTCATCCATCAAGGCGTCGCCAACGCCCAGCTTCGTGTCGAAAACAGGGTCCTCAAGGAACAACTGCGGGAACGCTTTTCACCCCATAATATCCTGGGGAAGTCGCCAGCGATCCAACGGTTGCTCTCGCAGATTGAGCTAATTGCTCGGACGCAAGCCACTGTCTTGATTCAGGGAGAAAGTGGTACGGGGAAAGAACTTATTGCCGAAGCCCTCCACTATAACAGCCCTAGGGCCGATAGACCGTTGGTGAAGGTGAACTGTGGCATTTTTTCTGAGGGGGTCGTAGAAAGCGAGCTCTTTGGCCATGAAAAAGGCGCCTATACGGGCGCCATACAGCAGAAAAAGGGACGCTTTGAACTGGCAAACACCGGTTCGCTTTTTCTCGATGAGGTGGCGGAACTCACTCCAACGGTCCAGGTGAAGCTGTTACGCGTCCTGCAAGACCAGGTCTTTGAGCGGGTGGGTGGGGTACAGCCCATCGCCGTTGATGTGCGTCTGGTAGCCGCGACCAATAAGGAGATCGTTTCAATGTTGTGACGTTGAAGGTGCCGCCGCTGCGCGACCGCCGGGAAGATATTCCCTTGCTGATCGAACATTTTCTGGAGGTCTTCAATGACAAGCACCGAAAAAGGGTGACGGGCTTCACACGGGAAGCGCTAGAATCCTGTGTGCAGTACCCGTGGCCCGGCAATGTGCGGGAACTGCGTAACTGTGTCGAAAGCCTTGCCGTACTGGCAACGCACCGGCGTATCGAGCGCACCGACCTCCCCACGCATATCCAGAAAGTGCACCCCAGGTCCAAGTTGGAAGTTTCTCTGGGTAGTACGCTATCGCAGATTGAAAAAGGCGCCATATTAGGGACTCTGGATATGGTGGGTGGGAATAAGCACATGGCCGCACGCGTGCTTGGGATTGGTGTAAAAACACTCTATCGCCGTCTCGAAGAATATCGACCCTCTTAGGGTCAATTTGGCCTTCTACTCCTGCCCTCCAGCCTTCTATGATGTCAAAATGACCTGAATTTCCAGCTTTATCTTTTATACCTGGTCAATCTGACATGCTTCGTCTGTCTTGCTGCATCCGACGCGACGCCCCGTTGTGCCTACCGAGCGTGGCGGCTGAGAGGGCAGGATTTTCCGGTCTCTTCCTGTTTGGTATGATCTTTGCTCCTGTTTGGCATGGTCTTTACCTAAGTTGCAAGACTTTATAAACCTTAATAAACAGTAATGGGATAGATACTAACACCGGGGGCTGCGGGCAACCAGCACTTCACGTTTATCGGCACCAGCGCGTATACGGCGGTTGGCCAATGGCGGTATGGCCTTGCTATTCCCAACCACCTGAGGATGCTCGAAGGCAACGTGACTGGCGTCAGTGGTGCTGCATTCCAACTCGCGCTCACGGGCCTTGCACAATGATTGTAGGTGCTCCCTGAGGCGGAGCAATAGGGAAAACCAGCTATGGCATCGAAACGACCTGCTCAGTTTGCACACCGCTTGCGGGGCGCCGCCGCTCGAATGGAAAAACCAGCTATGGCATCGGAACAACCTGCTCAGCCAGTTCAGAAGATCGACACCGGTCTGGCTTGCCTGCTCATGCTCACGCGCTACTTCGGCATACCGGCCGACCCCCACCAACTGCACCATGAGTTCGGCGTCTCCACTCAACCCTTTGGAGACATGGAAATACTCCGGGCTGCCAAGCGTGTGGGCCTGAAGATGGGAAAGCGTCGTGCCACCTGGGCACGAGTCGCCACCCTGCGCCTGCCAGCCATAGCCCAGTATAAAGATGGGCAGTATGTCATCCTTAACAGGGTCGAAGGAGACCGAACCCTGGTCCATGATCCACGTGCGTCGCAACCGCAGGAACTCCAAGAACAGACCTTTGCAGAGGAATTCAATGGCACCCTGCTCCTGTGTACCACGCGGGCCCACCTGCAGTCAGCCTGGCGTAAGTTCGACTTTACCTGGTTTCTCCCCGCTATTTTAAAATACCGCCGGCACCTCAGCGAGGTCGTGGTGGCCTCGTTCTTCCTGCAGCTCTTTGGTTTGCTAACCCCCCTGTTCTTTCAGGTCATCACCGATAAAGTGCTGGTACACAAAGGGGTGACAACGCTGCAAGTGCTGGCCATCGGCATGATGGCAGTAAGCGGCTTTGAGGCTCTCCTAGGCGGGCTGCGCACTTACATCTTCTCTCATACCTCAAATCGCATTGACGTGAGCCTGGGAACGCAGCTCTTTGCACACATTGTGCGCTTGCCCCTGGCCTATTTCCAGGCCCGCCGCGCTGGTGACACGGTAGCGCGGGTGCGCGGGCTGGACAGTATCCGGCAGTTTCTGACCAGTTCGGCGATTACCGTCGTGCTCGACTGCTTTTTCACCATTGTCTTTTTTGCGGTCATGCTCTATTACAGCCCCCTCCTGACCGCCGTGGTAGCCGGCTCGTTGCCCTGCTACGCGGTGCTCTCGATCGTGGTCACGCCGATCATTCGGAGCCGTCTGCGCGAGCGTTTTGATCGCGGCGCGGAGAATCAGGCCTTTCTGGTCGAAGTGATTAACGGTATCGAGACGGTCAAAGCCATGGCGGTGGAGCCGGCCATGCAACGCCGCTGGGACGACCAAATAGCGGAATATGTGCGGACCAGTTTCCGCGCCACGTTGCTGAGCAATAACGCCAGACAGATCGCCTCGGGGCTCAACAAAGTCACCACCGTGGCCCTGGTGTGGATCGGGGCGGGGCTGGTCATGCGGGGACAGCTCACCATCGGGCAGCTCATCGCCTTCAACATGCTAGCCGGACGGGTGAGTGATCCAGTCTTGCGTCTCGTCCAACTATGGCAGGATTTTCAACAGGCCGGCATTTCGGTTGAACGCCTCGGTGATATCCTCAACGCCCCACCGGAGCCCCATGCGAGCGGTGTCGACACGGTGAGCCGTACCACCCTCCCTAATATTCAGGGCCAGGTCACCTTCGAGCAGGTGCTTTTTCGCTACCGGACCGATGTGCCGCCCGTCCTAGAGGGGCTGTCGTTCGGTGTGCGGGCCGGCACGGTGATCGGGATCGTCGGCCGTTCCGGCTCTGGGAAAAGCACCATTGCTAAGCTCATCCAGCGCCTGTGTATCCCCGAGAGCGGGCGTGTCCTGATCGACGGCATTGACGTGGCCCAGGTCGATCCAGCCTGGTTACGCCGGCAGATCGGGGTGGTGCTGCAGGAGAATTTTTTGTTTAGCCGTTCCGTGCGTGACAACATTGCCCTGGCGGAACCTGGGATGGCCATGGAGCGCATTGTCCAGGCCGCCAAACTCGCTGGCGCGCACGATTTCATCCTGGAGTTACCCGAAGGCTACGATACCATGGTGGGCGAGCACGGCTGTACCCTCTCAGGTGGCCAGCGTCAGCGCCTGGCGATTGCGCGTGCCCTGGTCGGTAACCCGCGTATTCTCATCTTCGACGAAGCCACTAGTGCTCTCGACTACGAGTCCGAAGCCATTATTCAGCATAACCTCGCGCAGATGTGCCGGGGACGCACAGTATTCCTCATTGCCCATCGTCTGTCGACCGTGCGTGCAGCCAATTGCATCCTGGTGCTCGACAAGGGACGCATAGTCGAGTACGGGACACACGCAGAACTACTAGAGCGCAAGGGCTATTACGCCAGGTTACACGCGCATCAGGATGGCCATCAGGATGGCCATCAGTACGCCACAGTGTAAGGGAGAAAGGCATCACACCATGCTCAGCAGACGCCAGCGACGCACAATGCCGGTCAAAGGGCAGGCCTGGGAGTTTCTCCCTGCCGTGCTGGAGATTGAGGAAGCCCCGCCGTCCCCGGTCGGACGTATATTCACCTGGACGATCATGGCCGTGTTCGCGGCGGCGGTCATCTGGGCGGCCGTCGGCACCATCGATATCGTCGCCGTAGCCCAGGGCAAAGTCATTCCAAGCGGTCACTCCAAAGTCATTCAACCCCTGGAGAGTGGTGTCATTCGGGCCATCCACGTGCAGAATGGGCAAGAGGTCCAGGAGGGGCAGGTATTGATCGAATTGGACACCACGGCAAATAGTGCCGACCACGACCGCCTGATGAACGAACTGCAGGCAGCGCGGCTCGACGTGGTGCGTCTGCGTGCCTTGCTGGCTGGGAAGGACACTATGCAGATGCCGTCCGGGACCGATCCGACGCACCTGGGGGGGCAGCGGCAACTGTTGCGCGATCAGTTGGACGAGCATCGGGCACGTCTGGAAACGGCCAAATTGACAATCGAACAGCGCCAGCAGGCGCTCGCCGGCACTAACGCCAATATCGACCGTCTCAAAGAGATCATTCCGCTGTCCGAAGAACGCGCCACTTCCTACCAGCAGCTCTGGCAGAAGACCTATGTGGCGAAACTGCAATACCTCGATGCTGAAAAGGACCGGATCGAGCGAGTCCAGGAACTAGTGATGCAAGAACACAAACGGGTGCAGGATAGCGCGGCCCTGGCTGAGGCGCAGAAGCAGTTGCAAACCATCAGCGCCGAGTTCAAGCGTGCACGTCAGACCGAACTGGTTGGGGCAGAGACGAAGGTAGCGTCGCTCGTGCAGGAGGTCGCCAAAGCACACAGTCGCACGCAGTTTCAACGCCTCACCGCACCTATCGACGGTGTAGTGCAGCAATTGGCGGTCCACACGCTGGGTGGGGTGGTGACACCGGCGCAACAACTGCTGGTCATCGTCCCGAAGGCGGAGCCTTTAGAGGTCGAAGCTTGGGTCGATAACAAGGACATCGGTTTTGTGCGCATCGGCCAGCAGGCCGAGATCAAGGTCGCCGCCTTCCCCTTTACCCGCTACGGGACGATCCCGGCGCTGGTACGGACGCTCTCGCACGATGCGGTAACGCCCGAGAAAGACGGCACCACGCCGGCGCGGACACTCTCTCCTGACGGGGGACAGCCCGAGAACGGCTCTCTCGTATATGCGGCACGCGTGAGTCTAGAGCGCACGGACATACAGGTTGAGGGTACACCGGTCGCTCTGTCCCCTGGGATGGCCGTGACGGTGGAGATCAAGACGGGAACACGTCGGTTGCTCGAGTACTTCCTGAGCCCCGTGCTGCAGGCAGGGCAGGAGAGTGTACGGGAGAGGTAGCGAGGAAAGGTATCTCCTTATGAGCCTCTGGGCAACCCGCTAACACATATTAAAAAAGGAGCCATATTCGGGGTGCCGGATATGGCTAACGGGAATAATCACATAGCCTCACACTTGCTTGGGATTGTCGTAAAAACCTGCTCTCGCCTCCTGGTTGCATATCGATTCTATTAAGATCAATTTGGTCTTCCATTTCTATCCCTAAGCCCTCGTTATGTCAAATCGACTTGGATTTCCACACCACAGTTTTTGTGTCCGAGCAATCTGACATATCTTGTCCGTCTCTCTACATTCTACACACAGCCTCCATCGCGTCTAACGAGCGTAGTTTCTGGGTGTGACATATTTTCCAGCCTCTTCTCTGTTTTGGTATGATGTTTGCTTAAGTCTAAAGAGATACAAGAAGTCGTTTGAAAAATCAGTCCACCGCAGATTTTCTGGAAGGAATTAGAAAACAAATTCTTATAAAGAGAATACACTGACTCGAAGCATTTAGATGCATTGCTCAGTATGTTTCGTCTTTTACTGAAAAAGACTACCATAAGAGCTTGTAAAATAGTTTCTAAACCTAACCTACAGAATGTATGGCTCATTAGTGTTTTGGATGGTAGTGGTGCGTTCAGAGGTGAGCCATATAACTCACTCATCTGTTGTGTTTTGGCCGAGCAGAGGTGTACTTCATCTCGCCAGGGCTGG
>AR_comb_assmDRAFT_11581493_pt1 | contig 10397 bp, 14 predicted proteins | sample ArasoioldDNA_FD_10543 | JGI IMG/M metagenome (IMG submission 10543) | reverse complement strand
CAGCCGGTGTGTGGCAGCCGCTCAGGCGGGGGAGTACTCAGCCGCGTGACGCCGGAGGTGTGGGTTCCGAGCGCTGCGGCGTTTCCCGCAGCCTAGCGACGAAGGCGGGCATCGCCAAGTGGCGGGCCGCGCTGCCCACAATCGGATCGGCCCGCTTGCCGGAAGACCAAGCCGTCGCGGGCAGGGCATCGCCGCGGGCGAAATTGAGAGCCCTCACGCGGGCGCGCACATCAGCGACCTCGCAGCCGGAGGCGGGGTTGCGGCGGCCGGGTCGGGCATATCCACGGAACGTGATCAGCTCTCCGGAGGAACGTGACAGTCGGTGGCAGTTCGTCACAAGCAGTGGCAGAACGGCGCGAATGGCAACGTTTCGGGAACGGCGGTCATATCCACGGTAGAGATTCACGAACAGTGATCACCTCTTGTGGAGTATTCGATTACGCAGGTCAGGCGCGTAACGTCATCGCTCCACCTAGGACAGTCGCCTCCCCGAGCCGTCACCTCCCACACCCATCGGACTCCACGCGAGGCGCCCCACACGTCGGAGGATGGGATGACCCCAGCTTTCCCCTGCCCAAAAACAGCACCACCCCCAGCCCCCGGCCCGCGACTGCAGCTGGACTTCGCCCTGGACGAGGTCCAGCAGCTCTACACCGCAGGCTGCGCCTACTACGGCGACCCAGCCGCCCCGCCGCTCAACCGGGACGACTCCGCCGCCACCACCAACCTTCACCGAGCTCTGTGCACCCTCTACATCGCACTGCGCAGCAACACCAAGAGCGCGCTATGAACACCCCGGACACCATGACCATCGTCGGCGGCGGCCTGCTCGGTGGGGTCCTCAACGCTATGGCCGCCGGCGGCGGCGTCGTATCGTTCCTGTTCCTGGCCATGGTCGGGCTGCCGCCCCAGGCAGCGAACGCGGTCAACCTCGTGGCCATGCCAGCAAGCTTCGTCGGCACGCTGCCCACAGCCTGGCGTACCCGCTCCCAGCTGCGCGTCGGGTGGCAGGGACTGCTGGCTGCGGCGATCGGCACGGCAACCGGCGTCGGCATCGCGACGGTGATCCCCGCCGCCGCCTTCAAGCTGCTCACGCCGATGCTCCTGCTCGCCGCGGCAGGGCTGCTATTGACACAGCCTTCGATGCCGCAGCTGGTCAACAACCATCTGCCGCGCCGCTCCGACGATGCACATCCACGCACCATCGCGGCGGCGCTGTTCGCCACCTCGGTGTACGCCGGCGCGTTCGGCGGCGGCGTCGGCGTCGCGGTCTTACTGGCGTTCGCACTGCTCACCTCATGGACATTCGAGGAGGCCAGCGTCGCCAAGAACCTGGTATGCCTGTGGACGTCAGGAGTCGGCTCGGTCCTGTACGCCATCCTCGCCCCAGTGTCCTGGCAAGCCGCCGGCTGGCTCGCGGCCGGCCTGCTCATGGGCGGCCTACTCGGCGACCTGCTGCGCCGCAGACTGTCCGAGAACACACTGCGCGCAACGGTGGCGATCGTGACCGCCTTCGGCGCCGGACTTCTCCTCTGAGAGAACGTCACCGCGGCACGACCAGCCACCCCGGTTCCCGCCGTACCGCGGTGACCCCTTACCGGCAAACAACAACCACACGCCCTCACGTCGAATGCCCCGAGGCCAGCGGGGGAGGACGTGCGACCGGCCGACAACGGTCAGAAAGGCCCAGGGCGGCACGGACGTCGACCGTAGCCGCCGGACACGGGCGGCCGCCTGCCAGTACCCTGCTCGGCTGTGAAAAGCACCCTGTCCTACGTGCAACGCGTAGCAGTCAAGGCGGTAATCCTCAACACCCACGGCCAGGTCCTGATTCTGCGAGAAGCATCGACGGACCCAGAGAACGTCAAGGTCGGCCAATTCGGTCTGCCAGGCGGACGAGTAGAACCCGGCGACGACCTTGGCTCTACCCTGCTCCGCGAGGTCCGCGACGAAGCCGGGCTCATCGTCGTACGCCGGGAGCTGGTGGACGAAGGGGAGTGGCGCCCCGTCATCGCGGGGGTACCCCACCAAATCTTCGGCTTCTACTACCGTTGCCAACTGGTGGATGACGACGCAGAGGTGCGTCTCAGTAAAGAACACGACGACTACGCCTGGGTTCTCCCCTCACAGCGGCGCGACTACCCGATGATGGAGCCAGACGGCTCCGTGATCGACAAAGTGGCAGTTCGGACCTAGCGACGCTGCCCGCTCGACCCGCTTGGCGTCCGTTCGGAACCTAGGTACGAAGCGCAGTAGCAGCCAAGGCGACGATAGGAAGCAGCTTCTCGGAAAACGAGAAGTCACCACGTGATGTGATGACTTGCTCCGATGTGATGAGGTGGGGTTTTGCCATGCCCGGACTTGCGGTAGACCTGAACAGCCGCAGAGGCTCAGGCGACAGAAGAGGTCACCCGTGGGAACGCCCGCCACCACGCAACCCGACGAGACTGAAACACCCGAGGTCTCCCATCAGATGGCGAATACAAAGGTATGTCTGGTCGCAAACCTCTCCGGACTTGACTTCGCGCCAGCCACGATAACCCACACTTATGCGGGCGTAGGCGCCATCCGCGACAAGTTCAAACGCGACATCTTTAGAAACAAGGATTCTCAAGAATTTGATATTACGATGGGCCATAGTGCCGACGAGTGGACTTTCTCCCTGACCGCAGACGGCACAACCTACCACGCCGGAGCGCTCTTCCCAAAGAACTGCAGCCTCACGCAGGAAGACTGGCTGTCACACGTTCCCGTGTTCTTTGTCCTTCACCCGATCAAGGACGGGTACAGTATCGTTCTCCCGCGCTCCAGCTCTTGTTTGTATAACGGCTACCATTAACAGAACATCCCTCTCATAGCGACACCTCAGGCTATCCTCTCGACGGCACACGTCGGCCATTGCCACGACAACATCGGCGTAGCATTTCGGCTATACTTTCAACACACCTGAAAACCACGCCAGATCACTCGGCGGGAAGGATCAGTCGTGGACGATCCTGATGACAGTTTATCCAGCAACGACAAAGCCCATGACGGTTCCCAGTCATGGGACGAACACAAACAGTGCGTCGTCGTAAACTTCAGCGACGAGGAATTGCAGGTTACCGTAAAGCATCGCGCAGGAAAATATACTGAGCAGGGCGGCTCGCCTGGGTTGAAACCCGGCGAAAGCTGTACTCTTGACGTCACATGCACGTCATGGACCGAGGACTTTTGGAGTATTTGGATCTACCAAGAGGAGTCCAAGCTGGCTTGGTATCGCGACGATAAGGAATGCTTGGTGAAGTACGATGATGTCGATAGCGCTTCTCCGCTGTACATTCTCTTCTTCAAGCCAGACGACGGGTGGAGCCTCCAAACTCCGGTTACAGCATCATGCAATCTAAACCACTACGACAGGGACTGAGTGAGGCAGGATTTCCCACTCCCACCCGCGTTCGCCCCTGTCGCGGCGAGGAGTAGCCAAAAGTCACCCCATTGGCCAACCCCTGCCGAATAGGAGATGACTGGAAGTCAATGTGGAACACGGGAGCTGACCGCGGCGCGTGAACCGCAGCATGTGACCAGAGAGGGAGGGAAGATGGCGACGCCCGAAAGCCCGGAAGCCGCACCCGACAACCCGCGATTCGTGAAACAACTCTGCATCGTCTACAACTTGACTACATTCGATGCGGCAGGAATATCTGTAACTCATTGGCTTTTCCATACCGACAATCAAACTACAGGCGATGCCGGGGGCAACTCAATCGACACTGGACAATCGTTTAAATTCGAAATTGTTCATGACACCGATGTTGACACCGGTCACTACGATGATGACCACTGGTGGAACGTCAACATTGACTTCCCGGATGGAACAACCTGGCAGACAAGGTCGGGGGAGCGCTGCAACCTCGAAACAAGGGATGTCAATTCAGGCCGTCCCGTCTATGTCCTTCTCCACGAAAAAAACATCGGATGGAGCCTCACATACCCGGTGAGCGGCGCGTGCATGAGGCGAAAGTACGAGTACTGCGGCCCCCAGTAGAAAGTGTAGAAAGCCCCTGATCTGCAACGGCGTTGACATCGTCCGCAGTGAGGTAGGGTCGCCCCACCAGCGTTGAATGCTACGAGATCCGAACAAGACCAGCAGATCACCTCACACCTCCAGCTCCTCATCACATCGGGCGATGGGGTATCTCTGTACATCCCCCATACACTTTAGATCAGGCACGCGCAAGCGCGCCTCCATATAGCCCGAAATGAGGTTCAAAGCCATGCTAACAAGGCGAACGAGGCGTTCGTATCAACTGGTGGTCCTGAGCGCGCTTCTCGCTATCGCCACGATGTTCCTGCCCGCCACGTCGGCATCCGCCGCCACTGAGACCGCGGTCTGCAACGGCAGCGACATCGTCCACTACAAGCCAGCCCTGACCAACCAGCCGCAAGACGTCACCAACTACGTCAACATCGACTGGAAGCTCTGTGCTTCACCGGGCTACCCCGAAGTCATGTCGGGCGGCTCCGCAACCAGGTTCTACCTCAACGGCCGCAGCTGCACCCAGCTGCTGGCACCATCGACACAGACTCTCACCGTCACGTGGAACACCGGACAGACCACCACGTACACCAGTAGGTACACCGCCTCGGTCGTCGGCGCCGCCTACACGGTCACCGGCCTTGGTGTCGTCGTCGACGGCCTGTTCAAGGGCCAGGCGATCGCCACCAACTTCACCGGGCCGGCTCTCGACATCCTGCTGTGCACCGCCGGGCTCGGCACGGTTTCCAAGGTTGACCTCGTGGGGACTCTCGTCATCACGCCTGTCTAAGCGTATCTCCCACCGTCTGTGTCGGCCCCGTCGCTTTGCGGGCGAGGGGGCCGACGTGGGGGAGTCAAGGCGCGCCACTGATCCGCGACTTGGCATAATCTCAGTTATCGGCGTTTTCGGCATGACAATCCAACCCTCAGCCGCGCGCCTCAGCTCGGGGGGCTGGCCATCGCGAACGGGTAGAGCATCACCGTGTACGGTCCTGCCCGGCATGAGGAGACATTCCAGGGGAGGTGGGGTGTGACGACGCCCAACACCGGGCCGGGCCTGACACCAAAGGATCAGTGTCCGGAAGCGATCCCAGGTGCGCCCGAAACCACAACACCATCTGGTAAGAAACGCCAGAACCGTCAAGCGCTCATCGACCGCGTTGCCAACCTGACAGAGTCCGTTCTCGCGGACCCCTCGCACCCCTGGAACCGGGAATGGCCGACGATCGGCGAAATGGCGGAAACAATTGGTAGCAACCATAGAAGTGTAAACGAAGTACTTCGAATCCTCGGCGAAAGGGGACTGTACGCCAAAGCCGCGATCAAACGGCAGCGGCGAGTGTCAGAAGGCTGGGTTCCGACGCGCCGCCTCAAGGCGTCCCGGCGTACCACCGACAACGAAATACTCGCGGGCATCATCGACCTCGCCCGCTCCGGAGAGTGGACAATTCTGCCCACTTACGACGACCTTGAAGAGTACTTCCAGGCCCCCCGCTCGGCCATAACACGTGTCGTCAAAGAACTTGCACGCCGAAACCTCCTTATACGGCAGTTCTACCGAGGATACTGGCGGTGGCGGCTCACTGTCGCAGCCTCCGGCCCCAACCGCATCAACCCAGCACTGGGCATGACCCCCTCCCAACGCGCGATCGCCGACCTAACGCGTCGGCTGCGCGAAGGCGAGTTCCGCTACCGCACACCGGACGGCGTCATCCACGAGGAGCCGTTCCTCAGCAGTCTCGAAATTGCCACCCAATACCGCATCAGCCGCACAACCGCGAAAGCCGTCCTGCACCAACTGCTCCGCAACGGCTGGCTCATCCGAGAACACCAAGACGCCCCATGCACCCTGTCCGACCGCATCCCCGCTGCGGACCGCCCCCACGCCGCCCCGCCACGGCAACGGCCCGCCAAAGGGAATGGACGCAAACGTGCGGGCCAACTGGCCAAAGCCCTCGCGGAGCGAATCGAAGCTGGCGAGTTCAGCGCGGCGGGGTTCCCCTCCGGCGCCCAGCTGATGACCGAGTACCGCACATCCCGACCCATCATCCAGCAGGTCCTCGACGAGTTGCACCGCCGCGGCCTGATCGAATTCGAATGGATAGGAGGCCATCGTCAGGCACGACTGGCAAAGAGCCAGCGCGAGCACTTCTTCCCTGAAAGATAGGCGACCGGCAGGTCCGCCGGCGCGAATCCAACGTGACGGACCCTCCACGGTTCTGCGGTCGGCATGATCACGGCTAAGTCGTGGCAGTCTCTGTTTCATGCATAATAGTCATTATGCATGAAACAGAGGTGCGATTACGGGTTACGATGCTCACGTGTCGGTCTCTTCGCCTCGAAGAACGGGGGCGAAGAGACCGAGATCACGGAGGGGATGCTTCGCTGCCTAATCGAAGAAATAGGCCGCGACTTTCATGGCGGTGCGGTCGCCGTTGCGGTGCCCTGGTGACGCCGGGTCCTCACACGCGGATCACGGTCGTCCGGCGAACGGTGAGGCCGGTGTTGGCCCAGGCTGGGGCGGAGTGGCCGATCGCGCCAGGCGTGTCGGGGCGTTCCTTGTCGAGGAGGAGCCGGACGGCTTCCTCCAGGCGGCCTTTGGCCTCATAGGTGCGGTCCACGCCGTCGCGGATGACCTGGAAGGGGCGGTGGCGGGCAAGCTTCCACTCCTGGCCGACACGCTCACTGTAGAGGCGTATGTGGGTGTGCTGGCCGTCGGGATAGTCCACGCCGAGCACCCACCTCCGGGGGTCTGCGCGGGCTATGGTCACTGTGGCGCCGGGCTGGCGGCGGCCGAGCTTGGCGGTGAGGATGCCGTACTGGTGCCTCAGGTAGGGCGGCGCGGTGGTCGGATCGGCGGGGGCCGGCAGCGGGTCCGGCTCGGCCGGCCTATCCTTGCCGCCGGGCTTGCTGATGATCTCCGCGAGGTGTTCGCCGCAGCAGGCCGGGGCGCGTTTTTGACCGTCGACGGTGAGAGTGCTGTTGATCTGCTTGATGCGGTTGCTGTTGAACCCGGTCCCGTAGACGGCGGTGGCGTGTATGCGGTCGGTGGTGATGCTGAGGGTCCAGCGGCGGCTCTTGGGGTCGTGGGTGATGGTGGGCGTGACGCCAGCGTTGCACAGCCAGGTGGCGCAGTCCTCCACTGGCTGCGGGAATTGCGGGTGGGCGGGGTCGGGTGAAGCCTCGTTCACGCGGTTTTCCCTCGTGGTGGTGTGGGGTTTGTGTGGAGTTCCAGTTCTACCGCAAGTTGCTCATTCGTCGTGCGGCACGACGCACACGAGCTCACGTGGGCTGTTCGCCGGACCTACCGGCCGCGTGATAGGCATCTACTGGGAAGTGCGGGAATTCGCGGCGCCCTCCGGCTACGCCCACCACCTGCCGCAGAACCGGCACGGGAAGAAGTCCGCGGCGAAGCTCGCGCGGTATTCGCGAATGATCGGCACTCCGCGCTGCCAGCGCGCGCCGATAACATACCTTATGTAAGGTAACTGCCCGTTAGCGGTCGTTGACTCTCCCCGCGGGCGGCGCCGGCACAGTTCAGCCCACACCTGCACGAACCGCTGCACGCGCTGCTCTGGAGTCATCTCCTCCACGGCGAGCCTCATGGAATCCGGGACGGGCTCGACACCGTCAGCGCCCTCGACCTCGCTCAGCAAGCTTCGTCGTCCTCGTTGTGATCGATGGCGAGCTCGAAGGCCGGGCAGGCGCACGGCTGGCCGTAGGAGTCAAGCTCGGTGCAGGGCCCTGCGCCGGCGGTAGCGTGCCCGTCGTCCAGGTGGTTGCAGGTACAGATCCGGGGCGGGTCATCGGCACCGAGGTATGCGGTAAGCGAACGATACAGCGCGAGCCGCCTAGATGCATCGTCTCCAGCCGCAGGTCCGGCTTCTGCGTCCATGCGTACCATTGTCCATGCGCTAGCTGAAGCGTCCTAAGGAGGTTCACATCCTCCGGACCGCCGTGCGCTCCTCCCGACGACCGTGTGGACCCATGCATGCATGGGTATCAGGACGAATGTCCTGAATACGGCATGCCGCCGTGAGATCGACAGAGACTTGCCACGCCCAGCAAACCCCTATGCGGGCCTCGAAACGGAACCCGCAGCTGGGCGGTCGCCAGTGTTCGGTTCGGACGGCGGGATATGGCATGCTGGAAGCTGTTGAAGCAGGAAAGGCAGCCAGTGGCTCGTACGCGCCGACGCCGGCCAGCTGACGTTCCGCCAGAAGAGATCGCGGAACTCAAACGTCGCCGAAAGGCAGGGGAAAGCCTGCCGCAGCTCATGGAAACCTTCGATGGAAGCTACCGGACCCTTAGAGCTGTACTGGATGATGCAGGAGTTGAGCGTTCCGGGCGCCAACAGCCACTGCCTACGCCGCAGGCATTGATCGATGCCCGCGCGGACGGTAAGACAGTGCGGGAGGCTGCCAAGATTGCCGGGGTCCCGGCGTCCACCGCGTACAAGATGCTGCAGAGATCCAAGATGATGCATCCTCGGAGGAGCGCGGAGCCATCGCAAGCCTAGTCACCGTGCTACTTCGGCCGTGTCGAGAGAGCATGTGAGGGCTAGCCAAATCGCCGATAATCTTATGTCAGATCACCGTCCGTTCCACAGCGGTAACCTCACTCCCCGATGTGGCGCTGCAGCTCGTTCCGCAGCTCCGCGAGCCGCCGTTCTCGCTGCTCTGGAGTCATCGCCTGCAAGGCCCGCATCATTGCGTCGGCGGCCGCGGTGCCGATGTCGGTGCCTGCCGCGGGCTGAACCAAGGTGCCGGCGGTGGCGTTGATCAGAACTTCGTTGGTCTCGCGCAGAAGCTCGGCAGCTCCATCGGCATCGTGCCGAGCGGCGACGCTACTGATCCGGACTTACTTGCAGCGAAAGGTGGAATCACCTGATGCCCATTGGTTGTCTTCGTAGGTCCACGACCAGTGCCGTCCGTGCTTTGCCAGCCACTGACCGAGGCGGTTCACGATCTGCTCGTGGTAGGAGCAGTCGACGTGACTGGAAGTGGTGAAATGGACGAAGGCGTACCCGGTCGGTTCATCGACTTCTGCTTCCCTTGGGTACGGGCCGCCATCGGGTGAGAAGTGAACACTGACGGACGCATCGGCTCCCTGCCCGTTAACTGGAACCAGCATGGCGGAGTCATCGAAACTCACGCGGTCCTGCTCGATGTCGGCTGGTAGGTGCACCGCGGCCAGGGCAGCAGCGAATAGTTCTTGGGCATCTACCGGATTTTGAACGACAACACGCGAAAGTAGAGCCACCTGCGGCAGTCCTTCCTGGAGGTCTCAGCGTTTCTACTGCGAGGGCGCGCCTTTGCGGGGTCGGCCGCCGCCGTTGCCCCGGCCGACCATCGCTTCGGACACCCGTACGACGTCACGGCCGTTAACGATCTTCGCGCCGGTCTCCATATCGCGGGTGATCACAGTGATGCCTACTGGCTGTTCGGCGATCCAGCGGCGTGCGCTCGCGGTGCTGGTCAGGCCGCGGTACTCGGCGACGTCCGCCATCGTCCAGCCCCATGCTGGGCAGCCGGCGCTGCCGGCCGAGTAGTCCGGCAGGTCGTCCGGTGTTTTCCCGGCGATCAGCTGCTCGGCGTCGGGGTTATCGCCGCTGGCGGTCAGGCTGGCATCACTTGTCCAGCCGGCGATGACCTCGTCGCCGTCGTTCGCCTCGTACTCCCAGCGGGTGAGGAACTTTTTGTCTTGACCGCGGAGAGTCGCGTAGAGCCGGATGACCTCGTGGATGCCGCGGCGTTCTCTTTCCCAGCTGCGCGTGTAGACAGGCCCGATTGCCGCGTCGGGGTCGAGGTTCGCTTCCCGGCTGGTTGCGGTGGTGTCGGTGGTTGTCTCGACCCAGGCGATCGTCATGCAGCAATACTACCGTACGCACCGCACGGAGGTTTTCGACGGGACCGCACCTACTACTTCGGTGCGGTCCCGATGTCGCGTGTACGGCGGATCTGATCCAGTAGCTCAGTAAGCTGGTCGGGCGCTGCCTACATTTCACGGGCCTTCGCTGCGGATGTCGGCCGCCGCAACGAGGTCCGGCGTCTCGGGGTACCGGCCATACCATGCCTGGATCTCTGCCTGAGCCCGGTCGGGGGACGTAGCCGTCAGCTGGCGCTCGATCGCTGCTCGCACTGCCTCCACGAATGCCCTGTCCCAGCTCGTGGTGCGCAACACCCGGACCAAACCGTTGTCAGCGTCGACGAGTACCACGTGCACCATCAGGCGTTGTCCCTCGGGCACGTCGATCAGGCCGGGCTCTCGTCCTGCCGCGCGTTCCAGCGATGCCTGCCAGGGCGCATCCGACCAGGGCATCATCCCGAAGCGGTGGGCCATCAACAGCACGTGCTCGCCGGCCAGCAGCGCGAACTGC
>AR_comb_assmDRAFT_10249084_pt1 | contig 10397 bp, 6 predicted proteins | sample ArasoioldDNA_FD_10543 | JGI IMG/M metagenome (IMG submission 10543) | reverse complement strand
TCGATAGTTCTGCTCAAACTCGTCACGTCCCGACCATCGATGAACTCCTAACTCTGAAAACGGCCGGCGGGGCTCAGATTTCTCCAGATGCAAAATGGATCGCATACACAGTTGGTTATGGCGATTTCAAGCAGGACGCTTTTGTGAGTCAGATTTGGTTGGCTGACGTGGCAACGGGTCGTACGTTCCAGGCCACGCGCGGCGATAAATCTTCAAATAGCCCGCGCTGGTCTCCAGATGGTAAATGGTTGACGTTCCTGAGTAATCGTATCGAGGACAAGAATCAGATATTCGCTATCGATCCGTCAGGTGGCGAGGGTATCCAATTGACGAAATCAGAAACGTCCATCGGTAATTTTGCCTGGTCTGAAGATGGCCGATCGATTGCCTACCTCGCAGCCGAACCCGCACCAGCTATTTCCAAAGAGCGCAAAGAGTACATGGGCGATTTTGAAGTCGTGCGTAAGGAATACAGCTTCAATCACATTTGGACATTTACCGTGAGTGATGCGTTTAGCTCTCCGATAGTGGGCAAGCAACGCACGAAGAAAAAAGACTTTAGTGTTGACTCATTCTCATGGTCGCCGGATGGATCCAAGATCGCTTTTAGCGCAACGGTTAATCCCGATCTTATCCAGGGCGCGACAGCGGATGTGTACGTGCTGAACCTTGGTGACGACACAATTCAGAAGATCGTTTCACAGGCCGGTCCAGATAATGGGCCGAGGTGGTCGCCTGATGGGAAGCAGATTGTTTTCTCGTCAGCGATGGGTCGCGAACCGTCTTTTGCGACGAATACAAAACTTGCCATTGTTCCATCTGAAGGAGGAACACCGCATTCAATCACTGACAACTTTGACGAGAGTCCGGCCTTGATGGAATGGAAGCAGGATGGAATCTACTTCAATGCGTTGCAAAAAACCGCTTCTCATTTGTATCGACTAGACCCGGTGACGACCAAGATTACGAGGGTTAGCGAACCCGACAATCTTATGATGGGTTCTGCTTCGTTGAGTCGTGATGGACAAACATTAGCATTCACAGCAGCGTCACCAACCACCTTGAGCGAGTTGTTCGTTAGCGGTACGAAGAAGTTTGCGCCGCGTCTACTCACGAGCATGACGGATCAAACAAAGAGCCTGGTCCTTGGCACACGCGAGCTTGTTAGTTGGAAGAGCACTGATGGAACGGACATTGAAGGTGTTCTGATCAAACCGGCGGATTTTGATCCTGCGAAAAAGTATCCGTTGCTATGCATTATTCATGGTGGTCCAACAGGCGTTGATCGTCCTGCATTATTGTCGCCTGACACTCGTACCTATCCTGCCGACATTTGGGCGGCACGTGGCGCAGTGATTCTCAAGGTCAACTATCGAGGCAGTGCGGGATATGGCGAAGCGTTCAGAAGGCTTAACGTGAGAAATCTTGGTGTCGGCGATGCGTGGGATGTTATTTCAGGGGTAGACAACCTGATCGCTAAAGGCTTTGTAGATCGCAATCGTGTGGCGTGCATGGGCTGGAGCCAGGGAGGTTACATCTCGGCATTCCTAACCGCGTCGTCTGATCGTTTTGTCGCAATCTCCGTCGGTGCCGGAATTTCAGATTGGGCCACTTACTACTACAACACTGATATCACTCCTTTTACGATCCACTACCTCGGAAACAATCCGGTCAGTGATCCCGAAATCTATCAGAAGACCTCCCCCATCGCTTATGTGAAGAACGCGAAGACGCCGACTTTGATACAACACGGCGAACTGGACCGACGTGTGCCCATCGCTAATGCCTACGAGTTGCGGCAGGCGTTGGAGGATCGCGGCGTCAAGGTTGAGATGATTGTCTATAAAGGTTTCGGACACGGCATAACAAAGCCAAAGTCGCAGCGCGCAGTGATGCAACATAATCTCGGCTGGTTTAATCACTACATTTGGAATGATCCTCTTCCAGATTTTACGAGCCCGCAGTTGCCGAAGAAGGAAAATAAGGACGTGGATCGCAAAGCTACCGATCAGTAGTGGGGAAAATCGCAGTCCTAACGCCTACATGATCTGTCCCGAGTCGACTAGAATCAGTTGAAGTGTAGGCGGGATCGTTACAAAAGTTGTTTGCAATGCCCATTTCTTCCGGAACAACAGTAGGCCACTATCAGATCATTTCGCTGCTTGGCACTGGCGGGATGGGCGAAGTCTATCTTGCTGAAGACACAAAGCTGCATCGCAAGGTTGCAATCAAGTTTCTTACGGGCGACAGCAACACCGATCATCAAGCCACTCAGCGGTTCCTCCGTGAAGCGCTCACTGCAGCAACTGTCGATCACAACAATATCTGCACAGTTTACGAAGTCGGTGAGGAGGCGGGTCGCAGTTTTATTGTGATGCAGTTGATCGATGGCGAAACGCTTGAAGCAAGACTTCGACGTAAGCCTCTCGACCTATCTGAATCTGTTGATATCGCTTGCCAGATCGCAGACGCACTTACTGAAGCTCACGCGAGCGGTACGATTCATCGCGATATCAAGCCTTCTAACATCATGATCACTCCGCGGGGCGTGGTTAAAGTGATGGATTTCGGTCTCGCAAAAGCAATTCGCCACGACACGGTTTCTGATAGCCAAGCGCGAACCGAGGTTTTGGTCAGCACCCCGGGCGCAGTCATCGGAACGCTGCCTTACATGTCGCCCGAACAAGTTCGCGGTGAAACTCTCGATGGCAGGAGCGACATCTTTAGCTTCGGTGTAGTTCTGTATGAAATGGTCAGCGGACAGCAACCTTTTGCTCAGAAGAGTTCAGCGGCAACGGCATCTGCCATCCTCACTCACGAACCACCGGCGCTTGCGCGATTTGATAAAGACTTACCTCCCGAACTCGAACGTATCGTGGCGAAGACTTTACGCAAGAGTGCAGATGATCGATATCAAACCGCAAAAGACTTGCTGATTGATTTGCGAAGTCTGAAAGACGAACTGCATTTCGCAGCGCGGCTAGGACGGTTAAGCCATGGAGGTTCGAGTTCCGGTAACAGTGCAGCCCAGTCTGGTTCCGGTTTAGTAGGACGCAGTTCGTCACCATCTGAAAAGACAGCGATCCATCACGTTAACCTGACTCAGGAAGCTTCGAATGCCGGTGTCGAGTCTAAAAAATCGAAACGTTCTGCTGCCGTTAAAGTCGGATTCGCAATCCTTGCAATGTTAATTGCTACGGTCGCGGTCTGGTTTTTTAAGCACCGCGCAAACGTGCGATGGGCGCAACAGCAATTACCGGAGATTGAAAGGCTTGCCCAGGAGCAAAAGTTTTTCGAAGCTTATGACCTTGCAAGTACAGCCCAGAAGTATCTGCCTGACGATCCGACGATTGGTCGGGTGCTGCCAGCCATCTCCAACACTATTTCCATCAATACTGATCCGGCGGGCGCGCAAGCCTACCTAAAACGGTTTGAGCCGGATAAAGATGGGCACTTTCCCGCGCGCCAGTTAATTGGAACGACACCCTTAAACGATGTGCGCATTGCTCGTGGTCAGTATCTTCTCTATCTCGAAAAGGAAGGTTACGCTCAGGTTGAAACAACTGTAAGCAGCGCGACCATGCATGCAGGCTCTTACGTTGTCTATCCCCCTCCCATCAAAGTTGAACAAAAGCTGTTCACGTCGTCTGAGATGCCGGAACGGATGGTGTTTGTTCCTGGTGGTGACTATCGACTTGCAGCCTGGGCCAGGCCGACGGAAGCTCGAGTTAATTTGAACGACTTCTTTCTTGATAAGTATGAAGTAAGCAATCAGGATTTTAAGGACTTCATCACCGCTGGTGGTTATTTGAAGAAAGAGTATTGGAAGTATCCGTTTGTGAAAAATGGCAAGCAGCTTTCGTGGGAAGATGCGATGAAGGAGTTTAAGGACCGTTCCGGATTGCCTGGTCCACGAAGTTGGTCTAATCAAAACTTTCCCGAAGGCAAAGGCGATTATCCGGTCACGGATGTGTCGTGGTACGAAGCGGCGGCCTATGCCGCATTCAAAGGAAAGCAACTGCCAACGATTTTTCAATGGGAAAAGGCGGCAAGAAATGGCCTAGCGTCATCACTCGTCAATTACATGCCATGGGGTGTGTTTTATCCCGGAGATACTCTTTCAAATCGGGCTAACTTTGATAACAACGGCACGATGCCGGTAAACAGTTCAGAATTTGGGATTGGGCCTTTCGGTAGTTACAACATGGCCGGGAATGTTTCTGAATGGTGTCTCAACGAAATGACTCCGGGCTTTATTGCGACTGGAGGTGCATGGGGTGAACCTTCGTACCTGTTCGCGGAGTACAGCGCCTTTCCGGGGTTTTATAGTTCGGAAAAACGAGGCTTCCGGTGTGCGCTCAACTCACCGGGTGCGTCAGGGGATCAGGGCGGAATGCATATCGAGATGAAGGATGAAATCCCGGTTTACGCTGTTTCCAGTGACGCGAGTTTTCATGAGTGGTCCAACTTCTACAATTACGATAAGACGCCTCTCGATTCTCAAGTCACCGATGTAAAAGAAACTCCTGAGTGGCGTCGCGAACGAATCACGTTCAATGGCGCCGACGGAGAGCGCGCGATTGCCTATCTCTATCTGCCAAAGAATGTGCCAACTCCATTTCAGGTTGTGCATATCGTACCCGCCGCAGACGTGCAAAATGGCGCTCGTGCACTTACAGACTCGATGGAAGATCGGCTTGCTCCCGTAATCAAATCGGGACGGGCAGCTTTTGGTGTCGTGATCAAAGGCTACATGGAGCGGCTGCGACCAGAGGGCTATACCGAACCTGATCCCACCAAGGCCGAGTATCGCGACAAGATAGTGAACTGGGTGACAGACATTCGTCGCGGTTTGGATTACCTGGAAACGCGACCTGATATCGACGTGACCAGGATCGCATTCTATGGCCCGAGTGCGGGTTCACGGACTGGCATAGTGCTCTCCGCTGTTGAGCATCGTTATCGATCCATCTTTCTAATGGGTTCTGGAATAAACTCGGTTGATGTCACGCGCATCACTGGTGCGAATCCGGTCGGTTTTGCCCCTCATATCTCCGGGCCAAAACTAATGATGCACGGACGATACGATGAAGATACTCCATTGAATACGTCAGGCGAACCTTTGTTTAAGTTACTGCGCGAACCGAAGAAATTGGTTCTATTTGAGGGCGGTCATATTCCGCCGCTTGATATATTCGTGAGTACGATGAATACCTGGCTGGACGAGACACTTGGACCAGTCAAGCGCGAGTAATGCTACTAACCAGTAGGTGGTTTCCAGCTTTCAATGAAATATTTCGTTTTAATCTCACTTATCTTGCTGACCGTCTTTGCCGTTCACGGGCAGACGCCGGTTGATAGCGACGATGTAATCCGTACTGAGACCGACGTTACCAACCTTCCTTTTACTGTCACCGACCAACAACGACGATTCATTACCACGCTTCGTGCTGAAGACGTTCGCGTTCTCGAAGACGGTGTCCAGCAGCAGCTCTTCACTTTTCAACGGGAAACAGATCGCCCGTTAGCGATCGCGTTTCTCATTGATGTCAGCATTTCGCAGCAACGAACTCTTTCAGATGAGAAAGCAGCAGCTCGTGGCTTTATAGAGAAAGCTATTAGGTCACATACGGATCAAGCTGCGATTATTCCGTTTACCGGCCAGGCATTTCTGGAGCTGGGTTTAACGAGTAATGTGCTCAATGTCTATCACGTACTCGAGCAGGTCGACGTTGCCATCCCGGCCTACCAGGGGGCCGGCCGACCTTTGACCGGTATTCGAACCGGGCCGGGGTTACCCGCAACGCCTGATGAAGGAACAACGGCAATCTGGGACGCGATTGCATTGACGTCGAGCGATGTATTGGACCACGTCCAGGGGCAACGGCGCAGAGCAATTGTGCTTTTGACGGATGGGCTGGATACAACCAGTCGCCTACGACGAAGCGATGCAATCGATGCTGTGCTGGGTGCCGAGGCGACTGTTTATGTGATCGGAATCGGCGACAGTAAGGGCGAAGGTGTGAACAAACCCGCATTGAAAGAAATCGCAGAACGCACCGGTGGGCGCGCCTTTTTCCCAAAGAAGGCAGGTGACCTTGAGGCCGCATTCACAGAGATTGAGCAAGAGTTGCGGACCCAGTATTTGCTAGCCTACTCATCAACCAACAAACGACGCGATGGCTCGTACCGAAAAATAAATGTCGAAATCACGAACCCGGATTTGAAAAAAGAGAAGCTCGTGATTCGTCACCGGCCCGGGTATTTTGCTAAGCGCTAACATCAGCGTGTTGTTAATGTACGAGCAGTGAGGCAACCTAATGAGTGTCGATGTTATCGAACGAGCGCAGAAATATTTTTTGAAAAACTTCTTGACACTGTCGAACGTACTACCTTATAACACTGCGCTCGCGTAAATGAATCGATTTGCGCGAAGAGGTAAATCAACGATGAAGACGAGCATGAAACAAACAGTACACAACACCGAACGGCGACCGAGTGCGCAGATGCGCGCCGCGTGGTGTGGTCTGGGTTTGAGCTTGTCACCCACCAATTTTGCCAGCGGCAAACTCGGTAAAGCGATGTCGATAGTCGACGCCGTTTATATCAGGCATTAGTCAGCGGGAGCGGACTCCCGCTCCCAAAATTCCAACGACAAATCGCGAGAATTGTAGGAGCGGGCAGCTTCCCTGGGAGGCATAGAGCCCGCTCTTTCAGTTTTTTGACAATCGAAAGTCGTTTTTTCTGTAAGTGGCACAGACCTCAGTCTGTGTAATTTGGGTGTGGTGCGGGTTAGAGGAGTAACACGTAGTTTCACTACTCGATAGGCTTTGATTGGGCGAACACAGGCTGAAGCCTGTGCCACTTTTGGAGATGAAGGCAGGAGCCTTCTCGGATGACTACGCTTGGTTCACTTTGCGAAGAGTCTCGAGCGTCGCCGTTCTTAGGAGAAGTGTGCCTCGAAGTGCGTTCGCGGTTTGTTTCTCGCTGCCTTCATCTGATTTTAGCAGATCAAAAATTTGAATAGTTCCTATTGTGGTCTTGGCGAGAGTAAAGGAATGATTGTGTTGACGTCGTGAGCAGCCAGTAGTTGTTTCAGTCGCGATGTGACGTTTGAGCCTTCGAGACGTCGATGTTTTTGGTGCCGAAGAATTCGACATCGCCGATTCGAATTTGCTCGTTTTGTGCTCTTGCTGTAATTGCAAGAAACAAAAACAAACACGGCACGATCCACTTTCTTACAAGTCCCTACCTCCTGGCCACAATTGTCGTCCCCCTAAAAAACTAAGCCACAGGTTTACGTTGATCATTACCGATGGGTGAAAAGAGTGTTAACGCAAATTCGTTTTCATTTGGGAACGAACGGCGGCCCAAGTTTCAAGAGCGGTGACTCGCACCTTGCGAGTCAGTCGCCTCACAACCGCTCTTGAACTCCAAAAGAAAGATTCGTCGCGCGCGATGCTCGCGTGAGCGTAAAGCCTGTGGGGTCAGCCGTTTCAGGCGCCATGCAACTCGGCTTGCGCCCGCTTCGCGGCGCGAGTTGTTTATTTCGATGTACCTGGGGCTTACGCTTGCGCATGCTTCGCACGCGCACGGATCAACCCATCTTGCGTCGCGCATCTGGAGTAATAGATTTCATTACGTCAGTTTTCAGGATGCAGATCCTCTCGAGGCTGAGCTAAGGATCAAAATCCAAAAATCCAAAGCCCAAAACCAAAAACGAAAGAACCAAAGACCGAAGCGAAGCGCCAAGGTTGAAGGCCAAAACCCAATCATCAGAAAGGAGGTGTCGAGTGATGACACTCAATGGACGAGTATTACTACTAAACCAAACTTACGAACCGCTCGGCACCGTTAGTGTTGCTCGTGCGGTTATCATGACACTTAAAAATAGCGTTACAGTTGAAGAGCTGGATGGCGACCGCTTGCTGCGTTCAGCTCACGCGGTGTTTCCTGTCCCTTCGGTTGTTCGTCGACGCGAGTACATAAACATTCGGCGGCGGCGCGAAGCGGCCGGTGCCAAGCGCACGCGAATCTACATGCGTGATAAGTTTCGCTGCCAGTATTGTGGTGAGAAGAAGGTAGCTGACGAGTTAACGCTTGATCACATTCTGCCGCGTTCGCGAGGTGGAGATAATTCGCCGGTGAATATCGTCACTGCTTGCGTTCCTTGTAACAACAGAAAGAGTAATCGCACTCCGGATGAAGCACGTATGCCACTGCTGACTTCTCAGACCGCGCTGAGAGTAAAGCTGGAGCGGGTTGTGCTTTGTCACTATGCAGAAGCACGAGCGGAATGGCGCAAGTATATCTTTATGGATATGCATGACGACCGTGATGTTCGGGAGAGGGTGGTGCGTGAACAGCGGCGCGGTTAATTGCAAGACGCATAAACGCAGACCGCAAAGGAAGAATCTGGTGCGTGTATTGGAGGTGAAAATTATGAAACTAGCTGAAGCATTAATTCTACGAGCGGATTGTCAGAAGCGTATTGAACAACTAAAAGCGCGTTTGCTGCGAACCGCAAGAGTCCAGGAAGGGGAAGAGCCGTCGGAAAATCCGCAAAATCTTCTGGGAGAGCTGGAACGCGTTTCTGGTGAACTGGTTGATCTGATCAAACGAATCAACAAAACAAACTCTACGACTGCTTTTGACGCTGGACAGTCTATCGCCGATGCCCTGGCAGAACGCGATGTTCTTGTTCTTCGTCGGGGAGCGTATAGCGATCTCGCGACAACTGCAGCGATGCGACATGATCGGATCACCCGATCCGAAGTGAAGTTCATGTCGACCGTGAACGTAGCCGAGACGCAAAAGCAAGCTGATGAGTTGGCGAAGAATTATCGCGAACTCGACGCACGTATTCAGGAGTTGAACTGGAATACGGAATTGCTTAATTCTTAATTGAGGATGCAGTTGGTAGTCAAACAGAATAGAAGCGAGCACAACCCTAACCAACGGGGGAACGCGTTGGTCGAGCGCTTCATGCGCTTCATTGGTGGTGCACAGGGGCGTGCGCCAGTGGGTTCGATTCCCACATGACAAATCACGCCCAGTAAAGTCACAAGGGTAATGGGTAAGCTAATTGTAACTACCGCGTGCTGGTCTGTTCTGTTTGGTGAGGGTGGGCAAGGGGCACTGCATCTTCAAAGAAGAATAATTGGTCAACTATCATGAGTACGTTCTTAACTCACGCCTCAGCTCGCGGCGTCAGTGGCTCATCGCGTAGATCACGACATTAATTCCCAACTTGTAAGCAGGTAATCCGTACTTCACCGGGTAGCGTGCGTCGTTAATCCATTCCCAGGCATCACCCAAATCACAGTTGAAAGAGATGAACGTAACGATGCGTCCGTTCTTGTCCTCAACACCCATGTAATGAGGGACGATGCCACCTTTTTCTGATGTCTGACCGCGCATCGCGTTATAAACGTTCGGAACCTGGACCACCTCTTCAACGTCGAGATAGGAATGAAAGATTGGATGCGAAAGCGGCAGATCTTTTGGAGTGTAGCCTTCAGGCCAAACTTTCTTAAGCTGAGTCTCCAAATTTTCCCACTCATACACGCCCCAGAAGTCGTCGAAGAACATGAAACCGCCGCGCGCAACGTACTCGCGCAAACGAGCGGCTTGCTCATCAGAGAGTTCAAGAAAACCTGGTTCGACAAAATAGATGATTGGGTAATCAAAGATCCGATCATCCATGATCGCGATCTGTTCCGGCCTCGGCGCTATCTTCAAATTTGTTCCTGCCCATTCGCGCAAGCCGACGATGAAGTTGTTATCTGCTTCTGGATAGTCGGTGGTCCAGGTGCCGCCGCCGTAGTAGCCCCCTCTACGCCCGTAACCTCGGGAAGGTGAATCATAGATTGTGCGAACAAAAGTGTATTCACCAAACGAGCGTCCCGTTTGGTCCTGCTGAGACTCTGTGCGGCGCCGTTGCCGAAACTCTTCAAACGATCGCTGTCCTGAGATTGGAATTAGCAGGAGCGCGAGAAGAATTGTTGGTAAAAGGATTTTTTTGAATAGCATGCGAATCGTTTGACTTTTAATGACTCTGTTTCGCACCAGAAAGCTTCCGGTAATATTCCTCAACTGCCTTTCGATATCTCTCAGGTGCGGCCCCCTCATCGCGCAATCGAAGATTAGTTCTTCCGCTTTGTTGCTGAACTTGACGGCTCAATTCCAATTCCAACTGACGCAGCGGTTCGACGACGTCTGCTTTCAGTAGTGCAGCGGTAGCGGCATCACCTTCCATCCGACCATCCGCAAGTTCTTTCAACTTATCAATCACTTCATCAAGCTGACGTCCGGCGCCGGTGCTTGTCGCTCCCCAGTCGCGGCGTAAATCCTGCGCCTCGCGGAGTCGTTCACGAACTTCAGCCGGTAGTTGCCGG
>AR_comb_assmDRAFT_10271814_pt1 | contig 10398 bp, 9 predicted proteins | sample ArasoioldDNA_FD_10543 | JGI IMG/M metagenome (IMG submission 10543) | reverse complement strand
CAAGAAGGATTCAAAGTACGCCCGTTGCCGACGCCATTAAGAGAATCGATGACGAGCGCATTCAGGCTCAAATCCATGCCGATGCGATTGCTCTTAAACGCATTTACGCCGATGATTTCATCGGAATCGGTCCGAGTGGCACAGTCCGAACCAAGCCCGAGGTGCTCTCAGATTTCACCTCGGGTGAGCTGAAATTTCAGTCGATTACGACTGAGGAAGTACGAATTCGCGTCTACGGAAACACGGCAGTCGAGACGGGCCGCTCCACAATGGTTGGGCAAGACAAAAACAAAGTGGTACCGCGTGACAATCGCTTTACGAGAGTATGGGTTAAGCTGCAAGGACATTGGCAATTGGTCGCGAACCATTACTCGACTTTGATTGCGCAGAGATAACCCGGATCAATTGTAAAGAAACGGCTGAGCCGCTGAGACGGTGGTTCATTCCTCTGCGCGCTTCGTTCGCGCACCGAGAACAACCGAAGATGAGACGAAGGTCTTTCCGGCCAGAACATCTCTAATTGCCGGCCGCAGGTCTGAAGCGATTCGCCGCTTGAGGACATAGCCGGAAGCTCCCGTCCGCAGCGCAGCCTCCAAAAAATCAACGTCTTCGTGAATGGTGAGGAAGAGAACTTTGGCTTTCGAGCCAAGCTGCTTCAACTGAATTGCAGTCTCAATACCGTTGAGAGACGGCATAGAAATATCGAGCAGACAAATGTCCGGGTTTAGTCGTGACGCCGCATCGAGCAGCGTTCGACCGTCTGCGACAGCCTCGACCACGTCGAATTCAACTTCGAGATATCGCGTAACTCGGTCGCGCATCTCTTTGTGATCGTCTGCCAGAAGAACCCGCGGCCGCTTCATGGCCTCTCCCACTTGAAGGTTGTGTGCAAAATCAATGACGAGCAACGAAACTAACGATAGTCGTAAGGATATGGCGGACGCCGGTGAGAGGACACTGGCAAAACTGACAGGCCGGGAAGCAACAGAGCGTATGTCGGCTGCGGCTATAGGGTTTTACGCCGCGAATCAGCAGCTGGGCGCAGCTATGCTTAGCAGACCCAGTTACCGAAGATTCACGATGCTACTGCAACGATCAAGCGGCGGCGACCAGATGGCTATTCAAAGCGTATTGGACGAGCTCTGCAGTGTTCTTGATGTGCAGATGCTCCATCATCGTGTACTTATGAAAAGCAACCGTACGCGGTGATACATTTAGAATGAACGCAGCCTCCTTCATCGATCGCCCCTCGGCAAGTAGCTGCAGGACCTCTTTTTGCCTGAGGGTCAGGTGGTTCGAAGTCTTCAAATTCTTGAAATGACTGATCGAAGAACCGATCACATCTTCAGTCATCCTCGGCGTAATGTAAGTTCCGCCGCGGACCACGCTGCGGATGGCGGACACCAATTCGGACCCGGCTGAAGATTTCAGCAAGTAACCGCTGGCGCCCAGGCGGAATGCTTCCGCAGCCATTTCCTGATCCTGATTCATCGTTAGGTAGATAAGCTTAACCGCGGGCATTAGCTGTTTGAGTCTTTGCCCGGCGGTCAGGCCATTCATACTCGGCATGCCTATATCCAATACGATCACATGCGGATTCAGTCGGGGAGCAGCGTTCAGGAGTTCATGGCCATCACCGAAGGTACCCACAACCGCGAATTCCGGTTCAAGCAGCTTTTTCAGTGCGTCCAGGATCAACTGATGATCGTCTGCGAGTATTACACGGGTATTTAACATAATCCCTCCCTCTAACCTTACGCCCGGACTGCCTTCGCTGGAGAGTACTGACTGGCCAGGCAACTGTGTTCCTGTCGGCCTCGCGTCATTGCGAAGCCGTCAGGGGAACGGAAACTTGTATTGTCGTGCCCTGCATCAGCTGGGAATTGATCTCGATCTTTCCATCAAGGAGGCGCAAACGCTCTCGCATGCTGGTAAATCCCAATCCTTGACGCATAGCGTTGGAATCAGTGTCAAAGCCACAGCCATCATCAGAAATTGTTAGGCTGATTTCGTGGTCTAATTTGTCCAGCTTGACTTGCGCGATGTGCGCACCGCTGTACTTGACCGTATTACGAAGAGCCTCCTGCGCAATTCGGAACAAGCAAAGCGTAATGTCCTGCGACAGATGCCGAGGAAAATCGGTATGCTGGAAAACGATCGTCAGCTTATCGTTCGACAGCTCTTTGCAAAGGCTCTCGACGGCAGGCACCAGGCCCAGATGATCCAGTTTTGATGGATGCAGACGGTATGACAGCCGGTGAATATCAGCCGCGATCTCTCCGACACTTTCCTGAAGCTTGTGAACGTGACGCCGCAACCTGCGCGGATTCTTTGCCTCGGATCCAAGTTGCTCGAGTTCGATGGATAACAGTGCCATCCGCTGATTTAGATCGTCGTGAAGTTCACGCGCGACGCGGCTGCGCTCTTTCTCCTGCGCGGCTATTAATCGGCTCCCCAGATCGCGCAGCACTTCTTGAATCCGCCGCTCCTCAGTAATGTCAATCATGAAACCGTGCACGCCAACCACCCGGCCTCCGGCGCGCGTAATGCTGACCAGGTTGTGGATCCAAACAACGCTCCCGTCGTTTGCCAGCATCCGGAAAGTAAGATCGAAGCTGTCGGCAATTCGCGATGTTGTAGTGCAAATCTCGATCGCGTTTTCGCGATCATCGGGGTGCATCGAAGAAACTATAAAATCCGGCGCATACCATGCGGCAATCGGGTATCCGAGAAACTCGCGCGCTTGCGCGCTTACATAGGTGAAGCGCCAGGTTTCGGGGTCGGCTTCCCAGGCAACGATGTTTGTGGTTTCCAGCAGTTGGCTGAGGCGCTCTTCGCTTTTTCGCAACGCTTCTTTTGGAGTGACAAAGTCATCGTGACTAACCAGGACTCTGAAACGATCACCCGGAAGCTCAAGACGCGCTGCATGCACCAGCACCGAATGTGTGCCGGTAATACTGATGTAAGTGTATTTCCCGTTAACTTCTCTGATGTTGTCGGCCAGTAATTGATCGAGGTCGTCCTTCAATGTGGGCCGGTCAAGGCGATTCGTCTGATTGGGATCCTGTTCCCGTCGATAGAAACTGAAGTAAGTTGGCGGCTGATTCTGAGTTCTGGTAAAGCGATGATTTTGCTCAAAAATCGTCCACGCGCGACTTGCATATAGAATTGCCCCGGACTCATTGAGCAGGGCAATATTCGAGGCACATGCTTCGACCAGGTCCTGGAGAAATTTCTCAGAAACTTGTGGTCGCTCGTCACCGAGGCGCGCAGTGGCAACGCCGGCGGCGCTCAGCGCGGGAGCCATTAGTTGGCTACTCGATCGTATAGAAGCGGGAAACATTCGATCTTTTTGCGGCTTCAGAGTCCGCTCACTGACCAATCGGGGGAACTCCAGGTCGCGGGTCAATTTACGACCGCCTTGAGTTCGCTGCTCCGTTTACTCAACACCGTAATTGCGCCATGCAGAATCGCGTGATCTGCGGAGTTAAGGTAATTGTTCAGATCCGCCTCTGTATCCCACTCGGAGATGATCAGAGACGAATTCTCATCTGCCACGTCGACGTACAGTCGGAAAGCCTTGCATCCGGCGGCGCCGTTAAGTGGCTTAAGTAGTTGCGTCATCGTCTGAAAAAATTCGGCTCGCTTTTCCGGATAGATCGTCACGCTTGCTGTATTCAAGACCATCGCATTCACCTTTTTGTAGACACGTGCGCACACCGCACGCCTTTGCGGAAAAAGGGGGGCGATTTGTTAACGGATTGCTTTGTCAGAGTCGCAAGTTACGCGACATGTGATTTTGCGCGACTGACTATTGCAATCGCCGTGCAGCAGCATGAGAAGCGATGAACGGTGTAAAACGTCCCTGCAATTAAAGTACTTACAAGTGCTAAAACAATTACACTTAGGGGATCATCTTACGAGCCTAACCGCTGTATATCGCGGTGCCCGCGGTATTCCGCGGCCAACATGTGTGGGTTGCCTGACTGACTGTAAGAATTGCTAGTTACTCTTCCATTGAAAAAGAACTAACCAAGTTTCGTCGCTCCTCCGCGCGCGATCTTGCGTCTTTAATTGCGTAACCCCTGTTCTAACCAGGCGCGCAGTGCCGCGGGAAATACAAAGGAAAAGTCGATTGCAAATGACACAGCGAACTTCCAAGTTGACGGAAGGGCGTTTCCAACTCGCCTTCGAGAACTCGCCTATGGGTATGGCGATTGTCGATTTCGACTATCGTTTGCGGCGCGTGAACAAAGCATTATGCACGGCTCTTGGCTACGATGCCGACGAATTACTGAAGCGCAAATTCACCGAGATTACTCATCCGGATGACGTGCAAAGAGATCAGGTATTGGCAGACCAGCTGTTCCGTGGGGATATACCTTCCTATCGTTTAGAGAAACGGTTCATCACGAAGGAAGGAACGGTGGCATGGCTCGACCTTACTGCATTACTCGTGCGCACAAAGCGAGGGAAACCTCTCTATGGGCTCGCAATGGTCGATGACATCACGGATCGTAAGAGTTCCCAGCAAGCTCTGCGTACGAGCGAAGAACGTTACCGATCGTTTGTCGCAAACAGTTCGGAAGGAATCTGGCGCCTGGAGATTGAGGAGCCGATCGATACGAGTTTGCCAGTCGACGAGCAAGTCAGTTGCATGTACAAGCATGGCTATCTTGCCGAATGTAATGACGCTGTGGCGCGAATGTATGGGTACGAAAGGGCTGATGACATTGCGGGAGCACGCTTTGGCGAATTGGCTGAAGTGGCGCAGCCCACTACGCCTGCTGCCCTGCGGGAATGGGTCACAAATAACTATCGATTAAGAGATTGGACGACCGAAATAATCAACGCTCAACACGGACGAAGGTGGCTTTCCATCAGTCTGTTGGGAATTGTGGTCAACGGCATGCTGCTCCGCGCGTGGGGAGTGCACACAGACGTGACCGAGCAGCGCGTAATGACCAGGGCGCTGGAGGATTCTCACCATCAACTCAGGCTCTTATCCGGTCACTTGCAGGCTGTGCGTGAGAAGGAGCGAATCGATTTGGCGCGGGAGCTGCACGACAGTCTGGGTCAGTCTTTAACCAGCATAAAAATCGAACTGTCTGTTGTGCAAAGAGAGTTAGGAGAGAATGGTTCTAAGCCAGGCGCCGCCGTCTTTGAAAAGTTCGCCGAAATTAACAAGCAGCTAAGTGACACGATCCGCACCGTCAAAACAATCTCAACCGAGTTGCGGCCCGGCGTGTTGGATAAGTTTGGATTGGCGGCGGCCATCGAGTGGCAAGCGCGCGAATTCTCGCGTCGCTCAGGCATTAAATGCGAGTTCAAGGCACCAGGCGTAAAGCTGGATCTCTCTCCTGACAAATCGACAGCCTTCTTTCGTATCTTGCAGGAGGGACTCACAAACATTTCGCGCCATGCGCATGCGACGCAGGTCAAGCTTCGTCTGCGCAAAGGCAAGCGCGCTGTCTCTATGACAATAATCGATAACGGAAAGGGCATCACCCAGGAACAGATAAATGCACCGTCGTCGTTAGGTCTGCTCGGAATGCGAGAACGCGCTGAATCGATTGGCGGCAGCTTTTCGATAGAAGGCACGCCGCAGAAGGGGACCATTATGTGCGTTCGCACGGATATCGCCGACGCATTAACACCAATGGCGGGAAATTTCGATGACTGAAATACTAATCGTGGACGACCACCCGATAGTTCGTCGTGGGCTAAAGGAAATTCTGCAATCGGAATGCGACCTTCATCTGTTCGAGGCTTCCGATGGTTTGGAAGCGCGTGAGCTGATGAAACAACACGCGTTTGATCTAATCATCCTTGATCTGGACTTGCCCGGGTTATCAGGGTTAGAACTCTTAAAAGAGATACGCCGCAATCACAAAAAGTCTCGGGTGTTGGTATTGAGTATTCATCCCGAAGATCAGTTTGCGGTGCGTGTTTTAAAGTCGGGCGCATCAGGTTTCCTTTCCAAAGACGCGGCCCCGGAGCAACTCGCATCCACCATTCGCAAGATTCTCCAGGGCACTGTGTACATCAGCGATCGAACTGCCGATCTTCTTTTGCAGCGCCTCGGAGACAAACATCATACTCACCTGCATGACAAACTCTCAGACCGCGAATTTCAAATTCTGTGTCTGTTTGGTCAGGGTAAGACCCCCAAAGAAATTGCGGCCATGCTGACGCTGAGTCCGCCTACGGTCAGCACCTACCGCGCTCGTATTCTCGACAAGATGCACATGCGCACGACGGCGGAGCTCGTCAAGTATGCCGTCCAGAACAAACTCACTACCTAACACAAATTAACCGCTGAACCAGGCTCGATGCGTCGGCGCGTGTCGAATTATTTTGACGGTCACTGTCCTGAAGAATATGACCGCAAAATCATTCTGGCGTTGATTGCTGGCGCAGAAGAGAATCTTCACACTGGGTGATTGATGAATTTACAGGAATTATGTGTCATGGATGTGCAGGAATTACGAGATCTTAGGATAGTCGTTATTGAAAGCTCGGAAGTCATCAGAGACGGTCTCAGGGTCGCATTCGCTGAAGCCGAGGGTTGCCAGGTGGTTGGAATGGCTGCCGGCGGAGATGAAGGACTCAGCTTAGTTCTTTCGCAAGGGCCGGATGTAGTCTTGTTGAACGTTACTGCCCCTCATCAGCGCGGGATGGGATTGTTGCGCACAATAAGGAAACTCGAGCATCGGCCGATCGTTGTTGTGTTCGCTACGGACGATGGGGCGGAGTTGAAGGCCGCTTGTCGGGAAGCAGGCGCAACGTTCTATGTGCTCAAATGGCAGCTTCGCGATCTGATTGAGTTGCTACAACTGGCGCGCAAATTTCTCTGAGTTAGTTTTCTGGCTGACCCTTGATGCGCGAGCCCCCGGGCCAGCGGGCTAGGGCGTCACAGTTCGAGCCAGATGCGGGTTCAGTTCCGCCGCTTCTCCTTCGGTGAGGATGAAGCGATGCACTGAGCCCGCGACAAACGCCCCCACGATCGGTGCGACCCAAAACAACCACAGTTGTTTTATCGCCCAGCCCCCCACGAACAACGCCGGCCCGGTGCTTCGCGCCGGGTTGACGGACGTGTTGGTTACCGGAATGCTGACGAGATGGATCAATGTCAGCGCAAGACCAATCGCGATCGGCGCCAGCCCCTTCGGCGCGCGCTCATCAGTTGCCCCCAGAATCACAATCAGAAAGAAGAAGGTCATTACCACTTCAGTTATCAGTCCGGCGAGCAAGGTGTAGTTACCCGGGGAATGCGCGTCGTAGCCATTCGAGGCAAATCCTGCAGAAACGTCGAAGCCTGCTTTGCCACGCGCGATTAAGTACAGAATTCCTGCGCCGGCAATTGCACCCAGCACCTGCGCCCCAATGTAGGGAATGAGATCTTTTCCCGAAACACGTCCCGCGGTGAACAAGCCGATCGTTACGGCCGGATTGAAATGACCCCCTGAGACATGGCCAACTGCGTAAGCCATCGTCAACACGGAGAGTCCGAAGGCGAAGGAAACACCCAGCAACCCAATCCCTACCTGCGGAAAGGCAGCAGCGAGTACCGCGCTACCACAGCCACCAAATACCAGCCACATTGTGCCAAGAAACTCTGCCGAAGCCTTCTGTGTTAAGCTGAAATTATCGTTCATCGTACGCTCCTCACTTGCGTCTCGGTCCCCTTCGCGAAAGTCAATGCGCCGCCAATTGTTTGGTGACACTTGTGCGCAGGCGGGACATGTAAACCGATGCCGTTTGATTTGATACTGTCAGTTCTGACAGGCGGAGGTTGGTTCGGAAGGATTCGTTAGTTATTTGCTGCCATATTTTGTTTGTGGATGCCAAGCTTGATCATGCGGGTCCGCAGCGTGCTCGGATTCAATCCGAGGAGTTTTGCAGCCCCGCGCGGGCCTTCGATGCGCCAGGATGTGTGTTCCAGTATGTGCTGGATGTATTCTCTCTCAACTTCTTCCAGGGACTTGATCCCAGGCAACGTTGCTTCCTTCGCCTCCTCGAAAACGTCGACTACGTTCAGCACGTTACCTCGAGTGTAAATGACTGCGCGCTCGATGACATTAGCGAGCTCGCGGATGTTACCTGGCCACGAATGCTCGCGCATTTTCTGCATGGTCTGGGGCGTGATTTCGTTGATCGGCTTGCCAAACTTGTTGGCATAAATCGCGACGAAGTGCGCTACCAGTAACGGAATGTCTTCCGTGCGTTGCCGCAGCGGCGGTACCGTGATTGGGAACACGTTCAGGCGGTACCAGAGGTCTTCGCGGAAGGCTCCTTGTTCAATCTCACGTTTCAAGTTGCGGTTGGTCGCGGCGATGATGCGAACGTCCACCTTGATGGGTTTGCCGCCGCCCAGCCGGTGTACTTCACCTTCCTGAATTACGCGCAACAGTTTGACTTGAGATTCGAGTGGCAGCTCGCCCACCTCATCCAGGAAGATCGTGCCGCCATCAGCCAATTCAAAGCGTCCGAGTTTCTTCGCGGCGGCGCCGGTGAAAGCGCCTTTCTCGTGGCCAAACAATTCGCTCTCGATCAGATTGGCGGGCAATGCAGCGCAATTCACTGTAATCAGAACCCGATCGCTGCGCGTACTGGCAGTGTGAATGGCGCGGGCGACCAGTTCCTTGCCGGTTCCGGTTTCGCCGGTAATCAGGACCGTCGAGTCCGTGCCGGCGACGTGATTGACTTTGAACATCACGTATTTGATCGCGTCGCTTTCGCCGACCATCTCGCCAACGTTTTTGGCCAACCGGATCTCTTCCTGTAAATAAATATTCTCTGCCTCTAACTGGTTTTTCAGCTCATGCAGTTCGTCGTGGGCCGTTCGCAGGGCCTGCTCAGATTCACGCCGCTCCGTAATGTCCAGACAAGAACCGATATAACCAAGGAATTCGCCGTCAGAGGAAAAGCGCGGCGTGCCCGAGTCAAGAATCCACCGATATACTCCATCGGCCCGCCGCAGCCGGTACTCCATCTCGAAACTCTTTTGCGCATCAAAGTTGCTGGTGTAGATTTTGACGCAGCGATCGTAATCATCTGGATGGACTCCAGCCACCCAACCGTTTCCCAACTCCTCGGCCATGGTCCGGCCGGTAAAGTTCAGCCATCCCTGGTTAAAGTAAGTGCAAAGTCTGTCCTTACCTGACATCCAAATCATTACCGGCGCGGTGTCGGCCATGTTGCGAAAGCGGGCTTCGCTTTCCGCCAGCGCTTGTTGTGCCTGAATGCGCTCAGTAATGTCGCTCGACGTAATTAGCACGCAATCGTCGCCGCCGATCTCGACGCGCTCGGCTGATGAAAGCAGAAGGCGATGTGATCCACTCTTGGTGCGAAAAATAGTTTCTACATTCGATAGCGATCCGCGCGCGACCACTTGCCGCATGAAGTCGGTTCGTTTTTGCGGCTCGTCCCAAATGTCGAGCGCGAGTGAACTATGCCCGATAATTTCCTGACGAGAATATCCGCTCATCGCGAGCAGGCTATCGTTGACATCGATGTAAACGCCATCTGCCAGAGTCGTAATCGACATTGGTTGCGGATTTGAGCGAAACGCCTTCCCGAAGCGCTCTTCACTCTCGCGCAACTGATCGAGCGAACGCTTGCGCTCAGTGATGTCCCGCACGACGCTGAGAATGTTTTCGCCGCTCGTTACCAGTCGCGCTTCGTACCAGCGCTCGCTCCCTTGAATCGTGAGTGAGTACTCTACGATCTGCGTTTCTCCGGTTTCGACCGCGCGTTTAAAATAGTGGGAAAATTTCCTGGCAAGTTCTGGCGGTAGAACGTCGTTCATGTTCTTCCCCAGGTACTGCTCCGGCGGTAGCAACAATTGCTCCTCGTCGCTCGCGTGATAGTCGAGATAGACCCCATCACGCGTTTGCAGAAACATGAGGTCTGGGATCGCGTTAAGAATCGCGACCTCTTTTTCCTGGGTTTCCCGCGCAGTTTCTTCGGCGATCTTCCGTTTCGTTATGTCGATGTTTACACCGATCATTCGCTCAGGTGTACGATCATCTGCGCGTGAAAGAAGACCACTTGACGATAGCCAAGCTACCTCGCCATCGGGTCGAACTACGCGAAACTCGTCGTAGTATTCGCCATCGTTACCGGCGAGCACTGACTTTACTTTCTGGATCGCTCGTTCGCGGTCGTCTGGATGGATGCTGTCCAGAAATCTTTCGACTGTCGTCGGGCCTTCTCCTCTTTTTATTCCGAGCAAATCCCAAATCATATCGGACCAGACGGACTCGCCCGTTCGCACGTCCCATTCCCACGTGCCGACGCGCGCAGCCTGCTGTGCTCTGAGCGATCGTTCTTCGGTCTCACGCAGAGTGTCCTCAGCTAATTTGCGCTCCGTAACGTCCAGCGAGACACCACGCA
>AR_comb_assmDRAFT_10334355_pt1 | contig 10402 bp, 11 predicted proteins | sample ArasoioldDNA_FD_10543 | JGI IMG/M metagenome (IMG submission 10543) | reverse complement strand
CTTTTTTGAAGAGCCGCAACTTGCTGTGATCAAAATGAAAAAAAGCAGAATTGGTTTTTGCATACACGAAAAATATTTTTCTGAATGTAAATATTTTTATTCCACATAATAGCAAACATTTTTCAGAAATATTTTTTTTGAAAGAAAACTGCTACATTTATCTGCCATAACTGACAATTGAGAAAATCTTTTACAATATTACTACTGGTCATACACCTGTTTAATCTTGCAGGTTATTATTGTATGTTTCAGTATTTGATTGCACGATCAGATGTCAAATTGGTTCAGCAACTGGATAAAAATAATTACAGCGATAAAGATCTTGTTGAAGTAAAAGTGCCGCTTAATTCTCCCTATATCACAAATACAAAAGGTTACGAACGTTACGATGGTTCGATAGATATGAACGGCGTACATTATAATTATGTGAAACGAAAAGTTTATGATGATACGCTTTATCTGATGTGCATTCGTAATAGCCAAAAGATGCACCTCTGTGAAGCAAAAAATAATTTTCAAAGATTGGTAACAGATGTCCCTTCTAATAAAAAAGACAACGAGTCAAACGCAAAAAAATTCAACATTACAGACGAATATAATTTTCCATCCCAAAACGTATTCACTTACAATCCAATCGTTTTAAAACAAGACAAATTATTTTTCTCAACGGCTTTATTAACCCGCCCCACACAAACAAACGATCAACCTCCGGAGGTTTTTTGCTAAACTATTTTATTAATTATTTTTTTGAGCCGGGTGTATATCGTTATTAAGCTTCCGTTGCGGCACACTTGTACAGAAGAATGTGAATCATCGGAGAATTAATACAATACTCAATCATTCACCTGAATAATTTTTTACCGCTCAAACATCTCTTAATCGTTAATAGAATTTCTATGCCATATATACTTCTTGAAGAACATTTGCCGGGAATCACTGGTTTACTTGAATATCGAAAAGATACCGCACAACCGATTCGTGAATTAACACAGTTTCTTTTAAGAGGACCTTCTACATTAACAGAAGGCGAACGCGAATTGATTGCAACAGTTGTATCAAATGGAAACGAATGCAGATTTTGCACCACTGCACACACGGCCGCTGCTGACCTTCTTTTTGGAGAAACCGAAACGGCAAAAAAAGTAAAGGAAAATATTTCCACTGCCCCGGTAAGTGAAAAAATGAAAGCGCTTCTCACCATTGCATCGATGGTGAGAGAGAGCGGAAAAAGTGTAACGCCTGAAGCGATTGAAAAAGCAAAAGCAGAAGGTGCTACCGACATTGAAATCCATGACACCGTTTTGATCGCAGCTTTATTTTGTTTGTACAATCGTTATGTGGATGGACTCGCTACTGTAACGCCAACTGATCCCGGATTTTATCATGTTCTTGGAATAAGACTGAAAGAATACGGATACAGGCGGTTGCCGGAAGGCTACGATCATTTGAAAAAAAATAATCCTGTTCATTAATGAAAACAGAAACAGTAAATACTCCTGATGTAATAACTGCATCGATTTCTGTATCATCTGCAAAACAGAAAGGCAGCATCGCGGTGATCTTTGCCATTTGTTTTATCAGCACAACATTTGCCGGAATTGCTTCCATGTTAATGTCTGTTTATTTACCTGTTACTGTAAAAGATTTGTTAAGTAATGTAACAGATGAAAAGATGAACGATGTAAGTGCTGTTATTAACGCTGTGTTTCTTTACGGCTGGATGTTTGGCGGCGTCATTTGGGGAATCATCTGCGATAAAACGGGAAGAGCAAAATCCGTAATACTTTCTACCGCATGTTATGGAGTATTCACTTTATTAACTATTGTTTCATCATCATGGTTGCTTGTTTGTGTTTGCAGATTTTTATCAGGCTTTGGAATTGGCGGCGTACTTGTAACAACAACAATTCTTGTATCAGAAATTTATGAAGATAAAAAGCGCACCATAATGCTCGGCATTGTAAGCATTGGAATTCCTGTTGGATTCTTTATTGCGGGAGCTATCAACAATTTTATTGCTGATTGGAGGGAAGCGTTTTTGATTGGTGTAGTTCCTGTTTTGCTTTCCGTTATTTCCATATTTGTATTACCGGAATCAGAAAAATGGAACGCAAACAAATTTGGGTCTTCAAAGAAGAAAAATTTCAGTAAAGAACTTTTTGCGAAGGAACACAGACGAAATCTGTTATTAGGTTCATTGATATTTGGAACAATGCTGGTTGGTTTGTGGGCAATTTTTGCATGGACGCCAACGTGGATTCAAAGTATTTCAACAAGTCCTGAAGTACAACAGCAGCGCGGTTTAGCGATGATGATTCTTGCAGGCGGTGGTTTGCTTGGTTGCTTTTGTTCAGGTTGGATAGCTAATGCAATTGGGTTACGTAAAACTTTGTTGCTATGTTTCGCCATGTGCTTTATCATGACGTTTGTTGTGTTCAAATTAAACACATCGGTTTCCGTATTCACCTTTGTTGAAATGACTGCACTTGCATTTTTCTTTGGAATAAGCCAGGGAATTTTATCGGTATATATTCCTAATTTATTTCCTACTGCCATTTGCGGATCGGCAACAGGTTTTTGTTTCAACACAGGAAGATTGTTCACCGCAACTGTTGTGTTTTTTATTGGTGCACTCGTAACAATATTGGGTGGTTATGGCAACTCCATTTTTATTTTTTCGTTTGTATTTATCACAGGATTTATCGCAACTTTATTTGAAAAGGAAAAACAAAAGCCACAGAAAGAATAAGATATTTCATAAAAGGTTTCAAGAACATTAATAATGAAACAATAGATTCCTCCTGAGTCGGAATGACAAGCTGAAGAACAATGAAAAGCTGGAAAGCAAATTCTTAGCTTAATTAAAAACTGCAGCTTGTCATGCCGAGGAAGGAGGCATCTAAACTTTAAAAATTAACCTACAAAAATTATGGCTTATATCAATGTTCAGGAAGGAGTCCCAGGCATAAGAAGCCTTGTGATGTTTCGACCAGAGACAGGAAAATATTTGTATGAATTAGCGCAGGTTTTATTACGCGGAGAATCACCATTAACAGAAGCGGAAAGAGAATTGATCGCAACGTACGTTTCCTATCGTAACGATTGTATGTTTTGCATGAAGAGTCATGCAGCGGCAACAAGGTGTTTGTACGGCGATGAAGTGCATATTGTTGATGAAGTGCTCAAAGATTTGCAGCAAGCGCATGTGAGCGATAAGATGAAAGCGTTGCTCAACATTGCAGGTAAAGTTCAGATACTTGGCAAAGAAGTAACTGAAGAAGACATTGCAGCAGCAAGAGCACTTGGCGCAAATGACAGGGAAATTCATGATACAGTTTTAGTTGCTGCAACTTTTTCTATGTTCAACCGATATGTTGACGGACTTGCAAGTTTCACTCCAACAAATGAAAAAGAATATGAAGAAATGGGTAAGAGAATGGCGAAAGGTTATGTAATGCCGTCGTAAAAAATAAAATTCAAAAACAACTGAAAATGTAAAACTGAAATTTTTTTTATGCCACACATCGATGTTCAAAATGATTTGCCCGGCATTCGCAGCCTAATGGCTTTTCGTCCTGAAACTGCAAAGCCATTGAATGAGCTTGCCGAAGTTTTATTACGCGATACAACAGGTTTGTCCCGTGCAGAAAGAGAATTGATCGCAACGTATGTATCGTATCTCAATGATTGTTTTTATTGTCATAATTCGCATGGAGAAATTGCATGTTATTATTTAGCGGGCGATCGTGATCTTGTTAACCAGGTTCGCGAAAATTATTCTGCTGCTCCAATATCTGATAAGTTGAAAGCTTTGTTGCAGATCGCAGGAAAAGTGCAGCAAAGTGGAAAAGCTGTAACACCTGATGATATTGACAATGCACGTGATCATGGTGCAACAGACAAAGATATTCATGACACAGTTTTAATAGCTGCTGCGTTTTGCATGTTTAATCGTTATGTTGACGGACTTGCATCGAACACGCCAATTGATCTCAGCACTTATCCACTGCGTGCAAAACAAGTTGCGGAGAACGGGTATGGCAGTCATATTTATGCAGCGCAATAACCAACAATGTAGTGAATGGTCAATATGACTACTATCACACCTATAACTAACTTGTAAAACACTACCCTGTCTCTAAAAAAATCAATACTAATTAATCGTAAAACCAAAATGAAACAGTTATGAGAAAATTGAAATTGCTGTTGGCGGGATTGATGTGTGTTATTCTTCTACCCGTCTCGCTGTACGCTCAAATAAAAACCATCAGCGGACAAGTAACAGATACCAAAAGCAATCCCTTGGCAAGCGCAAGTGTGCTTATTACGCATTCAACACAAGGAACTTCTACGGATGCAGAAGGTAAATTTAAGATCACTGTTCCTGAAAACGCATTTATTGTTGTGAGCGCAATCGGATATAAATCGCAAACTTTCAAAGTGAGCGATATCAGCGGCGATCTAAGTGTAAAACTTGAAGAAGATGTGGCAAAACTTGAAGAAGTTGTAGTAACAGGTTTAACGACGACAGTGAAAAGAAGAAACCTTGCGAATTCCGTAGCAACGGTGAATTCAAAACAACTAAACGGTGTTGCGCCTGCACAAACTTTTGATGGTGCATTGAACGGAAAAATTCCCGGTGCGTATATTAACTCAAACAGTGGCGCACCCGGTGGGGGTTTGTCAGTAAAGCTGAGAGGTGTAACATCCATCTTCGGAAACACGCAACCGCTTTATGTTGTAGATGGTGTGTACATGGACAACACGGCGACCTCGGGAGGTTTGAATGCCGTTACTTCTGCTGCAGCAGGGGGCAATGCATCTAACCAGGATAATCCAAGCAGTCGTATCGCAGACCTTCGCCCTGAAGATATTGAGAACATAGAGATTTTGAAAGGCGCATCTGCCGCTGCAATTTATGGTTCAAGAGCTGCAGCGGGTGTTGTTATCATCACGACAAAAAAAGGTGTGCAGGGAAAAACAAGACTTAGTTTTTCGCAGGACCTTGGCTTTGCTAAAGTCCGTCATCTTTTAGGTGTGCGTCAGTTTACCGCCGAAACTGCAGCAAGCTTATCTACTGATTCTGCAACAAGCGCCGCTTTAAGGCAAGACTTTCTTGATGCGCAATCTGCAGGTAAAATATATGATTATGAAAAAGAAGTTTATGACAATACAGGATTTTTGCGCAACAGTGTTTTGAGTCTTACCGGTGGCGGAGAAAAAACAACATTTTATTTTTCTGCTTCACAAAAAGATGAAGAAGGCATTGTGCAAAGAACAGGATACCGCAACAGCAGTTTGCGGTTGAACATCGATCACAAAATAAATGACAACATAAAATTTAGTGTAAGCACAAACTATGTAAACTCATCTGCCGACAGGGGTTTAACAGGCAATGACAATGCCGGTGTTTCTTACAGCATCTCACTTTCAGGCACTCCGGATTTTGCAGAGCTGCATCCCGATCAATACGGGAATTATCCAAACAATCCATTTGGTGCATCAAATGTTTTACAAACAATTGCATTGATGACAAACAACGAAAGTGTGAACCGGTTTACCACAGGTCTGGGATTAGATGCAACTTTGTTTAAAGGAAGTAAATCAACCACTAAATTCATCGGACGTGGCGGAATCGATTTTTATAATCTCGTTACAAACGCACAGTTTCCGAGAGAATTGCAATTTCAAAGTGTGAACCAGGGAACTTCTATTCAAGGTTTCACAAAAAATCTCAATGCAAACTATATTCTCTCATTGGTGAATACATATAATGCTTCAGATAATTTAGGATTCACTACATCTGCAGGTATCACACAAGAAACAGGAGATTACAACAACTTGTTGAATGTTGCAACACATGTTGCGCCGGGGCAAACAAATGTTGATCAGGGCGGTGCATTAACTGCAACGCAATTCAGAAATAAATTTCAGAATGATGGAATTTTTATACAGGAAGAAGCATTGATAAAAGATGCTATTACATTAACAGGCGGTGTAAGGTTTGACAGGTCAACAAACAACGGGGATGCAAGTAAATTTTATACATATCCTAAAGCAGGTGTATCAATAAACCTTACGCACCTCGGTGTAATGGATCAAACTTTCAATAACCTGAAAGTTCGCGCTGCTTACGGACAATCTGCAAACTTCCCTGTGTACGGAAGTAAGTTCACAACACTTGTTGCAGCAAACATAGAAGGATTGCAAGGTTCACTGGTAAATGTGCAAGGCGGTGATCCAAACATCAAACCGGAAAGACAAACAGAACTTGAAGCAGGTGTTGATTTTAGTGTGCTCAACAGCAAATTAAATTTTGAAGTAACATTCTACAACAAAAAAATCTTCGACTTTCTTTTGTTAGCCACCGTTCCGCCTTCTACCGGCTTCTCCCAGAAGTATATTAATGCCGGAGACTTGCGTAACCAAGGTGTTGAAATAGGAATGAATGCTCAACCGATCTCAACAAAAAATATCAAATGGAATACTACATTAAATTTTTGGCTTAACCGTTCAAAAGTTACAAGGCTGATTATTCCACCTGTTGTGTTGGGTTCATTCGGAACAAGCCTCGGATCATTCTACATCGAAGAAGGGAAATCTGCCACACAGATTGTAGGAACAGACGCACCTGCCCACGATGGCTTGGTAGTTTTAGGTGACCAGGAGCCAAGATTTCAAATGAATACTTTCAATGAAGTTACATTCTGGAACAAACTTAGTTTGCGTTTTTTGATTCACTGGAAATATAAAGGCGACAACATTAATCTTACAAATCTCCTCAATGATTTCGGAAGCACAAGTGCAGATTATGATGCTGATGCAAATGGCAATCACATTCCTGATGGAGTAGACCGCATACAACAATTTCTTGGCGGCAGTGCAAGAGGGTTTGTACAGAATGCCGGTTACATTCGTTTTAGGGAAATTGGCTTGTATTATACATTCGATAAAATTCGCGGACAAAATATAATACAAGGTTTGCGTGTTGGTGTTTCATTGAACAATTATATCACATTTACAAACTACAGTGGTTACGATCCAGAAGTTTCCAACTTCGGAACAGGCTTCTCTACAGGTGTTGATGTTGATCCTTTCCCTGCATCAAAACGCGCAATGTTTAATGTAACAATCAATTTCTAAAAAGTAAAATTATTATAATGAAAAAGATTATAAATTATCATATTGCACTGCTAATATTTATTGTCGCATCACTGCCCTCATGCAAAAAAGAATATGGCAATTTAAACAGTCCGACGATCGAAGAGTTTTCAAGCAACGCATCTAAAGACCAGTTAAACAGTCTTGTTGTTGGCGCACTATCAGGCATGAGAAATGAAGATGGAATTTATCTTGATGCAGTTGGTGTAATTGGTCGTGAAATGTATCGCTTCTCAAGTGCTGATCCACGTTATACCAGTAACTTGTTAGGTTCAGCGCCTCTCAACAATACAGATTTTTATCTTACCAATCCATGGGCAGCGCGCTATCGCACTGTGAAGAACTGTAATGTGCTTATTAATGCAGCCAACAATACAACGCTTCTTTCTGATGAAGAGAAAAAGGGTTATACAGGTTTTGCGAAAACTTTAAAAGCTTTCGAGCTTTTATTAAATCTAAACCTTACTTATACAAACGGTATTCGTGTTGATGTTGCTGATCCGAATAATTTAGGACCGATAATTGGTTATGACGAAGCCATTGGTGATATCGCGTCCCTGCTTGATGAAGGACAAACTGATCTAACAGGTGCCACTGTTGTATTCCCTTTTACAAGTGGTTTCACAGGGTTTGAAGATGCAGCAGGACTTATAAAATTAAATCGTGCGCTTGCAGCGAGAGTTGCTGTTTATCGAAAGCAGTGGCAAGAAGCGCTAACAGATCTTAGCGCATCGTTTTTAAGTTTGAATGCTGCTAATTTTTACATCGGCGTATATGAAGTGTTTGGAACAGGAACAGGCGATCAATTGAATCCTGCTTTCTTTCCGCAAAACCAAAATGGTGAAGTCCGTCTTGCGCATCCTGCTTATGCAAAAAATATCGTGGCAGGTGATAACAGAATTAATAAAGCAACATTGCGCACTACACCCGCATCTAATTCAGGACTAACAAGCGACAGAGATGTATGGGTGTACACCAGCAGCACTGCACCAATTCCAATCATTCGCAATGAAGAGTTGATATTGATCTATGCAGAAGCCAACATACAAAAGGGAAATCTTTCTGAAGGTGAAAAAGCGATCAATATTATAAGAAGTGGTCATGGTGTTGCAAACTACAACGGTGCAGTTACAAAAGATGCGTTGATCAATGAAATGCTTTACCAGAGAAGATATTCATTGTTCTATGAAGGTCACAGATGGGTTGATATGCGCAGATATGATAAGCTTGGTGAACTTCCCATCGATAGAAGTGGCGATCAGGTATGGACGGCGATGCCAATACCGCAAACAGAAGAACATTAAAATGAAATAAATTATTCAATGGTGAATGGTGAATTGTTGTTATTGATGTTTGACGTTTGACGTTTGACGATTCACCGTTCACGATTTGCACATAACGAGAAAACAAATTTTATGGCATACATCGATTTGCAAAATGAATTGCCGGGCATTCGCGGATTAATGGCGTACAGACCCGAAACTGCAAAGCCTTTGAATGAACTTGCCGAAATTTTATTGCGCGATGACAAAAATAGTTTATCGCGTGGCGAACGTGAAATGATCGGTGCTTATGTTTCTTATTTGAATGATTGTTGGTTTTGTCAAAGTGTGCATGGTGCAATGGCAGGACATTACCTTCAGTGCGATATTCAGGATGTGGAAGCAATAAAAAAAGATTTTACATCGAGTGAGCTTTCTGATAAAATGAAAGCATTGCTTTCGATAGCAGCGAACGTGCAAAAAAGTGGCAAGCACGTTACACCGGAACAAATTGAACATGCAAAAAATGTTGGCGCAACGGACAAAGAAATTCATGATGCAGTTTTGATCGCTGCTGCGTTTTGTATGTTCAATCGCTATGTGGACGGATTAGGAACATGGGCGCCAAATGATATTCAATTTTATGTAAACCGTGCACCAACACGTGCGGCGGAAGGATATATTGATTTTGACTTGTACAAATAACTCTTCTCACTATTTCATAACTAAAAAACATTTTTATGAAAATTCAAACCGAACCGATCGGAAGTATTCCGCGACCGAAATTTTTAGTAGATGCATTGAATGCATTTTCTCAACACAAATCGATAAAGCTGAATTATCAAAATTGTATGACGAAGCGTTGAAAGATACAAATTCACCGTTTTGAAGAAACAGGTTCACCCGTTATAACTGATGGTGAGCAAACAAAGCCAAGCTTTGCAACATACCCAATCATTGGGAATGAAGCAACTTGATCCGAACGGTGTGATAATTCCTTTTGCAGATAATCATACAAGACAATTGCCTAAGATCACCGCAGGACCTTTTCGCTATCAGACTTATGCCAATTCATATCTTGAAAAAGCAAAGCAGTTTACAAACATGCCTGTTAAACAAGCGGTGATCTCTGCGTCTGCTTTAAGCTTATTATATCCGCAGGAAGGAATAGAAAATTATTCGCAGAAGCAATTCATTAATGATCTTTTGAATGAAGCAGAAGCAGACATCAGGAGAAGTTTGAACAGCGGCGCCTACAATGTTCAAATTGATTTTAAAGAAGCAAGGCTTTCTTTGAATTAGATCCAAGCGGTAATTTATTAAAAGCGTTTATTGATCTTAATAACAAAGTACTTTCAAGATTTTCAGAAGAAGAAAGAAAAAGGATTGGCGTGCATTCTTGTCCAGGCGGCGATCATGATTCTACACATAGTGCAGACATAATTTATGCAAATCTTTTACCGTTGTTGTTTAAATTGAATGCAGGAAATTTTTATCTCGAATACGCAGGAGAAAAGGATAAACGATCAGTGCTTCTGTCAATCAAAGAAAATCTAAGACCCGATCAACATGTTTTTATCGGCGTTACCAATGTGTTGAATCTGGGAATTGAAACACCTGAAGAAATAAGAGACACTATCCTTGAAGCGCAGAAATTATTCCGGTTGAACAACTTGGCGCAACAGATGATTGTGGCTTCCCTCCTTTCGCCGACGATACTTCCACCTCAAGAGATACAGCGTTTTCAAAAATAGCTTCACGCATAAAAGGAACAAGAAGGGCTGAAGAAGCACTCAACAAGAAACAAATAGCAGTATAATTTTTTTTATGACAGAGTTATTGAAAAGATTGCAGCCATTTATTAATGGTGAGCAGTGAATCCTTTAGTGCGGTGATTCTTTATTTTATTTCTTTTATTTCTGCAAACTTTTTATTGCCGTTTAGCGCCAGTTCAAAGCTTTTTTCTTCTTCCTGAAGTT
>AR_comb_assmDRAFT_10081181_pt1 | contig 10402 bp, 9 predicted proteins | sample ArasoioldDNA_FD_10543 | JGI IMG/M metagenome (IMG submission 10543) | reverse complement strand
CGACAGGTCGGTGATGATGTCCTCGCTGATCCCGTCGCTGAAATATTCCTGCTCGGTATCGCCGCTCATGTTCTGGAACGGAAGGACGCAGACGGAAAGTCGCCGCTCCTTCGCCTTTGCCTTGGACTCGGGCTTGGCCTCCGGCTCCTTGGGCTGAGCATCGCCGGCTTTTTGCGCAATCGCGAAGATGAGCTGGCTGAAATTGGGCGGATCGCCGGCGCCGTCCCAGGCGCCGAAGTCGATGGACTGGAACTGGCGGAAGCCGAGCGGCGGCTTGTCGGCGCCCATGATCACCGGAACCAGACGGCCGCTGTCGCGGCCTTCCGCCGCTTCGTCCTGCACCCAGGGCGAATCGATGGACGTCTTGGTCCACAGGACGACGACCGCATCGGCGCTCTTGAGTTCGCGGTCGATCTCGGAGGCGAAGCGCGACCCGCCCTGGATATGGTGGTCCCACCAGACCTGATGGCCGGCGCGCTCAATGCCGCTCGCCAATTGCTTGGCGGCGGGTGCATCGTCCCGGGCGTAGCTTAGGAAAACTCGCGCCATGGCCCCTCCGGCGGCGCCGTTGTGCGGCGAACGCTCAGTCCGCGCAAGAGGTTAGCTTAAGTGAGGGGCTAACCTGTACCCTACCGCAGGCTCGTTGAGGATGAGCGCCGGCTGCTTTGGGTCTCTTTCCAGTTTCTGCCGAAGCGCGCGGATCGCGACCCTCAGATATTCGGTCTGGCCTTCCTGCGCCGGCCCCCAGGCCGCGCGGAGGAGGTGGTCGTGTGGGAGCACCCGGCCGGGATGCTTCGCGAGCTCCGCGAGCACCGCATATTCTTTCGGTGTCAGGTGCACCTCCTTGCCATCCCTGAATACGGAGCGGTGGAACAGGTCGATGGTGATGCCGGCAGCCTGCAGCGGCTTGCGGTCAGAATCCGCGCCGAGATCGAGCAGATTTTCGAGGTAGCGCTGAAGTTTGGCGACCTCGCTTCCAATCGACGAGACGGTCTCCTTGTCGCTGCTTCCCGCTCGCTTCAGTTCCCGCACCGCGCCGCCGATTGCGGCGACTGGCGGCCCGATGTCGTCGGAAATGGTCGAAAGCAGGACGGAACGAAGCCGATCGCGCTCTCGAAGGGCTGCGAAGTCCCGCGCCCCGGCTTCGAGCCGCGCGCGTTCCAGCGCCAGGGCGAGCTGGTCGAGCAGGCTCTGCAGGAGCGGCAACTGGTCCGCGGTTACGGGCGGCATGCCGTCATCGCGCGCCAGGCCTATGGCGGCGATGACATTCGATCCCGAACGGATTGGATGCAGCTGCCATTCGACGGTGGTGACCTTGGTGACGCCACGACCGGCAGATTGGCCGGTAGCGATGACGACGGCCGCCGCCGCGAGATCGCTGGGAGTCAAGCGGACCGAAGAAGGGCGAGCCGCGACCGGCCTCGGTTCCGCATCTCCGGCCAGGAGAACGGCATTGCATTCGAACAGCACCGAGAGATCGTCGACGCCTGCATCGGCGATCTCCTGCTCGGTCGTGCAAGACAGCAGTCGCCGGGCGAACCCAGCGATCGTCGCGTTCCGCGCCGCGTGAGCATTCGCGAGTTCGGCTTGCTTGCGAATGGATGCGGCAAGATGACTTGTGACGACCGCCACCAGAAACAGGATGATGACGGTCACAACATCGGCCGGGCTGTGGATACGGAACGTGTGGTAGGGCGCCGTAAAGAAATAATTGTAGGCCAGCGCCGAAGCGGCCGCTGCGACGAGAGATGGGCCCAGTCCGGCCAGCACTGCGGCGCCGAGCACCGCTGGCAGGTAAACGAGGTCGACCGCGGAATTGCCCCAACGGGGAGCCAGCACCAGACCGGTGAGGGTCGAGGCCGCCACCATAAGAGCGGCAGCGGCATAGCCGCGCAAACCGCCGGCCCTGTTTCCAAGGACTCCAGTCATGCGCGCCAGATGCGCCTGCAACGGTCGTTCGTCGAGGGCGGCAGAACCGATTGCCCTGTGTTTCCTTACGCCACCCGCATGAAATCCACATAGAATCTTTACGCGCCTGAACCGCACATCAGCGGCCATCATGGCGACCATTGTTGAACCACGCGCCGCGTCAGTCGCGAGCGGCGGACCCCACAGGCATTCGCTCCCGGCGCTCATGCTCGGCGCGATCGGAGTCGTTTATGGCGACATCGGCACCTCCCCGCTTTACGCGATGAAGGAAAGCTTCATCGGGCCCCATCCGCTCGCGGTCGATCGGCTGCACATCTTCGGCGTGCTCAGCCTGATCTTCTGGTCGTTGATGGTCATCGTCACGCTCAAATATGTGCTGGTGGCGATGCGCGCGGATAATAGGGGCGAGGGCGGCTCGTTCGCTTTGCTCGCGCTGATCTCCCGCAACCTGGGTGAGAAGCGCTGGACCTACGGCCTTGTCGTGCTGGGAGTGCTCGCGACCTCGCTCTTCTATGGCGACGCGATGATCACGCCGGCGATCTCGGTGCTCTCGGCCGTCGAGGGGCTCAACATCGTCAATCCGGCATTCGGCCACCTGGTGCTTCCGATCTCGGTGGTGATCCTCGTTGCCCTGTTCTTCGTCCAATCGCACGGGACGGCGCGCGTCGGAGCGATTTTCGGCCCCGTCGTGCTCATCTATTTCGCGGCGCTGGCCGCGCTCGGTGTTGCGAATATCATCAGTCATCCAGAGATCATCGAGATCGTCAGCCCGCACTGGGCGGTGCGCTTCTTCCTCCACGACCAGACGCTGGCTTTCCTTGCCATGGGCTCGGTCTTTCTCGCGGTGACCGGTGCGGAAACGCTCTATGCCGACATGGGTCACTTCGGCCGCAGGGCCATCGGCTTTTCCTGGCTCACCCTCGTCTATCCCTGCCTGATGCTCAACTATATGGGCCAGGGAGCGCTCCTGCTCGGCAACCCCGAAGCCGTCGCGAACCCCTTCTATCTGATGGCGCCGGAATGGGCGCGCCTTCCACTCGTGTTCATCGCAACGGCCGCCACCATCATCGCCAGCCAGGCGGTCATCTCGGGCGCATTTTCCGTCACGCACCAGGCGGTCCAGCTCGGCTTTCTGCCACGCCTGAGGACCGAGCATACGAGCGAGAAAGCGGCGGGCCAGATCTACATCCCCGCAGTCAACTGGGGGCTGCTCGTAATGATCGTCCTCCTGGTGCTTGGCTTCCGCGAGTCCACCAAGCTCGCATCGGCCTATGGCATCGCGGTCAGCGGGACGATGATCATAACCACGGTCATGCTGGCCGTGCTGATCTTCCAGGTATGGAAATGGAACCGCGTGCTCGCGAGCTTGGTCATCGGGACCTTCGCGCTGGTCGACGGCAGCTTCTTCGCGTCAAACCTTTCCAAGATTGCCGACGGGGGCTGGTTCCCGCTCGTGGTTGCCGCGGTCATCTTCACCGTTCTCACGACATGGGCGACCGGCCGGAGGTTGCTGCGCGAACGGCTCGAGCATGACTCGATCCCCCTTGAGGTCTTCATCAAGTCGGCCGCCAAATCGGTGCATCGCGTGCGCGGTACGTCGGTGTTCCTGTCGGCGTCGGCGGACGTCGTTCCCTCGGCGCTTCTGCACAACCTCAAGCACAACCAGGTGCTCCACGAGCGAGTTATCATCCTCAATGTCAGCGTCGAGGAAGTGCCTCATGTTGCGTCCGAGCAAAGGCTGGAGTTTCATGACGCAGGGCAGGGCTTCTGCCGGGTGATCCTGCACTATGGGTTCATGGACGAGGTCGACATACCGCAAGCCCTGACCAGCATGCACTCCACCGGCGGATTCGACATGATGAGCACGAGTTTCTTCCTCGGCCGGCAGAAGCTGATCGCGACGAGGGAAGAGCCCGGAATGGCTCTCTGGCGCGAGCAGCTGTTCGCCTTCATGATGCGCACGTCGGAAAGCGCGATGGAGTTCTTCAAGCTTCCGACCAACCGTGTGGTCGAGCTGGGGAGCCAATTGCGTATATGAGATGGCTGGTTGCCGCGGCATTGCTGGCGGTCCCTGCGGCGACAGCGGCCGCCGACATCGAACCGATCTGCGCAGACCGGCCAGCGAAAGGCACGGGCACTTGCACCGTTCCCGCGGGGCATCTGCAGGTCGAGACGGGCCTCGCCGACTGGACCTCCGATAAGACCGGCGGCTTCGAGACGGATTACACGGTGATCGGCGCGACGATGCTGAAGTACGGAATCGGCAGCCGCGCCGACGTCGAAATCGGGATCGTGCCGTTCGAGAGCCTGCGCGTGAAAGGCGGCGCGGGCAGCGAGCGCGCTTCCGGAATCGGCGACACGGTCGTCAGGGCCAAGGTCCGGCTGACGAACGATGACAGCGCGCTGCAAGCCGCGATCGATCCGTTCGTAAAGATACCGACCGCCAAGCACGATCTCGGCAACCGCAAGGTCGAAGCGGGGCTGGTGGTGCCGCTCGGGCTGTCGCTGGGCGGAGCGTTCAGCCTCGCATCCTCGCCGGAGATCGACTTGCGGTCAGATGCGGACGGCCACGGCCATCATGCAGCGATGATTCAAATGATCGACGTCGGCATCGCCGCGACGCCGAAGCTCTCGCTGACCGCCGAGCTGTGGGGCCAGTGGGACTGGAACCCCGGGGCGACGATCAGGCAATATTCCGCGGACGCAGCGGTCGCATATCTGCTGAGCGATAATGTACAGCTGGATGGCGGCGCGAACTTCGGGCTCAACCGGCAGACTCCGGACGTCGAGATTTATACGGGTGTGTCGGCGCGCTTTTGAGAGGTAAATCCGTTACTTCGCGTGTATCGTGCGCGCGCGAAGCATGGAGAACGGACATGACCGGTATCCTCGGCAAGTTCCACGTCGAACATGGCGCATATGGCGCACGGATAGTGACGCGGACGCAGCATCTCTCTGGCGATTGCAACGAAGAACGGGAAGTCGACGAAGCCATTCAGATGTTGAAAGACGACATCGACGCGTGTGGCAGGGAGATGAAAAGGCTGCTCGAGGTCAACCGCCGCGGATCTTTGTTCGAGGGCTGGCCTTCGCCAAAGGACATGCAGGACGCCTGACCAGCGTCAGGCGCTCAGCATCTTCTTAACGCCGCGCGCCGCCTGCCGCAGACGCTGCTCGTTCTCCACCAGCGCGATGCGGACATAGCCTTCGCCTTCCTCTCCGAAACCGACGCCCGGCGCGACTGCCACATGAGCCTCGGTCAGAAGGCGCTTTGAGAATTCCATCGAGCCGAGGTCGCGGAAGCGCTCCGGGATCGGCACCCAGGCAAACATCGAGGCTTGCGGGACCGGAATGTCCCAACCCGCGCGGCCGAAGCTTTCGACGAGGACGTCCCGGCGCTTCCTGTAGAGCGCGCGGTTATAGTCGACGATGTCCTGCGGTCCGTTGAGCGCGGCCACCGCCGCGGCCTGCACCGGCGTGAACGCGCCATAATCGAGATAGGATTTCACGCGCGCCAAGGCCTCGATCAGGCGAGCATTGCCGACCGCGAATCCGATGCGCCACCCCGCCATGGAATAGGTCTTCGACATCGACGTGAACTCGACTGCGACGTCCTTCGCGCCGTCGACCTGCAGGATCGAAGGCGTCGGCGTGCCGCCGAAATAAATTTCGGCATAAGCGAGGTCGGAGATGACGATCAGCTCATGCTCGCGCGCGAACGCGACGAGCTTCTCGTAAAAAGGAAGGTCGGCGACATAAGCGGTCGGATTGGACGGATAGCCGACCACGAGCACCTTCGGCCGGGGGACGGTGTAGCGCATCGCCATGTTAAGCCGATTGAAGAAATCCTCGCCGGGGGCGGCGGGGATCGAGCGGATGGCGGCGCCCGCGATGATGAAGCCGAAGGTGTGGATCGGGTAGGAGGGATTGGGGGCGAGCACGACATCGCCCGGCGCGGTGATCGCCTGGGCGAGGTTCGCGAGTCCCTCCTTCGACCCCAACGTGACAATCACTTCCCTGTCCGGATCGAGGCTCACGCCGAAGCGGCGCTGGTAATAAGCCGCTTGCGCCTTCCTGAGGCCGGGGATGCCGCGGCTAGCCGAATAGCGATGGGCGTTCGGCTTGGCGGCGACCTCGGCGAGCTTGTCGATCACGTGGCGGGGCGGAGCGCCGTCCGGGTTGCCCATGCCGAGATCGACGATGTCCTCGCCGCGCGCTCGCGCTGCGGCCTTCATCGCATTGACCTCGGCAAAGACGTACGGAGGCAGGCGGCGGATTCGGTAGAATTCTTCGGTCATCGCCGGCCGTCATGCCGCCGATGCTGCACTGCGGCAAGCGGTCCAATGTCGGACGCTCGACTTTGAATTAACTTGAGATTAAATTGCTGCGTCGCCGAAAGGCAGCAAACGGGGGTATTCATGAAAGTCTATTTGCTCGCGGGGGCCGCGCTGGCCCTCATCGCCGCTCCGGCGAACGCTCGCGATAATGCGGCTTATTTCGGTATCGAGATTGGTGGAATGTTCGCGAACGATTCCGACGTCCAGCTCGACGGCAACGACTTCGTCAAAATCGATCACAAGTTCGGCGTCGATGGCGACCTGATCGCCGGTTACGACTTTGGCATGTTCCGCGCGGAGATCGAGGGCAGCCACAAATGGGCGAAGCATGACGATTATTCATTCGTCAGCGACGATGTCGACTTCCCCTGCTTCTCCATCGGCGACGATGAATGCAGCGACGGCCACAGCCGCGCTTATTCGCTGATGGCGAACGCCATGGTCGATTTCGGAAAGGACGAGAACGTCAATTTCTACCTCGGCGGCGGCCTTGGCATCGCTTGGGTACGGCAGACGTTCAACGATCCCGCGAACAACGCCGACATCGAGGATAGCGGCCTCGCCTGGCAGCTGATCGCCGGCGTGCGCGCACCGGTATGGCGCCATTTCGACCTCGGTCTGAAGTATCGCTATTTCAGCGCTGGCAGCATCAGCGATCATTTCCTCGTCAATGACCTGGACAGCGAGTTCAAGTCTCACAGCCTGCTCGCGAGCCTGATTTATAATTATAACGCGCGCGAGGCGCCGCTTCCGCCTCCGCCACCGCCGCCTCCGCCACCTCCGCCGGCAACGCAGACGTGCCCGGACGGCTCCGTAGTGCTGGTCACGGATACGTGCCCGATGCCTCCGCCTCCGCCGCCTCCGCCGCCTCCCGCGCCCGAGCGTGGCGGCTTCTAGGACTAGCGCGGAAGCAAGGCATAGGTTCGCCGGAACGCGTTCCTTTCAGCTTGGCTGAAGGTGCTGAGTTCCGGCGGATCCTCGGGAACCCCCGTCGCGAGATAAGCGATGCCACGGCCGCGCCTGCGGTCGATCCAGATTCCCGAACGAAGTCCGTAGGCGTCGCCCGCGTGGCCGACGAACTGAGCACCGCGCGTGCCGGGATCATCGGCGCATCCGCGGGTCGGGATTTGCTGCGCGGAAAGCCCGTACGAACAGATGGTCGCACTTTCCGCGTCGCGCGCGCCATTGCGCCCATCGAAGCGCCACTGGGGCGTCAGCATCAGATCAACGGACATTGGTGAAAGGACGCGCACACCGTCGAGCTCGCCCCGGTTGAGGAGCATCCGGCCAAGCCGCGCCAGCCCGCGAACCGAAATGCGCAATCCGCCCTGCGGCCCGAATAATGCGCCATTCTCGCCCAGCGGCGAGCGCGACAGATCGCAAGCTTCTCCGTCCTTCGCGAGCACTGGACAGTCCGGCCGGCGACCGCCCAGGTCGTCCTTCACCGCCTTGCCGTCCTGCATGAGCACGACTGCCCGAGCGACTGCGGCGTCACTGCAGGTCGGCCAGTTGAAGCAGGCGTCGATACGCATCGGATCGAGCACTTCCCGGCGCATCCAGATATCGAAACGCTCACCGGTCACGCGCTCGATCACGGACGCGACGATCGGGAAGTTCATGTTCGAATAAGCGAAATAGCCGTCGCGCGGACCGTGCTTCAGATCCCACGAAGCCGGGTCGGCCATCGTCTCTTGCACGCTGGTGCCAAGCGGGATTGCATATTGATCGTCATGATCGCGGATTGAGCCCGTGTGGGACAGGAGCGTGCGCAGGCTGATCGGCTCTTCGGGGTGAGCGGGATTGCGCAACGTCCAGCCGAGATAGGATGACACGTCGGCGTCAAGGTCCAGGCGATTACGCTCGACCAGCTTCAATACGCCGATCGCGACGAACATCTTGCTGACCGAAGCAATGCGGGCGGGATCGTCGATGGTGACCTTGCGCCCGCTGTGCGGATCCGCCGTCCCTTCGGCAAAGCTCGCGACGTCGCCTCTGCTGGTGAAGGCGATTCCGACCATTGCGTCGGGTTTGGGCGCCGCAATCGCGGGGGCGGCAAGCAACAAAGCGATGGAGACGAGCGCGCGCATGACGGAACGCTAGCCGCTGTAACCCGGCAACGACCAGCCGCGCGCGATTGCGCCGCCGCGCAGGACGAAGCCGGCGACGATCGCGACCGCAGCGGCGATCGGCCACGTCACGTGAATAAGCGTGAGGCCGACGAACAGGCCCGCGGCAAGCGCGGCGGGCGTCACGTAAAGCTCCCGGCGCATTAGGCTGGAAGGCTCGCCCGCGAGCACGTCACGGATGATTCCACCGGCACAGGCCGTCATCACGCCCATCGCGAACGCGGGAACGGGCGCGACATGATAGCCGAGCGCTTTTGCCGAGCCATAAGCCGCATATGCTGCAAGGCCGGCGGCGTCGAACCAGACGAGCGCCCTTCCCGCGAACCGGCGGCTGCTCAACAGCCAGACTGCTGTGGCGGCCGCGATGCAGATCAGCAGGGTCGCGTTCTTATGCATCCAGAAGACGGGAGCGCCGATGAGCAGGTCGCGCAGCGTGCCGCCGCCAATGCCCGTTACGGCCGCGAAGAATAGGAAGGTGACATAATCGGTGCGGCGTTGGGCCGCGACAAGAGCGCCCGAGATCGCGAAGACGGCTATGCCGAAATAGTCGAGCATCTCCAGCGCAGTGGGAATTTGCTGCACCTGCACCCCCTCGCATCAAAGTTGTCCGGACTTATCCCGATAGAAGTTGCGACGCCACAGGGTGACGAGTTCGGCCCTCCTCAAGCATGGGGTATCTGACATGAGGATTATCTCGATTGCTGCAATTGCGGCCGTTGCGACCGCGCCAGTCGCAGCGCAGGCAGCCACTCCTTTGGATAAGGAAACATCCGTCTGGCAGGCCTTCAAGGACAAGAAGGCCGACACGTTCAAGGGCTTGCTCACCCCTGATTTCGTGGCCGTCTATGCCGAGGGTACCTTCGGCCGCGACCATGAGCTGCAAATGCTCAAGGTCTCAAACCTCAAGAGCTTCAAAATCTCCGACTTCAAGCACCGGATGATCGATCCCGAGGATGTGCTGATGACCTATACGGTCGACGTCAAAGGCACCCAGGGGAAAGAGGATGTCTCGGGCGTCTACCGGGCGTCTTCGGTGTGGCACCGCAGCGGCAAATTGTGGCGTGCGGTCTACCATAGCGAAATCAAGGCGAAGTAGCCGCTACGGCCTGCTCTCCTCATTAGACGCGGCACGGACTATGTAGCCGCAATGGCGCAGGAAACGGGAAGCGGCGTCGGCGCTATGCCGACGCTTGAGGATTGGCAGCACTGGACGCTGGTGATGGGCCGCGCCCAGCAGATGATGATGGAGTTTTGGGCCCAGCAGATGCAGCAGGGTCAGGCTCCGCTCGCGGGGCCGTGGCCGACGCCGGCATTCGGCTTCGGCGAGCAGGGCGCATCGAGCGATCCGATGGCGATGATGACCGCAGGTGCCCAGGCCTGGGCCAAGGGCCTCGAGACATGGGGCAAGGTCCTCGGCGGCGTCGCATCGCCTGCGACCGATGCGCAGCCGGTCAGGGACCGCCGCTTCTCGGCTCCCGAATGGTCGGAGAACCCGATCTTCGACGCCATCCGCAAAAGCTATCTGCAGATTTCCGACCAGCTGCTCGGATCGGTCGAGGATGTCGAAGGAGTCGACGCCGATACGCAGCACAAGCTGCGCTTCGCGGTGCGGAGCTTCGTCGATGCGATGAGCCCTTCGAATTTCGCGGTCACCAACCCCCAGGTGCTGAAGAAGACACTCGAGAGCCGGGGCGAGAATCTGCTCAAGGGCCTATCGAACATGTTGCGAGACATTGCGGCCGGACAGTTGACGCAGACCAAGCCCGGCGTGTTCGAGGTCGGGCGGAACCTCGCCACAACGCCCGGCAAGGTGGTCAAGCAGACGCCGCTCTATCAGCTTATCCAGTATACGCCGACCACCGACGAGGTGATGAAAACGCCGGTCGTCATCTTCCCGCCGTGGATCAACCGCTTCTACATCCTCGACCTCACGCCCGAAAAAAGCTTCGTCAAATGGTGCGTCGACCAGGGCATCAGCCTGTTCATGGTGAGCTGGAAGTCGGCCGACGA
>AR_comb_assmDRAFT_10193564_pt1 | contig 10404 bp, 11 predicted proteins | sample ArasoioldDNA_FD_10543 | JGI IMG/M metagenome (IMG submission 10543) | reverse complement strand
TGGTTTTTGGCCCATTTTGACCTGTCCGGTTTCGGCGTTTACCAGGACCCTGCTCGGCTATGGACGCGATAGCGTAGCAACCTCGCACAGTGCGGTCAGAAAACGATTGGATTCCCAGTTGCGATGCTCGCCTCTGCGAGTTCGATCAGATCATTGGTGAACGGGACGATAAACGGGTCACTCGTCGAGCTTTGTAATCTTCGCGTTTCAGTCAACAGTTGCACCGCCTCACTTGCAGCGACCCAGTCGCCACAGTGAGAGCCGCTATAGACCACGCGTTCAAGCAGCAGCGGGAAGCCGTGCGGAGAATTGTTTTCAAGAAACTCACGCACGTAGGCCACGGAAGTAACGTTTCCAAGGCGTTTCTCAACCAAGTAGCCTGAGTGCGGGCACGAGTCGCGGCACCACTTGTCGTGCTTCAGCCACAACTTCAAATCGATGTCACGGTCGCCTTTGAGAATCGGCTCACCCGTGTTATCAAACGCCAATAGTTCTGGGAACGGATGCGGCGGTGCCTTACCTTCTTTGATGCAATTGCAACGGACCGAAGCATCTAATCCCATTGTGAGGTTCTCGCCGTGGCTGACAGACTATCCAACAAATTCTCGACGAACGACGAAGAACATGCAACATCATGGATAAGCCATAATCGGAAACTTGAAAATTGACTTGTCCGATTTCCGCGTTTACCAGGAACTAGCTTCGCTAATTGCCATAGTTGCGGTTGATAGAAAGAACTAAAAACGTTATAAAAATGCGATGCCAACTCGTCTGTGGACTCGTCTTATCTTCTTCATCGGCACTCTACTTGTTGGGCCTGCCATACTCGATGCTCAAGGAATGACAACCATTGAAATTCAAAATGTGCAGTTGGCCAAGTCCGTGGCGGCCGTGGTGCGCGACCCGCTTGGCTCCCCGATGTCAGGCGTTTTGGTCGAAGAGTTTAGTGCGGAGTGGAAGGAATCGCTGCGCTCAACGAAGACCAACGCAGAAGGGCGCTTCGCTTTCGCCCCCATAAAAAGGCGCAAAATCTATTATCTCCAGTTGAGAATGGATGGCTTCAGTCCACTTCGCGTTCGCGTGAAGGTGGACCCGAACCGTGGAAAAGAACTGCAACTAGAAATGAACGTCGCCAATTAGCTTAGGAGATGCTTCGCGGTATTGTCGGCTAGATTGACGAGCCAAGCGTCGGGTTCATTCATAATAATCCTGCCATGAATGCCCTTCTCGGTGTCCGGTTCTTCATCGATTCGGCAGTACTGATTTGAGGCCCGCCAGTAGATCTTTGGCTTGGCCGCAAAGGAATCGGCAGAGATGTTCGGACCACTCATCTGCGCGATCACATGCGTCCTTTTGGTAGGTGCACTATCGGCACAAACGCTAACGCGAACAAGTGCGAGCGTGAGCACCACCGCCAATCGTCCCCAGTGCATAGGTTCTCCTTCTCACATCGATCAGCGAAACAACTTCTTGTGAAGCCGGGGTCCGCCGGGATTCGGAGCCAGGGTAATCGAGACTATTCCAAACCAGTTTCGAATTTGTCCGTATGGTCGCCCGGAGGGCCCCATCTCCTCACCCGTCACCTTTAGGAACTCTTCTGAGAATCCAATACCGCCCTCTCCGAAGATATGCCAACCACCCTCGGCGCGTCTCACTGTCCCTGCGCTTTCCAACTCTTGTTGGAACCGGTGATCCGGCGTGAGAACCAAGGTCACTGCCTCGCCATTTTGCCGTAGGGTGTATGTTCCGCACACAGCCCCGTCACTGAAGTTTTCTCCCTCCCAGTACCAGAACAAGCCGAGGGCGACGGTCAGCAAGAGAATGACGGCGGCCCATGCAGCACCGGTCACCTTCATGGCTCTCCTCTCCCTCCCAGTAAAAACCTCTTGGATCACTTCGACTCCGCTGCGGCACCTTCACGTCGGCCACTGCGCCGGATCTGATCCAGTGCAGCTGAAAAAAATAAAAAAAGTAGAGAAGGTCCGCAGGCTCCGAAGGCGTCCCCGTGATCCGCTGTTCTCCATGCCGGACAACTCGGGGCCATCCATTTTTGGTTCACGTTTTGGTTCACACGGCGTTAAATTCGCCTAGCAACGCGTGGCAGCACCTAGCACTCGCGCGCAGTCGCGAGAGGCGCATAAACACTAGTGAATCGCAATTTAATCAGCCGGCTTCCGTGGCGCCACCGCCAGTTTGCGGCGAGTACCCGGTACAGGCCAAAACCGGCAGGCGTGGATACTTTGGAAACCGCGGATCGCTGTTGCTTAGAGCGCAGAGCATAAATACCGAACCTTTGCTGGATTCGATTCGCTGCGCGTGGCGGCAGTCCGCGCACAATCCCAGTTTGCTTTTGTCGCTGCCTGATTCGTTCATGTGACCTTTTCTTGGTTGCGGAGCCCCGCCAGCCTTGCTCTCTGAGTCCTGCGGCGTGGTCTGGAAATTGCTAGACTCCCTACTCACACTTTTCCATGAATCTCCAACTTGCGCGAGTTGACCGTGCCTTATTCCTGGTTGCCCTGCTATTCTCTTCCTGGCCAGGTTCCGCGCGGGCGCAGGATCCGCAAGGGCCGACCGGCGCTGCTCCACCATCCCCATCGGCACAGCCTGCACCCGTCCCGGACCAGATCAGCGCCGTGCCCAACCGGCCGACATTTTCGAGCACCGCCGAATCCGTGCAGCCCGGAGTGTTTGAAATCGAGTACGGGTTCGAATTGGCTGACGGACATCAGAACATCAACGGGCTAGTGAAATTTGGTGCAACCGATAATCTCGAGCTGCACTTCGCGAACAATCCAATTGAGCGCGACTCCGGCACGGCGGGGTTTGGAGACTCTGGCGCCGGCTTCAAATACAAGATCTTCAGGCAAAAAACCTGGCGGCCCACATTTTCGGTGTTGTACAGCGCAACGATTCCAACGGCGACCCGGGACGTTGGTGCCGGTGCGATCGGCCACTCCGCCGGAATTCTGGCCAGCAAGGATTTTGGCCAGCACCATTTTGACTTCAACGAAACGGTCCAATGGGTGGGCCGGCCGGGTGCCGGCGGCTTCGATCGCAACTACTTCACCGCGCTGGCGTACTCACACGCGCTGCGGGGCAAGTGGGGGATGACCGCGGAAATAGCCGGGTTTAGCTGGACCAACACAGCCAATCCCGCGACCATGACATTGATGGGCGCCGCGATTTATAGCCTCTCTCCGCGTCTTATTCTTGATACCGGCCTCTATGTCGCGGCGTACGGACAGCTGCCGCGCGTCACTTTTTTCGGCGGAGTCACTTATTCGATCGCTGATCTCTATCATCGGCGTGGAAAAGGGACAAGCTCGCCGCACTAACGGATCAGCGTTGAGCGCATTCGAACGCCCGAAAAAGCCCAGCGCCGCGTGTACTCTTGTGCGGTGGTGCTCCTATACTTACTTTCGGCTTCATGTCTGACCTCGGTCTATCCTTGAGCGCAATCCCCACGCTCGAAACTTCCCGCCTGCGTCTGCGTCCACATCGCCGCGAAGATTTTCCCGCTGGCGTCGCTCTCTGGTCCGACCAAACAGTTACTCGCTACATCGGCGGCAAACCGCTTTCTCGTGAAGAGGTGTGGGCTCGTTTTCTGCGTTACGCCGGCAGCTGGCACTGGCTCGGTTTTGGCTATTGGGCCGTCGAGGAAATCTCCAGCGGGCAATTCGCGGGCGAGGTGGGCTACGCGCAAAACAAACGGACCTTCGACCCGGCCCTCACGCTGCTCGACCAGGCTGGTTTGGCCATGCCCGAACTTGGATGGGTGCTCTCTCCGCAGGTCCACGGCAAGGGGTATGCGACCGAAGCTGTCCGCGCTGTTCTCAACTGGGGCGATTCTCACGTCGCGGCGTCGCGCGCGTTCTGCATCATCCACCCCGAGCACTCAGCCTCCATTCGAGTAGCCAGAAAGTGCGGCTTCGTGGAGTTCTCCCGCCCCTACTATCGAACCGAGCCCACCATCCTGTTCACGCGGAACAAGCCCGATCAGCATACGTGATCGGAACCCCGGCATTTTTTAAAGCGCGAGCCCTGGTTACCATGCTCCTCGCTCGGTATCATCTCTGCATGGCGGCGAGTCGCAGCTTTTTCCTCGGCGTGAACTACCCCTGGCTCAACTATGGTGCCGACTTCGGGCGTTCTCCGCGGGGCTACACCGGTGTCGCACTCGGACAGATGCGCGAAAACGTCGCGGCGGATTTCACTCGTATTTCGTCTTCGGGAGCTTCCATCGTGCGCTGGTTTCTTCTTTGCGATGGGCGCAGCGGCATCCGGTACGAGAATGGAATTCCCGTTGACGTCGACGAATTTCTTTTCGCAGATGTAGCCGCCGCGCTTGACCTCGCTTCGCAATCACGGCTGCGCATCTGTTTTTCACTCTTTGACTTTCTGTGGCTGCAAGCTCCAGATGAAATGCAGCAGTCCGCGGATCCCAGTACGACCTTTCCCGGACGCAACGCATTACAATTCGCCGGCGGGCGCGAAGCTCTCCTTCAGCGCGTTTTGACTCCACTGTTTCGCGAATTTCACTCGCATCCCGCACTTTTTGCTTGGGAAATCGTAAACGAACCAGAGTGGGCCATTCCGGAATTCCAGCGCTCACCAAGGGCGGCTTTGCCATTCGCCGACGCGCGTGCTTTTTTTGAAGAGACTGTGCAGGCTATCCACGAAGAAGCCGGCAGTATTCTGGTCACTCTTGGCTCCGCTCGTTTGCAGTGGTTTCGCGCCTGGAGCGAAATTGGGCTCGATATGTTTCAAGCTCACTACTATCCGCAGCTCGAACGCGATCAAACTCTCCCCGAGCAGCTCGCTGGCCTCAAAGAGCTCCCGAAACCCGTTTGGCTCGGTGAACTTCCGGCCAACGATCCGTCATCTCCGGCTTACTCCGTCCATGCCGCGCTCACTGCTTGCCGCGAGGCAGGCTTGGCTGGCGCAGGCATCTGGCGCTGGCGCCCGCCCGAACCCGGAGGCTCCGATGCGCCGTTTGGCACTGTGCAGCCGGAAATTCTCACCGCCTGGCTGTCACAATCCCTGGACCTTCGCGTCTAATTACCAGATGAAGCTGAATGCCTGCGCGCGACGGATCGCGGTTTTCGCGCTGCTTTTTTGTCCCACAACCCTTCTGCAAGCACAGGAAGAAAAAGCGCAGCAGCAAAAAGAAGATGAAGTCCGCGGCGCTCCGGCCGAGCCCGACGACGCCGTGGAAGTCCGTAACCAAATCGCCGATGTGCAAGCACTTCTTCCCGCCTTTGTGGACCGCGGGGCGGCGCTTTACTTTCTCGCCGCCGCGAGAATGCATCTTCTAGAAACGCGCGAAGCCCTCGAGCTTTTGAAGCAGTGCATGGCTCTCGAGGAAGGTTTCGATCCCTCCGGCGGCCCCGAGTTCGCCGCTTTGCGCGGCGAGCATGTGTTCACGGAAATCGTGGAGCGCGCTAAAGCCCGCTTTCCGGTTGTGGCGCAGGCGCGCAAGGCGCTGGTCACCGAAGACAGGGACTTGATCCCGGAAGGCCTGGCCTGGGATGCCAAGCGCGAAGTCTTTTATCTCAGCAGTCTGCATCGCAGAAAAATTGTGCAGATCAATCTGGAAAATCGAGTCAGCGATTTTCTCCAGCCGGCGCCGGAGCCGTTACTGCCGGTTCTCGGAATCCGTCTCGATCCAAACGACGGCACTGCCTGGGCAAGCACCTGGGAAGAGAAGCCCGGCGCCAGCCGCTCTCAGCTTCTTCACTTTGACGGAGGCGGAAAGATTCTTGCCCGCTTTGCTCCGGAAGATGTCTCGCAGCACGGCTTCAATGATTTGGTGGTACGCAAAGCTGGCGATGTTTTTGTCACCGACAGCCTGGCCAATCGGGCCTTCCGTCTCGATCCCGTTCGCAAGACATTCTCGCCATTGCAGCTGCACCGAAAGCTTTATTATCCCAACGGAATCGCCCTGGCCGACGATGACCGCACCCTGTTCATCGCGGATGCGCTTGGGGTCGTGAAATTCGACATCACCGCTTCTTCCAGCACCGACGTTGCCCCGGGACCGCACAACACTCTTGCCGGAGTGGACGGCCTTTACTGGCATCGCGGCAGCCTCATCGCCATCCAGAACGGCATCGGCACGCCTCGCGTCGCCGCTCACAGACTGACCGCTGACGGAACTCGCGTCAACAAAGTTACCGTCCTGGAATTCCGCACGACGCTCAGCGTCTTGCCCACCACCGGCGCGATTCGCGGCACGGATTTCTATTTCATCGCCAACAGCCAGATCGACAATCTCAACGGCGACAAAATCCTAGACCTTACCCGCTTGGAACCGGTACGCATCGCCGTCGTCCATCTTCCATGAAGCCCGGGCGCCAGTCTGACTTTTTCCTTGCCTCTGTGCCTTGCGCTTAGGCAGAGTAGGCAAGGATGAATCTCCAACTCGCGAATCCCCGCGCTAGAGTTGTTCTGCTGGTGTGCTGTTCCGCTCTGGCGCTGGTGCTCGGCTTTTTCGCAGTACGCAATGCCCTGGCGGCGCATTACCTCGGCCGAGACACACGCGACGGGTACGAGCGTGCCGTGCGCCTCGAGCCGCACAATCCCCGCAACTGGTATCTGCTGGGCCGCTCTTATCTCTATGACCTGGAACAACCTGACCCCGTTAAGGCGGTCGGCGCACTGCGCAAATCCGTGGAGCTCGATCCGTACTCCGCGGAGGCCATGCTGGATCTCGCGATTGCCTACGACAGTGAAGGCGATACCGCTCAGGCCCGTGCCGCACTGATTGCGGCCCAGCGAGTTTATCCTCAATCTGCCGACGTGGCCTGGAGTTTTGGCAACTTCCTGTTGCGTGCGGGCGAACAGGATGCGGCCTTCGCACAACTTCACAAGGCCCTGGAACTTGATGCGAAGCGAGCAGCGGAAGGCTTTTCGCGAGCCTTGCAGGTCCAACCCGACGCCAACGTCGTCCTGGACAAAGTCGTGCCGCCTTCCGCGCAAACGTATGTTCCTATTCTGCACATTCTCTCTGGCGCGGGTGATTTGGACACGGCGCAAGTGGTTTGGTATCGCCTCATTGGACTCCACCCAAAAGTTCCGCTCCGCGATATCGTTGCCTTTTTCGATGCCCTGATTCGTGATCGCCGACCCGGCGACGCCCAGCAACTGTGGCCGCAAGCGATTTCCATAATGGAAAATCCACCCCCCGCAGACGCCGCCGGGTCGCTGCTCTGGGATGGCGGCCTGGAATCCGGTTTTTCGGGTGGCGGTTTTAGCTGGCAGTTCACTCCGGTAAGCCGCAACGTGCAGATTTCCTTCGACCGCGTGGAAAAGCATTCCGGAGAGCAATCACTGCGCATCCTTTTCAACGGTCGCGAAAACATCAATTTTGCAGACGCCTGCCATCAGTTCGTGCCTGAACCGGGCCAACCATACCTGCTCACGGGTTGGGTCAAAACTCAGTCGCTGACCAGCAGCGAAGGCGTGCGTCTGCAGATTGCCGCGTTTACCCGAGCCGGTGCGGTAACAACGCAGAGCAACGAAATCCACGGTACGCAGCCATGGACCCAACTTTCCCTCTCTTGGACGGCTCCGCAGGATTCCGGCTTTGGCAGAGTTTGCGTGCGCCGCAAGATGAGCGACATGCCGGGTAGCGACATCCAGGGTGCTGCCTGGCTGGACGACGTCGCCATGCTCCCGGTAAGCGCCTCCTCAACTGGAGCGGTCGCCCAGCCATGAAGCTGATCCGCATCGGACTTTATGCGATCGTAACGTTTGCCATTCTGAGCCACGGCGCCGTGGAGCCATGGGCCAGGGGAATTCTGGAATGTGCCAGCGGCCTGCTGCTCGCTGTCTGGGCGCTGCGATTTTTCTTGGCGGACGACACGCGGGAAATCGTGCTTCCACATCTCCTTTTTCCGCTGGCCGCCCTGGCCGCGGTAGTTATGCTGCAGTGGGTATTCCGTCTCACCGCTTCAGGGTTTTCTACGCGAACTGAATTGCTGCTGCTTCTGAGCGTTCTGATTTTGCTGTTCCTGGCAGCGCAGGGGTTTCGCTCGTTGGCCGACTGGCGTGCCTTCGCCTGGTTCACCATGATAGTGGCTTTTTTTGTGGCCGGGCTGGGCATCCTGCAACATCTGACTTTTAACGGCAAGCTCTACTGGTTCCGCGAAATGCGTTATGGCGGCATACCCTTCGGGCCGTTCGCAAACCGCAACCACTTTGCCGGCTTTGCGGAATTGGTACTGCCGATGTCGCTGGTGCCGCTGCTGCTCGGTCGAGTACGGCGCGACCGCCTGGTAATCGTGGGGATTTTGGCGGTGATTCCGTTGAGTGCGCTTTTGCTCGCGGCCTCGCGCGGCGGAATCATCAGCCTGGGTGCCGAGCTGGCGTTTCTTCTGGTAGTAGTGCTACTGCGACGCGCCGGAGGGCGCCACTTGTACGTTGGCGGACTGGTGCTCCTCGCCGCCTTCGTGACGGTGTCGTGGCTGGGCGTAAATGAAATTCTTTCCCGCTTTTCCACGCTGCAGACACTAGAAGTCACGCAGAGCAAGCGCGCCTCCATGCGTCACGGAACCTGGAAACTATTCTTGGATCATCCGATACTTGGCACTGGCCTGGGCACGCTACAACAGGTCTATCCGCCGTACGAGACGCTTTACGATGGAAAAATTGTGAATCACGCGCACAACGATTACCTGGAAGCGCTGGCGGAGACGGGAATCCTGGGGGGACTCTGCTGCGCCTGGTTTTTGGGCGCGTTATTCATGCGCGCGCTGAGCTTTCTGCAAATCGAGGGCAATTCACTAGCAAATACCCTGCGCCTGTGCGGATGGACAGGTTGTTGTGGCTTACTGGTGCACAGCCTGGTGGACTTTAACCTTCATATTCCATCGAACCTGCTGCTGTTTTTGCTGATGAGCTTGCTGGCCACGGCAGAGATCCCGCAGCCGAAATCCGAAGGCAGCCGTAGAAGGAAAGTGCGTGTTGCGATACACGAACAGACCACCGCGGAGCCCACGCCCGCCGCTTAGAAGACGCTCCATTGCTTGGCGGTCCCTGGACCGCAAGAGACCAAGCGAATTTTTCGCCTGATCGGTTTGCGGGCACGCCAGCCCTTCGACCGGTTCGCGACTTGCGGCTAGCGCGTCCCGGGCCAGGCCGTCTCCAGTTTTGGCGGATGGACCAGCGTCTGAAACACCACGCAATACTGCTCCGTCTTTTCGCACAAGGCGCGCAGTTGTTCGGGAGTGGCTTCGGGCGCAACTACATCAAAACGCAGCCGAATGTTCTGAAAACCCACGGGAACTTCCTTGGAGATGCCCAGAGTGCCGCGAAGATCCATGTCTCCTTCGACGGCCACCTCAATACGCTCGGTTGGAATGCCCATGGCGGTTGCTACCATCTGGCAGGTGATCTGCGCACAAGCGGCTAGCGCACCCAGAAGCAAGTCGCCGGAACACGCCGAAGTCCCTGCGCCGCCGACACCCGTGTGCGCTTGCGCTTCATAGACGGCGCGGCCAATGTCCACCGAGCAAGCGATGGGAACGCCGGTCTGCGCTCCGTTTGCTTTCAGCGTGATTGCCGCCGCCGTCGGTTCGTTGCGATACTGGTCTTTGAGCGGTTTCTGCACAGCCTTGAGGTCCATGAGGTTCTCCACAGTAAGTCTAAGGAATTTGCAGGCGCCTGACAAAGTTAAGGGATCGTTAGATATCTCTAGCATTTCGCGTACTGTTAAATCCCTACGTTGACTTATGATGAGGCACGGTATAATCCGCTGGTGGGGTCAATGGGAAGAGTGCCCGCGAAACTGGGGCATGCGTTGTGGTGTCTGATGGTGGGTGGTCTCGCGTGGACACTGGCGCAGGCACCGCCGATTTGCGCGCAGGCGCAGGTACAGCCACAGATTCCTGCCGGGCCCGAGCTCGAAACTCAACAAAAAACCAATCAGCGAATTTTAGAACTCTCCCGCAGTACCCATACCCCTCCGCACGACTACGTCGTAGGGCGCGGCGACCTGGTGGTGGTCGAAGTGTTTGACGTGCCGGAGCTGACGCGCGAGGTGCGGGTTAGCCAGAGCGGCACCATCGGGATTCCGCTCGTTCCCGTCCGGCTGTACGTGGTGGGGCTCACCGAAATGCAGGTCCAACAGAAAATCGCCGAAGTGCTGGAGGCCAACGGCCTGGTTTCGCATGCGCAGGTGCTGGTTTCCGTTAAGGAGAAGAAGAGCAAGCCCATCGCAATCGTTGGCGCCGTTGCTCATCCGATGGTGTATCAGGCCGACCGCCCTGTTAGCTTGATTGAAGTGCTGGCGGAAGCCGGTGGAATAAGCAACGATGCCGGCGATACGGTGATCATCACCCGGCCTGAGTCCGTAGGGAGTGGAGTTTCACCATCGGCAGAACCGCCTGAAATCAGTTCTGAGGA
>AR_comb_assmDRAFT_10211182_pt1 | contig 10407 bp, 10 predicted proteins | sample ArasoioldDNA_FD_10543 | JGI IMG/M metagenome (IMG submission 10543) | reverse complement strand
CCTGAAGATTGTTCACTCCTGGAAAGCGATGCGCCAGTGTTGATTTGCTGCGCTGAAACTGCTTCGCAAGAACGTGAAAGACTCTGGGGGGAATGCAAAAATGTTGAGATCCTTCGCTTTCAAAGTCTATCCACTTTATTGCCAGCGTTGTTTAAACGCGGATTAACAAAGATTATGGTTGAAGGCGGACAAAAAATTTTCACATTGTTTCATACATCCGGATTCATTGATGAATATGTCCTGATGATTGCTCCACGATTGTTAACAGGCAAACATTTTTTAAATATTTTAGGTGGACCGGAGCAATCGCTTTCGGAGACCGAACGATATCAAGTTGATCCGCCTCAAGAATTAGATGGCGATGTCATTATGCGCTTACGCAAATGATAAACCACGGAGTCACGGAGAAACGGAAATAAAAAATAATAAAAAATATTAACTCGGCTTCTGCGTGTCTCCGCGGTTAAAAAAAATTATGTTTAATGGCATTATTGAATCCACTGGCAAAATCTTATCAATCGATCAGCATCGATTGGTATTAGATGTTGGTCCGCTTGCATCCAAATTAAAGCCAGGTGACAGTCTGGCTGTAGATGGAATTTGTTTAACAGTCGCTCGCCGCACAAGCAAAAGCGTCACGCTTGATATCTCACCAGAAACATGGGCACGAACGAATTTGCACAAACGTGAAAATGGGATGCGGGTAAATTTGGAAATGCCAATTACTGCGCAAACTTTCATCAGCGGCCATTATGTTCAAGGACACATCGAAGGAGTGGCACAAGCTCTCGATTGGAAGAATCAGAATAAAGATGTGAGGCTTCGCGTAAAATTGACTTCCGATCTCGCACAGTATTGTGTCCCTAAAGGCTCGATTGCCCTGAACGGTGTAAGCCTCACCATCGCCGCCATGCAACAGAATCGGATCGAAATTGCGCTGATTCCATACACATTGGAGCATACCAATCTGAGTGATCTAAAGAAGGGAGATCTCGTCAATGTTGAGACCGATATGATTGGTCGGTATGTTGTCAGCGTCGTGAAAAACACCTATGATAAGGGAAGATTTCGGAGGCGGTAAATTAGTAAGGCCGCAGTTTCGAACGGGGGCTGAATTGTGAATCTAAAAAGGAAGTCAGTTCATTTGCCATTCATTTCGATCCCTGAAGCGCTTGATGAGATCCGTCAAGGGCGCATGATTGTGGTTGTTGATGATGAGGATCGTGAGAATGAAGGTGATCTGACAATCGCTGCAGAAAAAATCACACCTGATGCAATTAATTTCATGGCGCGTTATGGCCGTGGATTAATTTGCCTGGCGATGACGGGCGAACGGCTTGACGATTTGCAGATTCCGATGCAAGTCACCGAAAACACTGCGAAGTATGAAACTGCATTTTGTGTTTCGATAGAAGCAAAGCGTGATGTCACTACCGGAATTTCCGCACAGGATCGCGCAACAACAATCCGTACTGCAATCGATCCTGCAACTAAGCCGAATGATTTAGCGCGGCCAGGACATACGTTCCCCTTGCGCGCAAGAAAAGGCGGCGTATTGCGCCGGGCCGGACAAACCGAAGCGGCTGTCGATCTCGCACAGCTTGCCGGCTTGTATCCTGCGGGTGTGATTTGCGAAATCATGAATGATGACGGCACCATGGCACGCGTTCCGCAACTCACGAAATTCTGCAAGAAACATCGCATCCGTATGATCACTATTGCAGATCTCATTCAATATCGAATGTCCAATGAGCGATTGGTTAAAAAAGTTGCAGATACCAGGCTGCCATCACGCTTTGGCGAATTTTTTGTTAAGGCATATGAAAGCGTTCTTGATGATGCTGTACATCTTGCAATAGTGTGCGGTGAGATTCACCCACAGGATTCGGTATTGGTCCGAGTGCATTCACAATGCATAACTGGTGATATCTTTCATTCCTGGCGATGTGATTGCGGACAGCAATTAGAAAAAGCATTAGAAATGATTCAGAAAGAAGGCAAAGGCGTGCTTTTATACTTGCACGGTGATAAGTTCGAAGGCCGGGGTATCGGTCTGGTAAACAAATTGAAAGCGTACGAATTGCAAGATCACGGTGAAGATACTGTTGAGGCAAATGAATCGCTTGGATTCAAAGCGGATCAGCGTGATTATGGAATTGGTGCGCAGATTTTGCGCGAACTTGGCGTTCAAAAAATGAAATTAATGACAAACAATCCTTCCAAATATGTTGGCCTTAAAGGTTATGGATTAGAAATTGCGGAACGTGTTCCGATTGAAATTGAGCCAACTGGAAATAATTTGAAATATCTCCGGACAAAAAAAGAAAAGATGGGGCATTTACTTTCCGGAGTATAAAACATGACTGAAACAAACAATCATGATTTTTTACGCCAGATAAATTTATTTCAGCCGCTTGAAGATTATGAGCTGGTTGAAATTCTCGGCATTTGTGTCACCCGGCAATATCCTGCAGGCAGTCAAATTTTTGCGGAAGGCGATCCTGCTACGCGATTCTATATTATTCGTGAAGGCGAAGTTCGTATTTCCAAAATGATTCCTGGTATGGGTGAAGAAGCATTAGCATTATTACGTCCCGGTCATTTTTTCGGTGAGATGGCGCTTGTGGATGAATCAGTAAGATCGGCCTACGCGTTTGCAAATTCCAATACAGTGTTGATGGAAATTTCGATTCCCGATCTTCATGATTTGCTGAAAAGGAACTCGGGACTCGCCTCTAAATTCTTATGGGAATTTTGCCGCATTTTAACAGCAAGATTGCGAGCAACAAACGAAAAGTTCTACGGCTTGTTCGCAATGACTGCCTTCTTTAAGTGATGCGCGATGCGCGATTCGAGATGCGAGATAACGCCCTAACGTACCACGCATCTCGCATCAGTGAGCTTATATGTTTGATCAATTAAGCGAAAAGCTTCAACGAACACTCAAGAACTTAAAGGGTGAGGGCAGACTTACTGCGAAACACATCGAAGAAGGGATGCGCGAAATTCGTATCGCGCTTTTAGAAGCGGACGTCAATTTCAAAGTTGTTAAAGGATTTATCGATTCAGTTCAATCGAAATGTTTGAACCAGGAAGTTCTGGATTCATTAACACCTGGACAACAGGTCGTCAAAATTGTTCGCGATGAATTGATCCACATTTTAGGTGATAGCAATTCGAGTCTCACGTTCACTGAGCCGCCGACTGTTTACATGCTGGTTGGTTTGCAAGGTTCCGGTAAAACTACAACTTCAGGAAAACTCGCGCTGTGGCTGCGCAAAAATGGCCGCGCTCCATATTTAGTTTCTACAGATGTCTATCGTCCCGCAGCGATGGATCAACTTGCCATTTTAGCAAAACAGATCCAGGTTCCATTTTATCCATCAACTCCTGATCAAGATCCGGTCGATCTTGCAAAAAAAGCTGTTTATGAGGCGAAAAACACCGGATACTCCATTGTAATTGTTGATACTGCCGGACGTCTGCACCTTGATGACGATCTTATGAAAGAGTTGCAGCGGATGAAAACAGCAATCAATCCAAAAGAAATTTTGTTTATTGCTGATGCAATGACCGGTCAAGACGCGGTTAAAAGTGCGGATGCTTTTAATAAATCGCTCGATCTCACCGGAATGATTCTTACCAAAATGGATGGCGATGCAAAAGGTGGTGCTGCGCTGTCGGTCAGGATGGTAACTCAAAAGCCAATCAAGATGGTAGGTACCGGCGAAAAAGTTGCAGAACTAGAAATTTTTTATCCGGATCGGCTTGCCTCCAGAATTTTAGGAATGGGCGATGTTCTTTCGTTGATTGAAAAAGCGGAAGAAGCTTTTGATAAAAAACAGGCTGAAAAGTTAGAACGGAAGTTACGGAAGGAAGCATTCACGCTGGAAGATTTTCGCGATCAACTTTTGCAGATCAAGAAGCTGGGTCCGATTTCACAAATCATGAGCCTGTTGCCTGGTGTAAACTCCAGCATGATGAAGAATTTGAATGTGGATGATAAGGCTCTGGTTCGAATTGAAGCCATCATTAATTCAATGACACCAGGTGAGCGCGCCAATCACAGCCTCATTAATGGAAGCCGTAGAAAACGGATCGCTAAAGGCAGCGGAACAACTGTAGAAGAGGTGAACCGCCTTTTGAAGCAATTTGTTCAAGCGCAAAAGATGATTAAACAAGTTGCGAACATGGATCCGAAAAAGATGCGCTTTCCATTCCCGCGTTAATGAAATTCAAAACTGTCATCTTTGATTTAGATGGCACCCTCATTGATTCCTATGTTGCGATTCAAGAAAGCTTGAATCACGTTCTTGAATATTTTGGCCAGCTGAAAGTTGATCTTGCTACCACCAAAAAAATGGTTGGACGTGGCCTTGAAAATTTGATGATTCAAGCAGTGGGTGAAGATAGAAAAGAGCAGGCGATTCTGTTGTTCCGCAAGAGTTATGATGAGACTGTGATGCGCGGAACGTTTTTGCTTCCTGAAGTAGCGGAGACAATCAGCGATTTGTACGAAAAAGGAATTAAGATGGCTGTTGCCAGTAATAAGCCTTCCATTTACAGCCGAACGATCCTGGAAAGTTTCGAACTGAACCCATATTTCGAAGCGTGTTACGGTCCTGATATTGTTAAACACCCAAAACCACATCCCGCAATGGTGGAAGGGCTGATGAAGGAATTGAGCGCTGACAGAAAAGAAACTTTGTATGTTGGCGATATGGTTATTGATGTTGAAACCGCGCGCAACGCCGGAGTTCCAGTGGCTCTTATCGCCACCGGCGGAAATAGTTCAGAAGAGCTCCGTTCATTAAATCCAGATTATTTTTTGGAGTCTTTTGGGAAGCTGCGGTTAATTATTGAATGAAGTCAGAGTTTGGTAGGGATGCAATTTTCTGCTCATTAACTGAAATGATTTTCACATTTTGCAGTTGACTGAAAATCTCGCCAGAAGCGGATTTAAAATCTGCCAATTCAGTGCTGCTCAGCGGTTCAGCTTGCGGAGTTTTCACACTAAGGAAGTTCACATACTGTCCGTTCCTCAAATAACGGAAATCCAGATGCGGCCCGGTTGCTAAGCCGGTAGAACCAACGTATCCGATGACCTGTCCTTGCGAAACGGATGCGCCGGGACGAACTCCACTTGCGAATTTCGAAAGATGACAATAGACGGTTGTAATTGCACGATCATGCTTGATCTTGATTGTCTTGCCAGCACCGCCAGCCCAACCAGCTAAAATCACCTCTCCTTTTCCGATCGCACGTACAGGCGTTCCTGTAGGCGCTGCATAATCGATTCCATAATGCGGACGATATGTTTTCAGAACTGGATGATATCTGCGCGTTGTAAAACCTGAACTGATGCGATTGAATTTCAATGGAGAAGCTAGAAATGCTTTCCGCATCGCTTTTCCATCAGGCGAAAAGTATTCCCAATTTTTTCCGTGCTGATAACCAATTGCCTGATAAACCTTTCCTTTATTTATCAGCTCTGCGGCTAATAATTTTCCATAACCATAAGGCTCGCCGCGCACAAATTGTTTTTCATAAACAATCCGGAATGTATCACCTGCTTGCAAATCTTTAAAGAAATCGACATCCCATTCAAAAATTTCTGCAAACCGGATCACCAGCTCATCATCTTCGCCTAATTTATCGATCGTGCTGTAAAGCGATCCCTGGATTTCGCCTCCGAGTTCATGCACTTTGACATCAGCGCTATAGCGTTCAATCTCTGCATGAATGGCATTGTCGACATTGCTGATGATTAATTTCTGAAATGGATCTATTGCATACTCCAATTTCGCAAAAGTGTCATCCGCCGCGCGTGTAATCAAAAATGCTTTTCCTGCACCAAGCCTGGCCAGGTCATAAACATCATGTGCGCCGTCATAGATTTGCAGAATGGTTTCAGAATCGAAACCTTGCGATTCCATCAGCTCACTGAAGGTTTGGTTTTTCTGAATGACAACTTCTTTGACACTTGGTTCAGGCGGTTTCGGCTTGAAAGTCAGTGTTGGTGCGATCGGAGTGATGGACATGAGAGCGGCTTTAGGTTCCATGGTAAGTCCCTGGGATAGATCGCGGTGGGCGAGATAAAAGACGGAAGAAAGCGCAAATAGCCCCAGGACTATCAGGTGATAATATGAAAATTGAAATCGGCGGTTCGAGTCCTCTCTCATTGTCCACCCTTTATGTAACAAAATCTCCACAATTTGTCAAGAAAATTTGCCCTTCGTAATACTACGGTCTGTTTTCAACACGAGGACACCAAGACACGAGGGTCCACGAAACATTATTCAAATAGTGAACTTTGTGTATTCGTGACCTAGTGTTGAAATCAGCGCTTATGCTAGAATGTCCTGTTCAAAATTAAGACTCACCATGGAAGAATTAAGTCAGAAGGAAATTGAAATACTCCGATTTATCCGGAGTGCACGTCATAAAACTACGGTGGAAGAAATCGCACGTGGTTTGAATTTTTCACCGAAAGACGTGGAAGTATTTGTTGAAGGAATGCTTGCACGTGATTTTTTGAAGGTCGTTCCAGGTCCGCGACGTTCGGAAGATGGTTATTATACGAACCCGGAGGCGCGGGAAAAAATTTACGAACTGCTCGGCTAGTTTATCCCTCGCAAAGTCGCAACGAAAAAATAAAATATTCTGAAATACCTTTGCGTCTTTCCGTCATTGCGAGAGACTATATTCTGATTAATGAAAGTATTAACACCACTCACGCGTAGTTTTCGTTTGAATGAATTCCAGGGCGCTGTTCCTGTGGATTTGGATTTCCGCCAAAAGCCTCACGTGTTTACCGTTGATATCTATTCTTACCTGCGTCAGGAACATCCGGAAACACATTTAGGCTGGTGGTCATTTCAACTTCCACCGGGCAAACGGTTATTTCAAGTTCATGTTGATTTCAGAACTATTGATCAATCATCGGTAAGAATCATTGTGGATGGAAATAAAATTTCTAGCGGCGATTATTGGGTGAATCCTTCATACCTGTTTGATCCGCTGCAAGATCTGCAATTAGTGCTTCGTGATGGCGCATTGAAGATTGAGCAGCTTGAACACGTGATCATGAAGATTGATGATCCACAAGTGCTGAAACAATTTTATGCGCGATTACATGCAACTGGCGGTTATGGAACTCCATTGCCATTTCTTCCCACGATGCATTATTACAAGCTTGATGTTTTGAAAAAGTTATTTACGCGTTACATTCCCGCAGGCGGCAATGCATTGGATCTTGGATGCGGACGTTGTTTGTTTACTGATATTCAACCGAATTGGCCATTCAAAATTTTCGCCGGCGATCTGGACCCGGGTTTGATCAAAGAACGGAAAGCGGAAGTGCCGCAGAATTACTGGTTCATCTCCGATGTTTTGCATGTTCCATTTCAAAGTGAGTATTTTGATGCGTTGTTCGTTGGCGAAATCATTGAACATGTGAATGATCCCGCACAGGCGCTTGAAGAATGGAAACGGATTTTGAAACCGGGAGGGATGCTCATTTTAACTACTCCAAATCGCGAACGTTTGCTGGCCAGAATTGAAGGCAGAGAGCGCCCTTATTCGCCCGATCATCTGCATGAGTTGTCTTATAAAGAACTTCGTGATGAGGTGCTTCCGAAATCTGGATTTAATGTTGTGGTAAGCACAGGAATTTATGTGGAGGTGCTGTTAAACTGGCTGAGTGGAAATCCGCGGCGCGATTATTTGCAGGCGGAATGGAATCAACAAAAATATGTTCCGCTAATGAAAGTCTTTAATCGGCTCGGTAGAGTACTTCCACAATTTTCACTGGATATGATTTTCGTATGTCAAAAAGCTACAGCCTGAAAGTTTTCGCTATATCGATAATACTATTATTGTCGTATTACTCTGCTTGGGCAGACTCCTTCTGGATCCATCCAACTGAACATGAGGGTTATGAAATAATCAACCAGGAAGAGATCCATTTTCGCAGCGGGAATGCCGGCATTATTATGAAAGCGGTCAGAGGGGACGAGGCAGCGAAATACTTCGCCGAACGTGGTGCTGGCTGGGTGGGCAACCCATTTCTGCAGGAAGAATTTGAGAATCCTACAATCTTTCTGGTAACGATCTTTAATCGGACCAACGGTAATGCCACTTTTACACCGGGGATGGTCACGATCCGGATCGGAACCGAAGCTTCTTTTCCGCTGGAATATTCAACTTTCCTCAACATTTTAGAAGCGTTTCCTAAGAATGAACAGAAAGTTCTTGAAAAATCGATTTTTCATTCGCCGGAAATCATCAAAAAGGGTGATGTGATGAGCAAATTTTTATTATTCCCGCCACTTCCCCAAAAAGCATTAGATTTCAAGCTGGATTTCGATTTTCTGTACTTCGAACAAAAAGAAATCAAAACCCGCTTTTACTTCCGACAAGAACGCATCAGAGAAAAAAATAAAAAATAAAAGATAAAACGTCAAAGAGATGAGCGCGGGCCTCTGGCCCGAGATTAAAAATAAAAAATGATGAGAGTGATGATTCTGATAGCTGCACTTGCTGCGGCCCTACCGTTATCCAGCGCGAAGGTTATTGTAATTGGCATTGCGCAGGATGGGGGAATTCCGCAAATTGGATGCACACAAAAGATTTGTAAAACACAAAAACATTTTGTAAGTTCGCTGGCATTGGTTCAACAAAATTCGCTGGTTTTGATTGATGCAACCCCGGATCTGCGTGATCAATACGCGGAATTAACGCGGAGATTTCCGCAAACAGTTCGTCCGAATCTGTTTGATGGGATTTTGTTGACGCACGCACATATGGGACATTACACCGGTTTGCTTTATTTGGGCAAAGAGTCAATTTCCACAAAGAAAGTGCCGGTATGGTGCAGCGCTGAAATGGCTGATTTCTTAACGAAAAATGCGCCCTGGAGTCTGCTTGTATCAAATGGGAATATTGAACTACACACATATGAATCTGGAAAACAAATTCAAATCGGATCACTAAACATCACTCCAGTTGCAGTTCCGCATCGCAAGGAATTTACGGATACTCACGGCTTTCTGATTCAAGGCTCGCGCAATTCACTGTTGTATATTCCAGATATTGATTCCTGGGATCCGGTTCGAACTCAAATGATGGATTGGCTTTCTAAAAGCAATTTCGCATTACTGGATGGCACCTTTTACTCCGGCAATGAATTGCCCGGTAGAAATATGAAACTGGTACCACATCCAACAATTCAGGATTCAATTGAATTTTTTAATTCAATTCCTGAATTAAAGTGTCAGATCTTTTTCACCCATTTAAATCATACCAATCCGTTGCTGGATTCCGATTCAGGTGAAGCTAACAGTTTTTCGAAAACGTCTTATCATGTTGCTCACGATTGGCAAGAATTTGATCTATGAAATTGAAACGATTACTGATCGCACTCGCACTGCTGTTATCAATCGTTTATTTGAATCTTACTGCGCGTGCGTCCCAGCGAATTGTTGACCTGATTCAACATAAAGAACGACCACAGCCGGAATTTTTTCAAAATCCGACAGCTGATGAATCGATTGGTGCCAGCCTCATAGCGCAAGTTCTACCGCAAACGAAACCAACTCAAACCTCCCAAACTCAAACCCAGACGCGATCTCAAACCCAAACCCAGACTCAAACTCAAACGCAAACACAGACTCAAACACAACCGCAATCTCAGTATCTGTACATCGGTTTTCCGGCACAGTTGAGTTGGAAATATAAAACGCCCGCACCGTTGGTTGCGCAGCCTCAAACCGATGAAACCACTGTGTTTGTAGCAAGTAAAACTGGTGGAATTCATCGTGTGAATCAGGAAAATGGCCAGGCGGTGTGGCGAACAAACATAGGTGATGGAATTGAAGAAGCGTTCATTTTAATTAATCGTGCTTTGTTTGTTGGAACCACCGGCGGAAAAATTTTTGCAATTTCAGCGGACACGGGTAAAGCCTTTTGGCGAAAACAATTTGATGATGAAAGTTTCATGACACGTCCGATGGCCGATGAAAAGAATTTGTATTTCGTTAGCCAAAAGGGATCAATCGTCAGCATTAATGCAAAAACCGGAGATCCCGGCTGGCGGTTTAAAATTGGCTCGCCATGTATGACTGCGCCCTGGGTTTTCAACAAGAAGGTTTATGTTGGCTGCAACGATAAAACGCTGTACGCGGTTGATACTCAGGCCGGATTCGTTAAGTGGAAATTTAACGCAACTGCTGAAATTCAAGGCTCACCAATCGCAGGTCCGGAAGGTGTTTTCTTTGGAGCCGAAGATGGTACTTTCTATCGTTTGGATCCGGAAACGGGAGTTCAGTATTGGAAATATAAAACCGGCGGTGCTATTCGGGGAGTGCCGATGTTTTACACCAATGAAAGAACGAATCGCATCGAAGA
>AR_comb_assmDRAFT_10314236_pt1 | contig 10408 bp, 6 predicted proteins | sample ArasoioldDNA_FD_10543 | JGI IMG/M metagenome (IMG submission 10543) | reverse complement strand
ATGTGCCGGCAGAAGGCGCCAGCATCGGCCCTGTCCACCACGCGTCGTCGAGCGACTGCCCGGCGATGCATGCCGGCGCTTCTTGCCCGCTGGCGGACGGTGCCGCGAGCGCCCAGATGACCGCGACGCAAGCCACCGCTCTCCACGATGTCACACGATACCCTCACCCGAGGATGCTCTCGTGTGCGGTATCAGGCAATGGCCACTTTCAGGATAAACTGAACGACCACTTTAGCTGTCAGCCGTCAGTCATCAGCTATCAGCTCTTACCTCTTGCGGTTAGCTGACAGCTGTTTAAAGCACTTCGCCCAATAGGCGGATTCCTTCCCGGATGTCGGCCTCGGTCAGCCGTGAATATCCCAACAGGAACCCGGTTCGGGTTGGCCTGTTCTGAAAATAGGGAGAGATTCCGTAGATACCGACTCCACGCGCCGCGGCGCGCGTCACCAGCGCCTCCTCGCGCCCGCGCCGTCCGCGTGGCCAGAGGACGACGTGAGCTCCGGCGCCATCGCCGGTGATCCGTACCCGCTCGCGCAAGTGCTTTCCGATGGAGTCGAGGAGCACGCGCCGGCGCACCGCCGTTCGCCGCCGCAGCCGCCGAAGGTAGCGTTCGTACATGCCGCCCGTGATGAACTCGGCGAGCGTGTGCTGTTCGAGCGTGGCGGTGTGGCGGTCGCAGAGCCACTTGGCCGCGGTGAACGCCGGCACCAGCGCCTTGGGCACGATCAGGTAGCCGAGCCGAAGCGCCGAGAAGATCGTCCGCGAGAACGTACCGATATAGATGACGTGTCCTTCGCGATCGAGTGACTGGAGCGATTCGAGCGGCTGGCCGTCGTAGCGCAGCTCGCCGTCGTAGTCGTCCTCGACGATCAATGCGTTGCCGCGCTTCGCCCACGCGAGCAGTTCGACACGGCGTGGCAGCGCCAGCGTCGCGCCGGTTGGAAATTGGTGTGAAGGGGTCACGAATGCCAGCCGGGCACGTGACGGCAGCCGCGCCGGATTGAGCCCGTCATCGTCCACCGGCACCGCGACGAGGCGGGCGCCGGCCGCGCGCAACACTTCTCGTGTCCCCTGGTAGCCGGGATCCTCGATTGCCACGCGATCGCCACGTTCCAGCAGCACGCGCGCGATCAGATCCAGCGCCTGCTGCGAGCCGCTGACCACGATCACCTGCGACGAATCACTGACGACCGCGCGCGAGCGGCGCAGGTGCGCCGAAATGGCCTCGCGCAATGCCGGGTGTCCGTTCGCGGTGCCGTAGTCGAGATCCGAGACGGCTGCCTGACGGGCGCAGCGCAACAACGTTCGTCGCCATGCTTCGAACGGAAACGTGTCGATGTCGCTCCGGCCGTAGGCAAAGTCGTAGCGAAGCGGACGTGGTCGTTTCGCCGGCACGTCGACGCGCGGCCATGCGGCGGCCACCGCCGCGCCGAACCGCGACACGCGTGGATGGCCGACGGATTCGGCCACTGCCGTCCGGCTCACGGCCACACCCTCCGACACGTAGGTCCCGGATCCACCGCGCGCGACCGCAAATCCCTCGGCCAGCAGCTGGTCGTACGCGAGCAGCGCCACGGTGCGTGAGATACCGAGCTGGTCCGCCATATCCCGCGTCGACGGCAGTTTCTGGCCGCTGGAGAACGCGCCGGAGAGGATCGCCTCGCGGAGGCCCTGGTAGACCTGCCGGAACAACGGGCCGTTGTGCCGACGAGAGAGTGGTATCGCGAACTGCATAAAAAGTGGCCCATGGGGCGAACCACATCACAGGCGATTCTAGCGCGGGAGCGAGGGCGACGAGCAATGGAGAGGGGCGATCGGCGACGGGCGATTGCGAGTGCCGATTGGCGAGGGGCGAAAGGCGATCGGCGACGTTCGGTTCGGATGTCCGCGCCCTGCTCCTGGCTGGTGCACTAAGATGCGCCGAGAGAAGGAAATCTGATGCCGTACACGCGACGCACGTTCCTCGAAACCGCGGGAGCCCTCGCCGCCGCGGCGGGTCTCGTTCCTTCGGTCGATCTTCTCGCGCAGTCGCCGACGCGGACCCATGCTTCGGGTGCGCCCGGTGTCGAGCTCCCCGCCGACGTCGCGGGTCTGCCCGACTACTCCCATGATCTCGAGCGCTATCTCGTGCGTCTTGCGAACGACGCGCGCGAGCGCCGCAGGCGAGTCGTCGCAGCCATCTCGACCCGGCAGCAGGTCCTCGACCGGCAGCGCTCCGTCGTCGATGAGCTGTGGAAGATGCTGGGAGGCCCGCTCGAGCGGACTGCTCTGAACGCGCAGGTGACGGGCATCGTCGAGCGGCCCGGCTACCGCATCGAGAAGCTGACGTTCGAGAGCCGACCGCGTCTGTACGTGACAGCGAATCTTTACGTGCCCACGCAACCGGGACGTCGCCCGGCGATTCTGGGGCCGCTGGGGCATTCGGAGAACGGGAAAGCCTGGCCCAGCTATCAGAAGCTGTTTAGGAATCTCGCGCGCAAGGGTTATGTCGTCCTCGCGTACGACCCGTTCGGCCAGGGTGAACGCATCGAGTACCCGGGAGGCCGGCCCGGCCAGTCGGCGATCGGCGGCGGAACGGCCGAACACGAGTACGCTGGACGCCGTCTGATCCTGCTCGGCGCCAACTTCGGTCTCTTCCGCGCGTGGGACGGCATTCGCGCGATCGACTACCTCCTGACACGCGCGGAAGTCGATCCCGAGCGGATCGGGTGCTGCGGCCAGTCCGGCGGCGCGACCATGACGCAGTTTCTCGCGGCGCTCGACAGCCGCATCCGCGTGGCCGTCGTCTCTCAGGGCAACACCGAGAACCTCGCGCAGGCGGATGTCGAGCCGCCCGGATCGGCGGACGATGCGGAGCAGAACATCGTGCCGGGCCTGGCGCGCGGGATCGATCGGGCGGACCTTCTGTACGCGTTCGCGCCGAAGCCCCTCCTCGTCACGATCACGCTCCACGATGCCGGACACACGTATTCTCCGGAATACGTGACTGGTTCGATAGATCTCATCGACGAATACAAGCGCGCGTACGGACTCCTTGGCGCCGCCGACCACGTGTCGCTGCAGGCCACGACGGTGTCGCACGGCTATGTCTACGAGATGCGTCGCGCCACCTACGGGTGGTTCAACCGCTGGCTCGAGGTGAAAGATGCGGACGACAGCGAGACCTCACAGGCCGTGGAGTCGGACCCGACGCTGTTCGTGACGCCGACCGGTTTCGTCACGACGTCGCGCGGCGGCGAGACGGCGCTCTCGCTGACGCGACAGCTCGCCCAGACGGTCCAGACGCCGTCGTCACTCTCGGCGGACGAGGTGCGCGCGCGCGTTCGTCGCGTGCTCGGCATCGATCAGAATCCCGATGCACCGCCTGCGGCGCGCGTGGTCGCGAGGATCGCGAAGCCGGGCTATCGCGCGGAGCAGTTCGAACTCGCGACCGATCGAGAGATTCGCACCCCGGGCTGGCTGCTGACGCCAGACAATGCCGGTCCGTCGACGCGTACGTTGTTGTATGTGGGCGAGGTTGCGGCGTGGAGCGCGATTGCCGAAGACGCCTTTGCCGAACAGCTGTGCGCGAAAGGTGGATGCCGTGTTGCTGTCATCGACGTCCGCGGGCGGGGCGACTGCGCGATGGCCTATCCACAGCGGGGGCGCTTCTACTTCGACGATCGCATCACCGACGAAGCCTACGTGACGTGGTTCACGTTGATGCTGGGCACGCCCCTCCTCGGCGGCCAGGTGTCCGACACCGTACGTGCGTTGGCGTATCTTCGGTCGCGTCCTGACGTCGGACCGACCCTGTCGCTCGTGGGCGACGGCCCACACGGCGTGATCGCGCTGTACGCGGCTGTCCTCGATAGGCGCGTCGCCGGTGTCGCGCTGCGCCAGACGGTCACGGATTACCGTTCACTTGCCGTCGCCGAACGCTATACCCAGCCGTTCGGCATCTACGCCTACGGCATTCTCCGGGAATTCGATTTGCCGGATCTGGCGCGCGCGGCAAGTCCTCGCCCGGTGCTGTTGCTCAATCCGGTCACGCCGACTGGCGAGCCGGCCGGCGGTCCGGCGAAAGACCTGTACAGGAATGTGCCGAACGCCAGCGTTCGGACGTTGCAGGCCGGTGAGGATCCCGGACAGGTTCTCTCGACCTGGCCGTGAGGATGCATCACGCCTCCGCCTCGGGCAGTTCCAAGGAACGGATCGGCGGCAGCGCGACCATCCCCTGTAGGTCGCCGTACATCCCGGCGATGTTGAGCGTGACGGCGTCGATCTGCTTCGCACGCCGCGCCCACTGGCGCTCCGAGGCCCGGCGCTCGGCGTCCAGATCGCGCCGCATCGCGGTAAACGCCTCCACTACGGCCTCGACGCGCTGCCGGAACTCCACGCCAGAAAGATAGCGGTACAGCAGCTCGAGCTTCTCTTCTTTCGTGCTGGCTGCCCGGCGCGCCTGGACCAGCTGCTGCAGGTTCATCCGCAGGACCGAGGCCAGCGCCCCTGCGCACGTGAAGTCGGTCACCAGGACCCCGTCCATCATCGTGAACCGGGTGCAGTCCTTCGGCAGCGCGGCGGTGACGAGCACTGCGACCTCCGCTCGATACGTCCGCTGGTCATCTTTCAGCTTCGCGATCCAACCGTCGCTCCACTGCTTCGCGTTCTTGCACTCCCAGAGGATCGAACCGACGTGTGCGCCGCGCTGATCGACGACACTCTGATGGATATCAGCACCGCGGACCCCCTGGCCGATGCCGGCGATGTCGTCCATCGGAAATCTCGCTCGGAGGATCGCTTCGAGCTCGTCCTCCCCTGCTTCTCCCTGGAGCTGGGGCGATCCCTGCTCCGCCTTGCGCTTGAGCTTTTCGATCTGCCGTCGCATGTCCGCGAGCTGTCGCTCCTTCTCGGAGTCTTGCAGCCGGTGTTCCTCGAGCAGGCGCTCCCGCGCGTCGGCGATCAACGTGGCCCGCTCGGCATCCAGCGTGCGCGCGACCGTGACCTCGAGGTCGGCCTTCTGCCGTTCCAGTTCGCGCTCGCGCTTCCGCAGGGCCAATTCCTGCCTGCGGGCCTCCTCCAGCGCCCGCGCCTGCTCCTTCACCTGATCCTCGGCCGCCGCCAGCTTCTGACCGAGCGCCTTCTGAGCCATCGCCGCGGCATCCTGTTCCGCCTGCTGCCGAATCTCTCCGAGCCGGCGATCGTAGTCGCACCTGAGCGTGCGATCACACTCCGCGAGCGCGTCGTCGAACTCGCGCCGCAGGGACGCCTCGATCTCAGCCCGCAGCGCGCGGGTCAGCGGAATCTTCTTGCCGCAGGACGGACAGCTGATTGACTGGTCGGCCACGGTGCCTCACTTTCTGGTCCGAGTGTATGAGGCACTCGTGACAGGCTAGGTCCAACTGAGGAGCCGGTGCAGGTGCCGGCCGGCTCAGCGCTTGACTCAGAGCGTCGGCATGGGAAGATCAGGCGGCCTGACCGTTCTTGAAACCTGTAGCGAGGGGCCTATGACAACTGCAGACACGGTGCGCGATGGAAATCAGACCCTCCCTGGGTCACTGTCCAAGTCGTCGTCCGACGAGCGGCGCGTGAACGCCTGGATCGGGCAAGGCGTCGTCATCGAAGGGAGAATAACGAGCGCACAGGACCTCAGGATTGACGGCAAGGTGGAGGGCGAGATCGAGGTCGGCGATCACCTTCTGATCATCGGCGTCGGCGCGGCGATCAAGGCGAACCTCGTCGCCCGCTCCGTGGTGATCAGTGGTGCGGTGAACGGGAACGTCACGGCCACGGAGAGGATCGACCTGCACCCGGCCGGCTCGATCACGGGCGATATCCGCTCGCCACGCCTCGTCGTTGCCGAGGGCGCGGTCATCACCGGCAAGGTCGACGTCGGCAGCAACCGTCGATCAAAGACCTAGGGACTGAACCTTGGCCCGTCCGATCCGTATCTATCGTCATGCGCCTGAACCAGGTCCTCCGGAGCCTCGCGCGGATGCCGGGGTTCACCAGCCTCGCGGTCCTGACTCTTGCGATCGGCATCGGCGCGAACGCCGCGATCTTCAGCGTCATCGAGGGCGTGATCCTCAAGCCGCTGCCCTACCCTCGCCCGAACGAGCTGGTCACTATTGATCACGCCGCGCCAGGCGTGAAGATCGAGCACGCCGGCTCCGCTCCCTTCCTCTACTTCACGTATCGCGAGGATGGCCGGGTCTTCCAGGACGTCGGGATGTGGAACGTCGGCACCATGAGCGTGACGGGGCTCGCGCAGCCCGAGGAAGTCCCCACATTGTTCGTCACCGACACGATCCTGCCGATGCTGGGGGCGCCGCCGATGCTCGGCCGGCTGATTACGAAGACCGACGATGCGCCGGGCGGTCCAGAGACGGTGATGCTATCGGCCGGCTACTGGCGCTCGAAGTTCGGCGCCGACCAGTCCATCGTCGGCCGGACCTTGATGCTCGACAGCCGTCCCCACCAAATCATTGGCGTGCTGCCCGACTCCTTCCGCTTCCTCGACCGCAAGATCTCGCTCGTCATTCCGTTCCGCATCGATCGCAGCAAAGTCTTCCTCGGGCAGTTCAGCTACAGCGGCATGGCCCGGTTGAAGCCCGGCACGACACTGGAGCAGGCCAACGCGGATGCCGCGCGCATGGTTCCGATTTCGCTGCGCCGCTTTCCGCCGTTCCCGGGCGGCAACGTCAAGATTTTCGAAGAGGCGCGCATCACGCCCGCGATCCGCTCGTTGAAGGACGAACTGGTCGGAGACGTGGAAAAGACACTGTGGGTGTTGATGGCGACGATCGGAATGGTTCTGCTGATCGCCTGCGCCAACGTGGCCAACCTGCTGCTCGTCCGCGCTGACGCGCGCCAGCAGGAGCTGGCCATTCGCGCGGCGCTGGGCGCGGGTACCGGACGGCTGGCGCGCGAGTTGCTGCTCGAAAGCGTCGTGCTCGGGCTGCTCGGCGGAATCGTGGGTATCGGGCTCGCGTTCGGCGCGCTGCGGCTGTTGGTCGCGATGGCGCCGGGCAACCTGCCACGCATGGACGACATCACGATCGATCTGCCAGTGCTCGCGTTCACGCTCGTGCTGTCGGTCGTGTCCGGACTGCTCTTCGGCGCGATTCCCATCTTCAAGTACGCGACCGCGCAACTGGCCACGATGCTCCGCGGTGGCGGTCGAACGGCCAGCGCCAGCCGCGATCGGCACCGCACGCGCAACGTGCTGGTCGTCGCGCAGATCGCCCTGGCGCTCGTGCTGCTCGTCGGATCCGGCCTGATGATTCGGACGTTCCAGGCGCTGCGCGACGTGCACCCGGGTTTCACGCGGCCCAGCGAAGTGCAGACGCTGCGGCTCTCGATTCCGGACTCGCAGATCAAGGACGAACTGACCGTCGTCCACATGGAGCAGGATATTCTCGACAAAGTCGCGGCGCTACCTGGCGTCAGCTCTGTCGCGCTCGTCACGACGGTCACGATGACTGGCGACGGCTGGCACGATCCGTTGTACGCGCAGGACAAGGCGTACACCGAATCGCAACTTCCGCCGCTTCGCCTGTTCAAATTCGTATCGCCGGGTTTCATGAAGACGATGGGCGGCTCGCTGGTGGCCGGCCGCGATTTCACGTGGACCGACGCCTACGAGCAGCGGCCGGTGGCGATGGTCAGCGAAAGCCTCGCGAGAGAGTTGTGGAACGACCCTTCGGCCGCGCTCGGCAAGCACGTGCGCCCCTACCAGAACGGCGCCTGGCGCGAAGTCGTCGGCGTGCTCAGCGACATGCGCGACGACGGCCTCAACAAGAAGCCCGCGACGGCGGTGTACTGGCCGCTTCTGACGAAGCCTTTCACCGAGACGCCTGATTCGCAGCCGCAGCTCGCGCGAGGGGTCACGGTCGTGATTCGCAGCCTGCGCACCGGCGCCAACGGCTTCGTCAACGAAATCAGCCGGGCCGTGTGGGCAATCAACCCCAATCTGCCCGTGAGCGGAGTGCGAACCCTGCAGGAGATCTACGACGCGTCGATGGCACGGACGTCGTTCACGCTGGTGATGCTGGGCCTCGCCGGGGGCATGGCGCTCCTGCTCGGGGTCGGCGGCTTGTACGGCGTGATCTCGTATTCGGTGTCGCAGCGCTCGCGCGAGATCGGCATCCGCATCGCCCTTGGCGCGCAGGCCCGGGCCGTGACGCGCATGTTCGTCACCCACGGCCTCGCCCTGGCGGTCATCGGCATCGCCATCGGTCTCGCTGTGGCGCTGTCGATCATGCGGCTCATGTCGTCGCTGCTCTTCGACGTCAGCCCGATCGATCCGCTGACGTACCTGCTGGTGTCGGCCGCGCTGATTGCCGCGACGCTGCTCGCGAGCTACATCCCTGCTCTACGTGCCACGACGGTCGATCCAATCAACGCGCTGAGAGCGGAGTAGGCGGAACCCACCGCGCCTCCCCTTCACTTGGCGCGTCCAAGGATCCGCTTTGCCATGATTTGGCTCCTTGAGAGTGCAGTTCATGAAGCGGAGACAGCTTAGCGCGACTCCAGCAGCCGTCGGCCCAGACTCATGATCGTGCGTGCCTCCGCTTCGGTCGGCGCGTCCGCGACCAATCGCGCGATTCCTGCTTCGGTCTTCGACCCGCGAATCCACAGGAAGCCTTCGCCGCCTGGACGGAACAGCCGCGCCTTCCATCCGAAGCCGGCGGCTTCGGGACGCTTGCCTGACACCTGTCGGGTATACGAGTAGACGATGTCGTAGCGCTGCCAGCTCGGTGCCAGTGCGGACGCGAAGATGTCCGGGAAGACTCGGTCCAGCACGTCCACCGTGGCATTCCAGTCCGCTGGTGCCCCGTGATTCTCTGTGAAGGACCGCTGCGGCGGCAGGAGCTCGATGAAACCGGCCAGGTCGGGGCGTATCTGGCCGCGCGTGCCCAAAGTGTCGGCTACGATGGCGCGCAACTCGCGATCGGCGGCCGCGAGCAGCGCGCCCGCTCCGACGAGCGTTCCGTCGCGGCACGTCGTTCCCGCGAACACCGTGCCGCCATTGGGTCCTTCGACCCCAACGGCCGCACAGATGTCGTGCCGCTCGAGATCCTGCATCCTGGTCACGACGTTGATCTCACCGGTTTCCACCTCGACGAAGTCGGCGCCGAAGGCCGCGGCCACCTGCTTGACGCGACAGGAGGTGGCGTCAGAGGCGACGACGGCGGCACGGCGGCGATCGCCGGATCGCCGATGAATCGCCAGTGCGATTGCGGTGTTGACGGCGGCGGCGGCCTGCGGCGATGGAATGTGCGTGCTGCCGGCGGCATCGACGTACGTCAGATGTCCGCGGTCGGCATCGAAATCGTAGGCGAGTCCGAAGAGCGCCTTCCGGTCACGCACGGCCGCTGCGACGTCGTCCAACACGTGTGTGCCGTCCGCTCGCCTCTGATCCACGTCAACTTCATGGGCGACCTCGCCTTCGACACCGTTGAGCACGATCGGCTCGATGCCCAGGGCAAGGAACGCGCGTTCCGCGATGGCGCAGGCGGCTCCTCCGTTCGGATCGACGACCACTCGCGCGCCGGGGGCGTGCGCGACGTACGTCTCCGACACAAACTGCACGTAGTTCCCTATCGCCCGCTCGCGGGCGCCAGGATCCGTCGTCGAACCTGGTGTGGAGCGCCATGGCTGCGGCGCGAACGCGTTGGCGGCCCGAATCAGGTGCCCCATTTCTGCCGCCGACAGCAGCGCGCCCGGCGGTGCAGGGTCGACTCCGAACGTCGCCACGCCGGTCGCATACTTCCAGCCGTTCTGATCGATCGGATTGTGACTCGCCGTGATCATCACCCCGCCATGCGCTTCGAAGAGGCGTACTGCGTGCTGCCACACGGGTGTGGGGACCACGCCAAGGTCAATCACGTCGAGCTGGACGCCGAGATCGTGGCACGCCGTGGCCAGCCCTCGCGTCTGGGCGGCCGCAAGGGCCTGGCCCGTTGGCCGCGGATCGCGTGCGAGCACGAGTCGCGCGCGCGACGCGGGATTTACCTGCAGTCGCGAGATGGCGTAACAGTAGGCGTGACGAAAGGCGAACGTTTCATCGTTCGGACTCACGGCGGGTCCCGGTCCGAGGTGCGCCCGCACGCCCGAATACGATTGCAGCCACACGGCACTCGACATAGAGCGCCATGTTATCGCGCCGCGGGCGCGGAGTAACGCTCGCGTCTGCCCGCGATCCCACCCGGCTTTTTGCTTGCTGCAGCACTCTCCGCGTTCTCAGAAAAGGAGCAAGCCATGACGGCGGCGTGACGTTTGTCGGGCCGATCGACAGCTGCATGCCGTGCACAGCTGCCTCAACGATTCCCGTAGCCGCGCAGATTCTCGGCTCGGGGTTTGGCGGAACCCTCACACTCGACGGCCAGACATATCAAGACGTCAACGGCCTTGATTCCCCGAGTCA
>AR_comb_assmDRAFT_10240598_pt1 | contig 10410 bp, 9 predicted proteins | sample ArasoioldDNA_FD_10543 | JGI IMG/M metagenome (IMG submission 10543) | reverse complement strand
GCCACCGCGGTCACCGCCCACGTGAAGCACCAGCCGTTGCAGTGGAACATGGGCAGGGTCCAGAGATACTTCGTCTCGAAGTTCATCCCCGTCTCGACCACCTCCCCCATCGCGTTGACCCAGGTCCCGCGATGCGAGTACATGACTCCCTTGGGCCGGCCCGTGGTGCCCGAGGTGTAGTTGATGGCAATGGTCTCTTCCTCGTCTTCCAGCACCGACTCCACCGCCTTCGCTTGGCCCGTGGCGAGAAAGTCTTCGTAGGGATCGCCGGGGGCGCCCGTGTCGTCCACGCGCACCACGGTGAGGCCACCCAGGTCGAGCGGCTTCACCGTGGGCTCGAACTCGTGGTCCACGAACAGGAAGGTCGAGCCCGAGTGCTTGAGGATGTAGCCGATCTCGTCGGAGGAGAGCCGGATGTTGACGGCGACGAGAATGCCGCCGGCCAGGGGGACGCCGTAGTGCGCCTCGAGCATGGCCGGGGTATTGGGGCAGATGAAGGCGACGCGATCGTGCTTCTGGAGTCCCGCCGCGCGGAGGGCGGAGGCGAGGCGGTGCACACGCTCCTCGAACTGCCGGTAGCTGTAGCGCCGGCTCCCGTGGATGACCGCGGTCTTGTCCGGGAACACGTAGGCATTGCGCTGGAGGAAGCTGACCGGCGACAGCTCCGTCCGGTACACGTGGTGATGCTTCATGAGAGGAACCCTCCGATTGGATTGCGCGGCCGGCCGGGCCGGCGTGCGCGCGCTCTAGCCTAGTCGAACGGCGCGGATTGTCAACCGAGGCGCGCGACCTCGCCCGGCCTTGCGCGGGCGGCCCGGGTGGGGCAAGATTGGCGGGCCGAGGCGGGCGCCTCGTCAATCCAGGAGGAGCACCGAATGCGAGTCGGCATGGCCGCCGTCTTCCAGAATCCGGGCAGAGCGCGACGGGACTTCGACGTCTACCAGGACGATTTGCGCCTCGCCGATCTGTGCGAGCCGCTGGGCTTCGACTCCGTCTGGAGCGTCGAGCACCACTTCACCGACTACACCATGTGCCCCGACGTGCTGCAGTTCCTCACCTACATGGCGGGGCGCACCACCCGGGTAGCCCTGGGCTCCATGGTCGTGGTGCTGCCCTGGCACGATCCCATGCGCGTGGCCGAGGAAGTCTCCATGCTCGACAACCTCTCGGGCGGCCGGATGATCCTGGGCCTCGGGCGCGGGGCGGGCAAGGTCGAGTTCGAGGGCTTCCGCGTGCCCATGGGCGAGAGCCGCGAGCGCTTCGTCGAGTACGCGCAGATGCTGCTGGAGGGGCTGGAGAAGGGCTACTGCGAGTTCGACGGCGAGTTCCTCAGCCAGCCGCGCGCGGACATCCGGCCCGCGCCCTTCAAGAGCTTTCGCGGGCGCACCTATGCCGCCGCCGTCTCGCCCGAGTCCATGAAGATCATGGCCGAGCTCGGAGTGGGCATCCTCATCATTCCGCAGAAGCCGTGGAAAGAGGTGGCCAAGGAGCTGAGCGAGTACCACGCGCTCTATCGCCAGATCAACGGCGTCGAGCCGCCGCCCCCGATCTCCGCGGGGTGGACGTTCTGCGATCCCGACCCGGAGCGGGCCCGCGAGCAGGCGCGGCGATGGATCGGCGGGTATTTCCGCAGCGTGCTCGACCACTACCGGTTTGGCGACGAGCACATGAAGACGACCAAGGGCTACGAGTACTACGCGAAGATGAACGACAAAATCCACACCTACGGCGACGAGAAGGTCATCGACTTCTTCGTGGACCTGCAGGTGTGGGGCACCCCCGAGCAGTGCTATGAGAAGATCCTCGACGTGCGCCGGCGCGTGGGCAACGATCACTTCGTCGGCGTCTTCTCCTACGCGGGCATGCCGCCGGCCGAGGCGGAGCGCAACCTACGCCTCTTCGCTACGGAGGTCATGCCCGCGCTCCAGCGGCTCGACCCCGCGCCCGTGGCTGCGGTCCCGGGCGCCTGAGCTCGTGAGCTCCCGCGAGGCCGGCCGATGACGACGCCGCTCTCCGTCTACCTTCCCTTCAACCGCGAAGTGCTGGGCGCCGACTTCGTGCCCGCCAAGCACGGCGGCACGCCACCCGAGACGCGGGGACACTGGCTGCTCGTTCAAGACCAGGACCTTCTCGTCGTGCCTGACGGCGCTGCCTTCCGTCTTCCCGCGGGCCCGCCGCCCGCCGGGCTCGAAAGCGCGGTCAAGGACCCGTTCTGGCTTGGCACCTTGCGCGGCGACCCTTGCTGGACGGCGCCCCTGCCCAAGGACACGCCGCGGCCCCCCGGCCTCGAGAAGCAGACGCTCATCCCCATGCGGGGCACCAAGCTTCCCGACGACCTCCTGTCGCTGGGAGGCATGGCCATGCAGGCCCTGTGGTGGCAGAGCACGAGCGGCTTCTGTCCCCGCTGCGGCGAGCCGACCTCGCGCATCGAAGGCGAGTGGGGCAAGCGCTGCGCCCGCTGCCAGTACGAGCACTATCCCCATCTGCATCCCGCGGTGATCATCATGGTGCGCGACGGCGATCGCGTGCTCCTCGCCCGCAAGGCGGAGTGGGCGCCCGGCCGCTATGCGCTCGTGGCAGGCTTCGTGGACAACGGCGAGTCACTCGAGGGGTGCGTGGCGCGCGAGGTCAAGGAAGAGGTCGGGGTGGACGTGAAAGACATTCACTACGTGGGCAGCCAGAACTGGCCCTTCCCGAGTCAGATCATGCTGGGCTTCGTAGCGACCTATGCGGGCGGCGAGCTCCGCGTGGATCACTCGGAGCTGGAGGACGCGCGCTGGTTCCCCGGCAACGCGCTGCCCAATCGTCCGTCGCGGCACAGCATCGCCGGGTACATCATGCAGCACTACGCGAATCCGTGACCCGCCCCCTCACCCTGCCCTCCCCCCCCGATGGGGTAGAGGGATGCCTGGTTCCCTCACCACTAAGGAGATCTTCCAGATGAGCATTAATCGGATTCAGCCCGGGAAGCGCCTGAGCGCCGCCGTCGTCCACGGCGACACCATCTACATCGCCGGTCAGATCGCCGGCGACGCGGCCACCGACGTCAAGGGTCAGACCCAGCAGATCCTCAAGAAGTTCGACGAGCTCCTCGCCGCCGCGGGCAGCAACAAGTCCAAGCTTCTCTCCGCCACCATCTGGCTCGCCGACATGCGCTACTTCGACGACATGAACAGCGTGTGGGATTCGTGGATGGACCCGGCCAATCCGCCCGCCCGCGCCACCGTGGAAGCGCGCCTCGCCGCCCCCAAGTACTTCGTGGAGATCGCGGGCATCGCCGCCAAGTAGGCGAACGCGACATGGCAACCATCATCATCCGGAACCTCGATGACGAGGTGGTTGAGCGGCTGCGGCTACAGGCTCGTCCTCCGCGGCGTGTCGGTCGAGGAAGAAGCGCGGCGGGTTCTCGCGGAGGGCACGCGGGTCAGCCGGTCGGAAATTGCCGAGAGGGCTGCCGCTATTCGCGCTCGCCAGTGGCCCCATCGGTCGCCCGGAATCGAATTGATCCGAAAAGAGCGGGGGCGATGACGCCACATCAGCACCTGACCCCGCCCCTTCTCGCCTCAAAGTAGCGCGCGGCTCCCTCGTGTAGCGCTCCGCCCGGGTCGAGGTGCGCCCGTGCAGGATCAAAAGCCTCCGCGGCGGGATGGATGGCGCGCACACGGGCGGCGTTGTCGCAGATGGCGGCGGTGATGGCGAAGACCACCTCCGCGGGAACGGCGGCGTGGAAGCCGAGCGAGGTGCCCATGGATACCGTAGGCACCGGCGACGTCACCACGCCATACGCTCCTACCGGTAGCTCCGCCGCCGACCACCCGAGCTGGACGAGGCGGGTGATCAGGTCCGGCGGAAGAGCGAGTGGCTTGATGGGCCGCGTGGCGTGCGCTTCCTGGATCGAGGGCGACGGGATGCCCATGAACTGCCAGAGCGCGTCCACTTTGCCGTCCCGGTGGAGGCTCAGCTGCTGATGGTAATTGTCCGCGGGCACGAGGCCCCCGCCCCAGCTTTCGAGGGCGGCCTGGGTGAGGCCGATGTGCTCCAGGGTCAGCTCGAAGACGAGACGGTCTACTGTCCCCACGCGATCGACGGGTACGCGCAGCGGATGGCGCCGCGCCGTCCAGTCGCAGAGCCCGGTGAGCGGCACATCGCGGCCCACCATGAACTGCAAATGGTTGATGGTGAGATTGGCCACGCCCACGCGGAGGTCGGGCAGCGGATGGTCGAAGGGAGGCCGGCCCATCCGCGCCGCCACCGTCATGGGCGGGTTGAGGATGGCCACGGGGATCCGACCCGTGCCCATGTCGGCGTGATTCATCACGCCTCCACCTTCCACCACGTGGAGGTCGATCCAGGGGTGCACGTCGCGCACGAGACGCGCCAGCCCTTCGAGGAGGACATACCAGCTGCCGCCCGCGCCGCCGGCGGCCGCCGCGAGGCGGATGGGACGTTCGGGCGCGGGCGGCACCCGGACGGCCTAGTAGCCCTTGGCGCGATCGACCAGGTTCAAGAGCGGCGCGTCGGCCAGGTAGCGGCGGAGATTCTCCGCGAAGAGCTCGACGCACCGGTCGTCGTAGCTGGGCAGGAAGCCCGACACGTGCGGCGAGACGATGACGTTGTCCAGTTGGTAGACCGGATGGCCGGCGGGCGGCGGTTCCTCCGCGAACACGTCGATGGCCGCGCCGGCGATGCGCTTCTCCGCGAGAGCGCGGGCGAGGGCGGCCTCGTCCACGGTGGCGCCCCGCCCGACATTGACGAAGTAGGCGGAGGGCTTCATGGCGCGGAGCTCGGCGGGGCCGATCATGCGCTCGGTCTCCGGGGTGAGCGGCGCGCACATCACCACCGCGTCGGAGCAGGCGAGAAGCTCCGACACCTTCTCGGGCGAGAACCACGCGTCGGGCAGCGCGCCCTCCGGATCGCCCGTGCCGGGTAGCGTGTAGCCCGCATCCTCCCGGCGGGTCGGATCGCGTTTGCACGCGAGCACGCTCAGCCCGAACGCCGTCTTGGCGATGCGGGCAAGCTCCCTGCCGATGCTCCCGTAGCCGATGATGCCGAGGGTAGACCCGCGCATCTCCGTCGGCACGAACAGGGACCACCGGTCCTTGTCGGGCGGCCAGGTCCCTTTGGCCTGCCATTCGACCATGCGCGGCACGCGGTGGGCGAGGGCGAGGAGCACGGTGATGGCGTACTCCGCGATGGTCGCAGCATGCACGCCGCTCGTGGTAGTGAGGAGGACGGACGTGTCCGTGTAGAGCGGATGATCGAGGAGCGTGTTCACGCCGGCCATGTGCACCTGCACCCACTTGAGCCCGCGCGCCCGCGAGAGGTCGCGCGGAGGCGCTCCCGTGTACAGCACGTCCGTGGCCGAATAGTCGGCGCGGTCGGCGGCCCCCCGCGTGATCCGGAGCTTGGGCGACACGGCGCGCAGCGGATCGAGCAGGCGATCCGAGAAGGGCATCGTCACGAGCACGTTCACCATAAGCGAGCGGGCGCGGCTAGGCGACCACGGCGGGGTCGACGCGGAGCACCGCGTAGCCGCCCACCGCGCCGGCGCCGAAGCCGGGAGCGAAGATGCGCATGGGGCGGTCGATCACCCCCTCCCTCACCGCGTCGTGCAGCGCGATGGGAATGCTCGCCGACGACGTGTTGCCCACCTTGTCGATATTGAAATAGAGACGCTCGGCGGAGACCCCGGCCGCCTCGGCGATGCTCACCACCATGGTCTTGTTCGCCTGGTGGGGGACGACGAGGTCCACCGCGTCCAGGAGCGAGCGGCCGCTCGTCCCGTCCGGATGAGGCAGGGCGCGCAGCTCGCCCAGCATCTGGCCGAGATAGCGCTTGACGAGGGCACGCACTTCCGGCCCGTACACCGTGATGTTGTTGTCGAACTCGGGATTGGGCCATATGATCGAGTCCACTTCCGACATGGGGCCGCTCGCGTACGTCTGCAGCACCTCGACGTCGGGGGCGGCCCCCGCCCGCGCGGGCGCGATCACGAGGGCGGCCGCGCCGTCGCCGAAGATCATGCGGGACGTGCGCACCGTGCCGATCTTGTCGGAGAACTTCTCTCCGCACACCACGAGGATGGGGCGCTCCACCTCCTGGAGCACGCGCACCGCCTCGCTCAGGCCGTAGGGCAGGCCCGCGCAGGCGGCCACGATGTCACAGGAGACGTGGGTCTGGAAAATACCGAGCTGACCGGAGAGCCAGGTGGCGAGCGACGGCATCATCTTGACGCTGGTGCAGGAGCAGAAGATCACCGCCCCGATCTCCTCGGGCCGGTGCCGGGATTTCGCGAGGGCCCGCTGGGCGGCGAGAAGGGCCATATGATCGAGGTCCAGCTCCGTGTACTGCCGCTCCTCGATGCCCGTCTTGCGCAGGATCTCCGCCGCGGTCATGGGCGACCAGCAGTAGGCGGCGTTGCGGATGAGATCGTCGTTGGTGCACGGCCGCTCGCCCTTGTACACGGCCACCGCCTCGAGCTTCGGCATGATCTTGAAGCGCTCGCCCACCTGCACGGGCGGATAGGGCAGCACGGGGCGGCGGGACTCCGCGGGCACGGGCTTGCGGCGCGGCACGCGATGCATGCCCTTGACCCGGCGGATGAAGTGCAGCACGTCGTCGCTCCGCGGGTGGAAGACCACCACGTAGTCGTCGTCGTGCAGCCGGCCCACCTCCGTCAACCGCAGCTTGGAGCGATCCCAGCGGTACTGGTTGTGGAGCACCATGGTCTGCCGCATGAGGGCTTCGAGCTCGGGCACGCGGTGGTTGAACTCGATGATGTCGTCGTAGCCGTAGCCGGGATAGTCGGGATCGTAGGCGAGCAGGTGAAAGGTGAGGTTCTTCGGGTTGGCGAGGATCTCCCCCACCGTGGGCTTGATGGCGGGGAGCTCCGCGCCCGCCCACTTCTTGTGGCGGAGGATATCGAGGAGGACGCGGCAGATCTTGTCCTCGGTGCCCTCGTCCCAGGTGGCGGGCAGGCTCCGATACCGTCCCTCGATGGCCGCGGTGGTCTCGCTTCCGTCCCGCGGCTCGAACACGGGGAGAAAGATGTCGTCCCGGTGCCGGGCCACGTCGCGCCAGCGCGTGGGGCGCTTCTCGTACATGGTCATGGCATAGCGGTTGACCCAGAAGAGATGCAGGGCGAGGTCGCGCAATATCTCGAACCGCGCCTTGTAGGCCTGCGACTCCACGCGCTGGAGGATGTCCGTCTCGTTGGGCGCCTTCTCCTCGAAGTCCCGCTTGATGACGGCGGCGAACTGCTCGAGTGTCTGGAAAGCAGAAAAATCGAGCTCGGGGAAGAAGTTGAAGGGAAAAACGATGCGCCCGTACCGGTTGATCACGAATGGCTTCATCATGCGCTCCTAACGCCGGGACTCCACGAGGGCCCAGCCCGCTTCGGCCATGGGACGGGCCCGCTCGCCGCGCGAGCGGGCGCCCGCGTCGTTGGCGGTGCCCGCGATCACCCGCCCCATGATTCCCTGCGCGATGGCGGCGAGGCGAAACATGGAGAACGCGACGCAGAAGCTCCAGTCCGGAATGCCCGCCCGCCCCGTGCGGCGGCAGTAGGCGGCGAGATAGTCCTCCTCGCTCGGGATGCCGAGGGTCTTCAGGTCTTCACCGAGGACCCCGCCTAAGATATCCGGCCTCAGATGATACGGCATAGCGTTGTAGGCGAGATCGGCCAAGGGGTGGCCGAGCGTCGCGAGCTCCCAGTCGAGCACGGCGAGGACCCGCGGCTCGGTCGGGTGCATGATGACGTTGCCCAGCCGGAAATCGCCATGGACGACGGTGGTGTCGTCGTCAGCGGGAATGTGCTCGGGCAGCCAGACCATGAGCTGCTCCATGGCTTCGATGCGCTCCGTCTCCGACGCGCGGTACTGCTGCGTCCAGCGGTGGATCTGCCGAGTGAAATAGCTGCCCGGCTTGCCGAAGTCGGTGAGGCCGAGGGCCTTCCAGTCCTGGCGGTGAAGCCGCGACAGCACATCGCTCATGGAATCGTAGATGGCCGTGCGCTCGGTGGGGGTGCACCCGGGCAGGAGCGGATCGACCATGATGCGTCCCGCCACCCAGTCCATGACGTAGAAGATGGTGCCGATGATCTCGGGATCGTCGCAGAGTACCCAGGTCCTGGGCACCGGCACGTCGGTCTGCCCGAGGGCGGTGAGGATGCGGTACTCGCGATCCACGGCATGCGCGGAGGGCAGGAGCTTGCCGGGCGGCTTGCGCCGCAGCACGTATTCGTGGCCGGCCGCAGAGAGCCGGTAGGTCGGATTGGACTGCCCACCCTGGAACTGGCTCACCGTCAACGGCCCGCGGAAGCCCGGGATGCGCGGGGCCAAATACCCCTCGAGCGCATCCACATCGAAGCGATGGGTTTCCCGCACCGGGATGGTGTCCGACGTCAGCGTGGTCTCGATGGTCATTGAGGGTGGCTCCTGGGGGCTGGATTATACCCGCCGCGGCATGGCTAGCCCAGCGCTCGTCTAGGTCGGGGGCGGCTCGGCGGCGCGCCGTCCCCAGACGAGCGTGAGAGCCACGAGGCACGCCGCGCCGATTCCGCCGCCCACCACGCAGGCTACGGGCACGCCCCACTTCTCCGCCACCGATCCGATGAAGAGCGCCCCGAACGGGTTCATGCCGACGAAGACGAAGGCATAGAGACCCATCAGCCGGCCGCGGAGCGCGTCGGGCACCGTCACCTGCAGCGTGGTGTTGGAGCTGGCCATGAACACGATCATGGCGAAGCCCATCACGCCGAGGAGCACTGCGGCGACCCAGAAGTGGCGCACGAACCCGAGGGCCAAGAGGCCCACCGCGTCGATGAGCGCCGCCCCCGCGAGCAGCCAGACGGGCACGCGACCTCGCCCCACGAGAGCGAGGGCGCCCGCGCCGGCCACCGCCCCTACCCCGAGGGAGGCCATGAGGAGCCCGAAGCCGTGGGCGCCCTCGTGCAGCACTTCGCGGGCCACCAGAGGTACCACCACCCCGAAGTTGACGATGAAGAGGCTGGTCACGAGCATGAAGGCGAGAATGAGCACGATGAGCGGCGTCTCCCACGCATAGCGCAATCCCTGGAGGATCTCCTGGCCGAGGCTGTCGCCGGCGCGCGGCCGCGGCTCGCCCTCGTTGTGGATGGCGAGGAGGGCTCCGATGACGCCGAGAAAGCTCAGCCCGTTGAGGAGGAAGGCGATGGCCACGCCGTAGCGCGCCACGAGCAATCCGGCCACTGCGGGCCCGACCACGCGCGCGCCGTTGAATACCGCCGAGTTCAAAGCGATAGCGTTGATGAGATCGTTCTTGCCCACGATCTGCACCACGAAGGACTGCCGCGCGGGCAGGTCGAGAGTGTTGGCAATCCCGTACACCGTGGCGAGCACGGCCACGTGCCAGTACTGGATGTGGCCCGCCCAGTCGAGCGCGGCGAGGGCAAAGGCCTGGAGCATGAGGGCGCTCTGGGTCAGGAGGAGGAGTCGCCGCTTGTGCACGCGATCGGCGAGCGCGCCCGCGAGAAAGGAGAGAAAGAGCATAGGCCCGAACTGGAGCGCGGTGATCATGCCGAGCTTGAAGGGCGAGCCGGTGATCTCGAGAACGACCCAAGCCTGCCCCACGCTCTGCATCCACGTGCCGACGAGAGAAATGAGCTGGCCGCACCAGAAGAGACGGAAGTCGCGGTAGCGGAAGGCCCGGAGCGCGACGGGGAGGGGCATCGTCTATACTGTGCCATGAATCCACATCGGGCGAGGAGGTGCGGGCGTGAAGACGAGCCGGTTCGCACTGTGCGCGGTCTTCGCCGTGGCGATCCTGCTCCCCGCCGCGGCGAGGACGGCGAGGCCGGCCCGCGCGCAAGGGCCGCCCGCACCGGCCGCGACGCTCTCCGGGCAGCTCCTCGTCGCTCTTCCCTCGCTCAGCGATCCGCGCTTCACACGAACGGTGATCTACATGGTGAAGCACGATGCCAGCGGCGCCACCGGACTCATCATCAATCGCCCGATCGGCGATGTGCCGATCTCCGTGCTCCTGAAGCAAACGGGCCTGCCTGAGAAAGGGGCTACGGGGTCAATCAAGCTCCACGTGGGCGGGCCCGTGGAGCCGACGCGCATCTCCGTCCTCCACTCCGACGACTACAAGGGGCCGGAGACGACGCTGCTCGCGGGCGGCATGGCCGTCACCTCCCAGCCGGACATTCTCGAGGCCATCGCGGCGGGGAAAGGTCCGCGGCGCGCGCACTTCAACGTGGGCTTCGCGGGGTGGGGGCCGGGGCAGCTCGAGGAGGAGATCCGTGACGGCTACTGGGTCACCGTGCCGTCGGACAGCGCCATCATCTTCGACGATGCGTACGAGACGAAGTGGGATCGCGCCATGGCCAAGCGGCGGATCAGCCTCTAGCGATCTGCGCGCCGGCAGTGCGAC